>Ga0247780_1000385_pt1 | contig 43347 bp, 55 predicted proteins | sample UWRJL079202R5_FD_179927 | JGI IMG/M metagenome (GOLD analysis project Ga0247780, IMG submission 179927) | Plant litter microbial communities from Arlington Agricultural Research Station in Wisconsin, United States - UWRJ-L079-202R-5 | ecosystem: Environmental > Terrestrial > Plant litter >...
ATCCGCCATTGGGTCAACCCTGAAGTCCGGCAACGCTCTGTCCACCGAAAGACTCTTTGCATGGCTTCGGCTGGTTGGGCGGCAAAGAAAGGGGTGGTCCGAAGACCGCAAGTGCCCCGACATTGCCGAGATTCAGCAAAGTGATTACATCGCCGCCGACTTCCTTTGGGACTATGAGGTCCTAGAGTTTATGTGGTGGCAGATCCACCCTCGAGCCGAGTGTTCCAACAACGGAAACTCACCTCACATCATATATACCACAAACCTTGAGAAACACCACCCCTGATGCAATCCCTATCACTCCCCAAATCACCTGCCGAGCCTGGACTACGGCCATCCAGCAAGACATACAACAAGACATACAACAAACCAGTGCAAGGTGCTATGAACGGCCTATACCGGCCGAAGTTCAAGGAATGCGCCGTTTGATTCACCACCCAATATGTGCATGTGGAGCATGCTCGACGCTCCAGCATTGCGAGGATTGCGGGTCCCCTCCCATGGCTATCTGTCTTTGCCGGGCATATCACGCGAAAAGGTCAGCATTACAGCATTGTGAGGGTCCAACACGTACCTCGCGACCTTATACCAACCGTCTCTGTTGTCTGCGCAGAACTCGAGCTTGAACAGCCTGCAGATATTCTTGCCGCCTGGTCGTCGGAGATCGCAATCCGATTTCCCGGCCAGGTTTCTGGAGAGACCCTAAGTTTTCGGCACTGCGAGCTGATGCACAACTCCCCTACCTTGGCGCCGGCAACAAGCGCCTCTCTGTGAAGAATTCGCTGCTTGCCCACTTGAGGGAAGAGTCCAACAGCAAGAGAAGGAACGGCAACTGACAACTCCAGCTATGGGCAAACGAGGCCCTTTCAATTCCGCCACCTAGGCATCTCGCATCGTACAGGTACTGCTATATATCCGACATTCCAAGCACAATACCATCACCCACCAACCTCAAACAACAATGTCAACAGCAGGTTCGGAAACGCCTGGCCACACCCGTCTAGGATAGAAAAGAAAGAGGGCCTACTGGCTTGAAGAAACCTACACGGAAGCCATGTCATTCCACCATATCAAGTGGATCAAGAATCTGCCGCAGACCAGCCCGTCACTGCTGCCGGCCACAGAATATTCTTCCTCGTTATCCTTCTGCGGGACGGATGCTGCTACCTATGATACGAGTTGGACGAGGAAGTGAAGGACTCAGAGGACGAGGTCGTCTGATCACCCGGTTGGGCTGCATCGACGGCACAAGCACACCATGTGTTCAGTTCGCGATGATATTGTACCTAGGGTGGTAGATGTTGGGGTTCCAGTCTGTGGTGGTTGTGCGTTTCTGCCGTTGGCATATCCCGGGGGTGGGAGGCGGTGGGTTCAGGTTTATGTCTTGTCGAGAGGGATGGTGGCAGTGGTGGGGTTACAGTCAGAAATTTCTGGTCTAAAAATTTGTTTGGATTGGTAGGTGTCGGTCGAATAAGCTTGGATAAATGGTACATATTGTACTGGATACTGAAGGGCGGTTGTAAGAGACTTGGAAATGAGCCTAAGACTTACTTCGACGTCGGTAATTTGGGGATGACGGTTGTTTGTTATGGGACGTTGTCTTCTTCATTGTTGCGTGTGACGTTACATAGGGTCGGGGGGTTTGTTTACTTTGACTCAGGGGTAATAGTCACACAACAATCAGACGGCAAACCGGTAATTGCAAGATGGCTGGATGATAATGAGTCATATTACACCCATGAAGTTTATCAGTTATATAAAGTCGGCACTGCTCCCGAAGATGGCAACGCTCAGTCGTGGGGTAAGACAGGCTTTGTATGGGAATGAGGGAACAGCGCTGAGTTGGCCCGGTGCCCAAGTTCAACAGCTGGCAAAACCGACACTACCTACCTTACCTATGCTGTTTCCAAAGACAAACTAATATCTTGATAATATACCCTCTTCCCGTTCTAGATAGATTTACTTTCCAATTTCCAATTTAAACTTTCAGCCACGACATTCTCCGCGACAACCATAAAATTCGGGCGGGACATGTTTTATCTGGCCTTTTGCCAGGCCTAGCTTCCGCGCCTCAGCAAGTCTTTGACGAATGAGTAGCGACTGATATACCGGAACGGTCCTGCAGGTTTGCCGCTCACAGGAACCTACCTGCTGAAACTTCTCAAGGCGGATTTTGTTGCTGATATCTGTGGCGACAGTCACATGTTTGGCTTTAATTACCTTTCCTTCACGCCATGGTTATCAGCATGCTCAAGTCTGTCAAATCTCGACTTAAGAAGCTCACAAATCCAGTCTGGAAGCCAGGAGGAGCTTGATATGGCACCGCTGATGACGCCATCAGTGGAGAGAGTACCACTTTGAGAATGTGACATTCTGCTCTCAACGTTCAACTAGAACATACCAGCAGCCAGTTCGGGCAATATATTGGAGGACACAACCGAGACAACAAGTCGCCATCTGATCATAACAGGCCTCTGTGCTCGTCCCGCCTCAAAGACAGAGTTGAGGCCTATTCACCCGCAGCAAGTTCGCCGCCGCGATGCATGCTTCAACCTTCGCATCAACCTCTGTGAATACGAAAAGAGCAAGGGGTCGGTGCAAGCCTATCAAGCCGATATGACATACAAGACTAACCTTTTCGGGCACCCCCCCTTCCAAGTCACCGGCCAGACCACCGCGGGAAGATATCAGTGATGATCGATCCGTTTCCAGACAGCCAACAACAGCTTTGTACCTGGTGCTACATCGATCCCAAGGGTCTACGCAACAATCTTCACGATAAGTGCGAGAAGCTCGACCAAAAGATGAGGTACAAGGCCGAAGTTGAGTTCTTCGACCTCACCTGCCGACTCTTCAGCACCAACGGGGCCTGGATAGAGGCCAAGCAAGTCCACAGTCTTTGGACCAACCTTTGAGCAGGGATGTTTCTCGACGTCGTCAGCTATATACATTCAGGTATATATCTACACCTTACACCACATTCTCGCCCAGCGCTCAATTCATACTGCATAAGGCAACCTCTGTTTATTTTCTTCCATCCCGCTACTCAGTGCTGCTGCCGAAAAGGCGCTGACGACGTCCAAGTCGACCAACCCTAACGAAAGATTTACGTCGCGAAATTTCTAACGATCCGCCCGTCCACCTCTCAGCAGCTCCTCGCGTGCCAAACTAGGCCTTGTGAGATAATTGAATCACTTAAAGACACGCCATTCTAGCCTCCTTCAACTACAGGTTGATTCATAAGCGCCAGAGACCGCACAAGAACCCAAACCGGTACAGACGTGACACCACTTGGGAATTACTAGATTCTCATGGAGGAGGATGAAGAGTTTGGGGACCACCTGATGGCTTGCCTGGAGTATTCAAAGGTAAACGACGACACCGACATTGGAATTGGAGTGCTAGCCTGGAAAGATTGCCTGACGACTTGGAGACTTGGAGGAGCGGCCGCTCACGAGCACCTGCACCGCGCAGCGACACAGTCTCGAGATTCTCTACCTCCACCAAGGTCTCGAGCATCGCTACCGTACCCTCGACAATACAGCCGCGAGTAAATTAGGCATTGTTATTGCCTTGCACTGACGACGATGACTGTAGGTACTGCTCAGTGAATGATTCTACCCTTTCCGGGCTCTCTAACTTCAAGATGGTTATGAACATCGCCGAAAAGCAGGTCATATGCAACCAGCGCGACATGCTCGACGCGTCCCAAAGCTGCGGCACGAAGGACAAGGTTAAGCCAGCTAAGGGCGGATTATGGTAGGAAGGGATGATTGTCCAATTTATTATAAATATCTTAAGCTTCCCCATTTTCCTCGAGAGTTTACCCACCTAAACGATCTTTAAGCAAGCCCACATTAGAGCATCACATTTGGAGGCCATCGAAATAGCCAAAAGAATACCAAGAGGCTCATTAATACCAGCGCAGTACCACCCTCCACCTTCCACGGCAGGCAAACCGACCGCAAACGCATTACCGTCACCACATCCGACGACGATGATGCCGGCCCGGCCCTCCGCCACGTCCGCCATCGCCGACGCCATGTGGCCCAGAGCTCGACCACAGAACCGAAGCAACTGGTATGCCACTGGCCAGGGCCGAAACAAGAGACCTGGTGTCGGGACATACGGGAGGCTCGCGAGTCGATCAAGGATTGGCTTCACGACGATATGGACGCCCTGACGGGACAGAAACCGGTCATGGACAGTATCGAACAACTCAGTGGATTCTCCCTTGCCTGGACGGCTGTATGTGTTCTAGAAGCTGCAATGGGAGGACAGCGGAAGGAGCTGATGTTGGTTTCATTAGGGTGCAGGCCGTAGGCCGTGCAAAAGAGCTCTGCTCAACGATGAACTCACTAGTTGAAGGAAATCGAATGGGAGCTGAAGAAGCAAAGAGAATTGTTATCACCAATAATTATTAAGTAAAGAAACTGTAACTAGGTACTTATCAGGACTCTCAGCCCACATGGGTTCAGGGGTGCAGAATAACTGTCGAATATATTATTCCTCTGACCAGGGAGGATGCGGTCTTCGTTATGACTTCCGATTCCAACCAAGTGTGATTCTGGCACTACAGAGGCGATGAGAAATCATGTTAACTTATGTCAAAGTGTCGATAATCAATCCTGATGGATCTGTGGCGCCCCCTAGGTACAGCTGAGATGAGTTTGCGATAGAGGTCCGACTGTGTACAGCATTAAGCGGATTGAGGTGATATCGGGTACGGTGTGCGGATCGGGGAACCGGCCGAAAACGATCGTAATCTGTACCAAAAGCGAACCAGTGCCTCTCAGACAAAAAGCCATAGCCACACTGTAGTAAAGGAAGTACCCCTATTGGTGCGCGTAGTGGTAGGTGTCCGTGCGTGGCTGTCCAGACTCCCCTTGGAGCCTCCCGCAGCGTAATTGTAGACTATCTGCTACTAGCGTCAAGTACGAGCCCTGTCCGTCTGATATTACTTGGGTTCGCACACATGCACATGCACATGCACGGGTGCCGCAATTCCCACCCCCGGTTTCCCGGAGCGGGGGACGTACATCTCGACGGAAGGCCCGGACATGATGGCAAGAATTCAGCTGAACTCTGTATCCCCAGGCCCTCTGTGGACTTCATCATCATGTTGGTTTCTAATCTCAACTGCGTCTCCCTGCTCCTCGCGGCTGCAGTCAGCACGTCGGCGCAAACTCTCCCCGTGATTGACCTGGTCAAATCCGTGCATCGCGCACAGCTCAATGTGAGTGGTACTTTTGACAAGAACATCAATCCCAATCAGTTTTGCTAACAGTACGAGCAGACAACGGGAGGATACTACAGCTTCAAGAACATCCCCTACGCCGAGCCGCCTGTGGGCCCCCTCCGTTTCCGCAACCCCCTACCTCTGGTTTCCATCAACCGGACGGTAAATGACGGCCTCGCACCACGGTCTTGCTACCAGCAAGGAGGGCCGTGGTTCGAGTTCTCAATCCCGCTCGTCTTCCAAAGACTTGCCGAGGGCGGCATCAGCCCACCCCCACCTCCTGAGGGACCTCCCCCAGGGCCTCCGCCAGGCCAGGCAGAGGACTGCTTGGTGCTTGATGTCTTGGTGCCAAAGACCGTTTACGACGCCAAGGCTGCGGGAACGCTAACTAAGTCGCTTCCTGTTGTTGTCTGGATCCACGGCGGTGGCTATATCGAGGGCTCCAAGGACCAGATCAACCCGGCCGGACTCATTGCTGAGAGTCGCCGCAATGGTGCATCGGGTTTCATCTATGTTGCCATCAACTACCGCATGTAAGTCCCCACTGTCTCCTTGCTACTATTTTCTTTTCAAGGTTGAAGCCAATGCTAACCCCTATCCACTTTCAGGGGCCTCTTTGGCTTCCCGCCTCGCAAGCCGACCATGCTCGACGTCGGCTCCAACGCCGGCCTCTACGACCAACGCCTCGCCCTGGAGTGGGTCAAGGCCAACATCCATCGTTTCGGCGGAAACCCCCAAGCCGTAACCGTCATCGGCGAATCCGCCGGTGCTGGCGCCATCGTCACCCAACTCACGGCCTTTGGCGGCATCGACCACACGTCTCCCTTCCAAAAGGCCATCATCCAAAGCCCCTACATCCCGCCCGCCGAGGATGCAGCAGCGTATTCGATCCTGTATGATAAGTTCCTCGCCGCTGGCAGCCTCTCTTCATACGCCGAGGCACGCACACGTACCTCCGCAGAGATCCAAGCAATCAACGTCGCCATGATCGGCGCCGCGGCATTCTCCTCCACCGTCTTTGGTACGTCCCCCTCATTTCCCCTACCCTCCCTTTCCCCCCCTACACTCAACTAACCCCCCCTCTCCCCCTCCCAGCCCCCAACGTCGACGGCATCTTCATCCCCTCCCCCCCCGCCCAACTCCTCTCCCTGGGGCTAGTCGACCGCTCCGTCAAAGTGATTGTCGCGCACAACCTCGACGAAGGCCTCCTCTTCACCGACCCACGAATCTCCCAAACCGACAACTCCGAATTCATCTCCTACCTCTCGGGATTCATGCCCTCCCTACCTGCCTCCAAAATCACCCACCTCGCCACGGTAGTCTACCCGCCCGACTTCTCTGGCGCGCAGCCCTACACCACGCAGATCGGCCGGACGAAACTCGCTGTCGCAGAGGCGTTCATGGACTGTGTTGCCTTTGGGGTGCATGGCGCGTATCGCAATCAGAGTAGGGGGTATCAGTTTAGCTATTTCCCAGGGATGCACGCGCAGGATTTGGAGTATACGTTTTTTAATGGGCAGGAGGCGAATGGCCTGGGGGTGCCGGTGCTGCCGGCGGTGGCGGCGGTGATGCAGAGGTGGTTTGTGGACTTTATTGTGGGGGGGACGGGGAATAGTTATACGCAGATTCCGGTGTATACGGCGCAGGCGAATATGGTGAATATTACGGGGACGGGGTATCCCGTGGTGAGGGATCCGGCGGCGAATAAGAGGTGTAGGTATTGGTTGGAGGGGCTCAGCTGAGGGGGGGTTTGGATACCTAAGGGAAAAGGGAGGAGTTGTTTGTGTAATACCAGCCTTGTTGGGCTGTGTTTCAGTACTACCTGTTATATTATCACTCATAATACATGTTAACGCTTGGTTCAAGTCCCATTTTAGTGTGTAAACTCTCTAGCGGTACCAAACCCTTTTGGATGTATCACAGTCAAGTGAACACAGCATACAAATGACCAGCAACCGAAATCATCTACTTTCGTCTCTAGTAGGTGTAGCAAAGCGCACCCCCCATCGTATCCATGTAATCCTTCACCCGGGCGTCAGGGGCAAGCCCAAGCATTGGCATCGTATCATTCAGCGACGCCGCAACGCCATCGTTCCGCTGCCCCTTGTACGCAAAGGTCCTGTTGTCCGGGTCCTGCTGCTGCCACTGCCACCAAACCCTATCAACCATGGTGTGGTGAAGGAAGAAGATCGGGTCTGTCATCAGTAATAGTCAGCAAATTTCAAGTATCCTCATCCCCCTCACCATGGAAAATGACTCTGAAAGGAGGAAAAAAAGGGAGGGAAAATGAAAAGAAGCAAAAAAAAAACAACAACACTCAACATACCATTAGGCGAACTCCCCGGCCCCATATCCCCCCGTCCCCCTCCAACACCGCCATGCACGGCGCCATGAGGCGAGCTCTCCAACCCGCCCCAAAACGGCTGAAACTCCGTATACCCCCTCACCTCCTGCATAATCTGCGGTCCATAGCCAATGCCAATCATCTCGGGCAAATTCGCCTCCGGAATGGCCGGGCTCCAATCGCGACTCAACCAGTGCGGATCAACAACCTGTCCCCAGTACGTAGGGCGGAGGTTGCGGAAGGGGCCGTTCTCGACGCGCGGGCGGCCGCCGTTATTGGTGGTGTCGGAGCCGTTGCCGCCGAAGCCGGTCACGGGGTCCCAGACTGAGGATTTCGAGGGGGCGGCCCATTCAGTCTCCCAGTCCCAGTACATGGCGGCGCCGGTGTAGCCGCAGGAGTTGAGGGCGTTTTCGTAGACTTGGACGAAGTACCGGTGCCAGGGGAGGAAGACGGGTTCGGCGTGGACTGGGGGTGTTAGTGTCCAGGTTACTGCTTTTAGGTGGGGGAAGGGGACATACTTCTCTGCGGCAGATTCAACTGGGCGTGGATGTAGCCAAAGTCATCGTAGAGGGTGCTGTGGGTGGAGACGCGCAGCTTGGAGGGTTTGGTGGCGAGGCAGAGGACGGCGTTGATGTAGGACTTCTTCTCGGCGGGCGTGGCTTTGGCCCAGTTCTTGCGCAGCTTCGGCGTGGTGCAAGCCTTCTTGGGTCCTGCAATACTGTCTGGAGCTTGAGCTGAAGGGAGAGTCTGAGGGAGGGCCAACGCCGCGGTGGCGAGCGCGGTGAGGTGGAGGAACTTCATGGTCAGGAGTTGGGTGATGGTGGAATGAACGAGTGATGTGTTGAACGAGTGTCTTGAGTGCCTGGCTGGACTCGGGCTGGGTGAGGGTGAAGGGTGTGTTTGTCAAGACGAGAGCACCTGGGCATATAAGTAGTACTAGGCAGACAAAAGGACCGAGTACGCAACACCCTTCCGCATTCGTACCTGCGTATAGGGCTAAGAACGACACATCTATCTTTGGAAAGGACCGAGTAGATCGGTAGCCTTACCAGATCTAGGATTTGCAAATCCTCGAGCCTACCTTATCATCACTCAGAACCGCGCTATCGGTTTGACGTTTACCAGGGTTCAGCATCGTATCCGAGTCGCATCCAATCCCAGCGCTCCCAGATGCGCATGTGGCCTCTGTTGATGGCATGGGACGAGGGCGGTGTCCTCGCCCTGCGGCACAGCAGGCACAGCAGGCACTATTGGTGAGACTCAAGTCGATCATACTTTCTGAAAAGGGGGTTAACAACCAGAAAGGCTCAGCAGAGTCAATGTTTAGGTAACATAGATCCTTCGGGTCCAAGGGAGATGTAGGCAGCCTTGATTGCATTCTTCTGTAGAAGAAGTGTAGAGTTTGATGGTGAAGTTGTGGGAAGAGTGGAAGCGATGCGTTTCGCCTACGCTACCCCGTTTTGGATTAGATGCTTACCAGGTTGTCACCAGACCCCTACCTACCAAACAATCCACCGTGGGGGTGAACGGGCGAACCGGGGGCACGGTAAGCCCCCTTAATGCACACTCCACACGTACCAAACTTTCACCCTTGAATGATGACTCGCGCCACATCCGATCTGCCACAAGGAGGATGACCATCCATGGACCCAGGGCTATTGTTTCTACTCTAGTCCGCCTCGGCCGTTTCCTACTCCAGACACCCGAGTCTTCCCGCCCTGCAAGCGGTAGGACCCGCCGCCTGAGCCTCTCGAACTCATTTCGTTTATCTGATGACCGTTGCCATCGCGGCGCTGTGTTGCGCATTGCATCCCTGTGGCAGCTCGAAGGATTATACGGTTGTTGAAGGTCCATCGTTTCACAAAGGAGAGGGAAAATTGCCGTGAGGGAGATAGATTGCCCGGCGGGGAATAATCACCCAGCTCCCTTGCAGGCTTGCAGGGGCGATACTCGCTTATATGGCGAGCTTGCCAAGGAATGGAGCTCGATACTGAAGGCAAAGCTTCAGTTTTCGGGAACGCTAGAGGGATTCCGTATGTCAACAATCACAAACAGCTGAAAAATACGCGCCAAATTTTTCTCGAGCGGAGTAGAATCCCCACAGCTTCAACGCTCCACTTGCTTAGAAGCCAACCTAGTCCTCCTAGTCCTCCGCATCCTCGTTGCCATCATCCGAAGCGACAGGAGCCGTCTCAGCCGAGTTTCCAGCGGCCGAGGTGGCGGCATCGTTATCCTTGTTCTTGCCTCTACTGTGAGGCAGACGGATGAGGGTGTTCTTGGTCCTTCCATTGTCGTCGCAGAGCGCTTCCGGTTCAGCGTAGAGGGCATGCTCCTGTAGTTCGATGGTTGTCTTCTGATACTTGCGTGCGAATCCTTGTCATTCAGGAAAGCCGTGTTGTAGCGGTGCTGGAGCTCGATGACGGCATCTTCTATTGGGTCGTGAGCCTAGCTGCGAACAGACGGTCTCAGCTATGTTTGACGGGACACAATGGCGACAAATAACCCGGCGATAGGCTCTCTCGCGCGCAGTCAAGCCGACGAGCCGCTCCTCAGCCTCTTTACGCTTTGCAGCGCGGGCAGCAGCAGATTGCTTAGCCATGATGCGGCTGTTCGGTGGTCGACTGCGAGTTGTTTGGTGGTTGCTTGGCGGACGTTGCGGTCAATTGTTGTCAGAGATCGGGGTCGGAAAGGTTTATCAACGCCCAAGAGGAAGAAAGGGCTGTAGGGCCTGGAGGGATGTCGCGGGCTTGAGAGATCGGATGCTAGATTTCCCAGCAGCTGTTGAGAGATGACGAAGAAGAATGAGGTAGTCTCGGCGGCCTTTCCTTTTTCTCGGCGCACAGGAGTTGCACGCAGACACAGGTATGGTGGCTCTGTGATGCTTAATACTAACAGTTATAATTGAAAGAGAAGGGCACGGGTATCTGGTTTCAACACTACTTACAGTGGCTCACTAAGCATTTCCTTAGTTCACTTGGATAATGGTTTGCCACGACTTGAATCGCGACCAAACGACCTGAGAGTATCAAAATCGTCTTCGGAAGTAATAAGATCAGCGCCTTTAAAGGTCGAATGTATCCGTAGTGGCATAAAGCCCAGTGTCGCCCAAGGGGTCTATTCTGGAAACAATCTCAGTGTTATACTTTGATTATCAGTTCACTTTGAAAAAGGGGTTGCCCATTTTATATATGATAGGGTTAGGGGTTAACACAAGGGCACTTTAATCCGCCATCGTCTCCCATCGGTTGTGCGAGACGAGGTGTAGAGACAACCTCGAAACAATCAGAGGCAACTTTATCTAGAGTATTTAGGCATAGGGGGATCGCCTGCCTTACAAAATTCCCCTTTGTAACGACTGCGACTAGCAGGGCGCACAATGCCACTAGACCAGTTGTTTGAAAGAACTGTCAGAATACAAAGGATACCCTTTGCATCTGGTATTGTGGCCTATAGTACTTTTCGTGACTACGGGCGAAGCCAAGGAGTATGCACAAATGACTCCACTGCTCTTTCAAATGAAGATATATAGGTGAAATACATGTGACCATGCAACGCTAATTGAGAAAACAGTATGTAAAGCTAGGTAAGGTGCCAACTGGCCGCTGTACCCATCGTCCTGTCTGGATGTGAGATCTAAGGAGTCGTACAAACCACAACTTGGTCCTCTTACATCTGAGCCGGCGACAGTGCAGTCCGGCCAAGGTGGTCTTCCGCCCCTGTATCGGAGCCCTGGTCAAGGAGCTGTCGCACCACATCCTCATGCCATCCCGTTACAGCCCAGATTAGTGGCGTGTGGCCGAGTTCGGCATCTTTCGCCTCTATTTCGGCACCCTGATCGAGAAGTTGCCTCACTATGGCCTTGTTTCCTCGCTTTGCGGTCCATAATAGTGGTGTCAAACCCCTGTCGTCCCTTGCTTCTATATCGGCACCCTGGATAAGAAGCTGTCGCACTATGGCGTCATTCCCGTGAATTGCGGCCAACAACAGTGCCGTTAAACTACTTTTGTCCCTTGCCTCCATATTTGCACCCTGATTTAGAAGATGCCGAACAACGGCGTCATGCCCGTTACCAGCAGCCTACATCAGTGCTGTCCGTCCAGAGGGGTCTTTTGCCTCTATGTCGGCACTGTGACTAAGGAGCTCTTGCACCACCGCCTCACACCTACTGTAGGCAGCACACGATAGTGGTGTCCAGCCATAATCGCACCTCTCGATATCAGCACCCCAACTAAGGAGCTGTCGCACTACGTCCCGGTACCCCTTCTCGGCTGCATACAGCAGTGGCTGCCAGGATAGACTGTTATCTGCAAACAGTAGATCTTTCCAGTCACCCTGATTTGCGTGGTCGAATCCCGAACTTGCTAAGAATGCAGCGTAAATTTTGAATGACAATTCAAACCTCGTTTTTGCGTCGTCTTCGCGTCCTCCGAGGCGTCCTAATACTTGTCCAGTATTCCGTAATCTGGTTGACCAAAGAAGGTGGTTACACGTAGCTTCCGGGGTTGACAGCGGTTGGCCAATCCTGAACTCCTCGTAGTCTTCAGCTGGTAGCCGAACTTGGCGCGCATCCCAGTCCCACACAAGGAGAAAGTTGTCCTGAAAGGCCGTAGCCTCGGAATGCTCTCCCAAGGGAATTGCGATCCTGATAATTGCAAAGTAATCCTTGTGCAGCCTTACAATCGTAAAATTTGGTGCTTGCTCGAAGTGACAGATGATATCACCTGGTCGGACGGATTTCGCTGACGCCTGGATTGCAAAGGACAATGAACGGTAGGCCATATCTACCCACGTAATCTTCTGCCAGTTGTTCCAAGTCTTGTCCTTTTCAATCTGTAACACTTCCCCAAGAACACGGCCCTTCCCGCGAATCACTGCCACCTCCTTATCCCCCCAAGTCTTCACGGTCACCCGATCAGATAGGAAGAAGGTAATCAGCTTCCGGAAGAGGGATTCCCACGAGGCAAGATAATCGGCTGACAGTCCTGCCAGGCTAGGATCATCCAGGCTCATGCCAAGTAAGGCGTATACCTTGTCGCGGCGATCTGTGGCTTCACGGGCGTGGAACATATCCACCAGCTCACCGAGATGGAGAACACGCAAAGAAAATATATCGGACGGACTGTGTCGATACCTGGGTCGGAAGACTGCACCTCTGATAAGGTAGCACACTGGAGGGATCAAAACGGAAAGGCTCGGGTGAGTGTCCCAAAATTGCTCTAGCGCCCTAAGCCCCGAGCAGAACGCAAATCCTTCGATGTCGACAGATCCGCATTTGACTTGAATGTGTCGTGCTGCGGCAATCTCCTGGATGACCTGTGAGAATTTGTGTTTAGTTTTTGCTAGTGGGTATTGTAAAGGGCTAGTATATCTCACCCAAACACGGCGGAACCATGATCGCTCAAGTAGATTGACGATTGATCCCCTCATTGTTTCGTCGAATTCTGCAGCCAGCACGTCCGAAACCGAGCGAATGTACTCAAGCGCCGCATCGCCACTATTGTGTGTTGCCTCCCCGAGCCATACAATCACACGGCTCGCTTTGGCGTAGATCTTGGCCATGGACTGGACCTGTCTTCCCTTTTCCGTTGTATCTTTCTGATTGATGCAAAGCGCATCCACCCAGGGAACCTGCTCGATGAAGCGATCTTGGAGATGTGAAAGCGCCGAGTAAAGGTTTGCTCTGACGGGGAATTCGCAGCCGTCGACCAGGATAGACTTGGGGTTTTCTTCAGGACCCCATGCATAGGACAAGGCCTCGAAGGGGTGAGCGGTTTCCGAGTCGAGTAAAGGACTCTGAGAGAAGCGGCATTCGATGCGGGGATCCTCGCCAGCGGCTGCATCATGCGGCAGGAGCCGGAGCAAGCGCACACTGCCATTGGCAAGGTCAGAGTAGTGGTATGGTGGAGACATCAGGCGTACTAGGGGAAAATGCAGCATGAGGCGAATCGATTCGGAATTGCGGGCGATTTCCAGAGTTCGAATGTGCCTCTTTGTTTGCCAGTGGTAATGATGTGGATGCAAGGTAGGTGATTCTCAGGCAGCAGGAGCTGCATGGCTGCCTGAGTGCGTCGTAGTTGCCTCAGGACGCGGCATTCTTTTCTTCCGAGCACGGAAAGGGCGTGCGCCTGCCCCCATTCAGCTGCGGTCATGATCCGTGCGCCTTTGCTTCTCAGCGAGCTTGGTCGCCCGTTCTGCGGGTCGGTGACTGCCCAGCTTTGCAGATTTGCCCCCAGAGCCTTGCGGGCCGTTGGGGACGGGCGGCACGAGGTGCAGCATAAATCTCGACCCCCTCATTCTTCGCCCTCCAACTCACTCTCTCAATCTTCACCCCTCCCGCAACCAACATTCAGTATCCATGTCAGGCAACTCCGAAACCAAGACCCTTACTCGACCAGCCTCTCCGCCCAGCCAGTTCTTGGGGGTTTTCTCGAATGGCTGCCCTCCCTCACACGACACAACATTTGCGGGTTATCATGTCACGCAAACTAGCTTCACAAGACAACTCGACCTCGCTGTTCAGGCTGCATGGCCCAAGCGCCACCGCAGCAAGTATGTAGACGTCAAAGTGTTGCTGATGAGCTGGGAAAGTGACGACTTGGGTGTTGAGGACGAGGTTAGCGCTCTCGAGTCGGTTTTTACCGATCTGTATCGCTTCGACGTTGAGTCGTGGAAGATACCCGACGAACGCCCAGGACGCCACGCAATTGACAAAGTCATGCGATTCATCGAGAGCGGAGATGATCCCGACGGCCTGCTGATTCTGTATTACGCCGGCCATGCCTCTCAGCCCTACCATCCGGGGGGCCTGCCCACTTGGACCGCCAAGTAAGTTGTATTCAGAACCCTCCTGTCCCACGGAACATGGAGCTAAATACCTTCTCATCCAGCCGGTCCCGCGACTCGCCGAAATTCGAACTGAGCCTCATCCAGCCGCTTCTCTGCGACGTGGACGAGAAGTCCCCTGATGTGCTCCTGCTTTACGATTCATGCCACCCCGCGAACGGCCAGGGCTCGACTCGTTCCGGGCGATCTGTGATCGAACTTCTCGCAGCGACTGGCTTTGAGTCGATAGCACCTGAGGTCGGGCGCGACTCGTTTACAAACTGCCTCATACAGGAGCTCTCTGCCGCCGCCGGACAGCGCAAGGGGATTTCCATTCCCGAGCTCCATTCCCGTCAAATATGCAGACTTCAGAGTGGTGATCAACGAAGCGTCATGCTTGGCCGGGATAGGGATGGAAGGATGAGGGTGCACACGAATGGGAGCGAAGCCATTTTCGAAACCCCCAGGAGGCGAACGCCGATTCATTGTCAGCTGTCGCTGAACGACCGGCCCCGGGCGATTGTTCTTTCACCATTGGCCGCTACCACAACCGATGGAGCCGAGTTCATCGAACTTGGGAACAGCTGTGGAATTAAGACGGCAGTCGGGTCTTGGGATTCCGCGCCACAACTGCAAGCACTCCTTCGCGTCAGCATCGCAGAGGACGAGTTCAACGAAACCGAGTTCAAGGACTGGCTGTGTAGCGCCCCGGCAGCAGCGAGGGGGATTAGGGTCATGGGTATTTGGCCCAGCTGCTCAACCATGCTCCTCCTCCGGGTTCCCATTGAAGTGTGGGATCTGCTACCACCTTCACCGGCGGTGTCCTTTGTGGCGTTCGTTTGGGGTGACGCTTCTACGGCTAGCCAAGCCTCGCTGTCAGCCATCACATCAGGTGCTGAACAACAATTGACTAAGCAGACCACGGATGTAGCTGCCTCGAGGAAGGGCAAAGAAATTGATACAACATCACTCGAAAATAGCTCGACGGAACTGGCCTCTACGGAGATGGGTTTCGATGTTGAGCTTGCGATCAAATCTTCTAATGCAGACGAGGAAACCCCACGAATCAGCATCGAGCACAGCGAGGATGATGCGAGACTTGTTGATATACTGAATGCCGTGGATGCTGCGCTGCCGGACATATTTCGCCGTGTGAGGGCAGCAACCACCACTTCTAATTCTTGCAGAGACCTTACGGTGAAGCGCGAAGTCTTGACGGTATTAGGATTACAGGCTTCTGGACCAGAAGGGGACCCAAGAAAGCTTGGATCGATCAACCGAAATGTCTTACTCGACCCTGAGGTCTGCATTCCACCCATACCTCCCACACACGGGTTGTCTCTAATATTTTGGATTCCAGAATCTGAGATTCATTCGCAGATATATCAGCACACGCGATATGCTGGAGTTCGATAACCCAATCCTCAAACTCTCAAGTCGCCTTGGTCTCTCCAGTTCCTGGTTTGGCCTTGATGCCATAGACCCTGACGAGTGTTCGGTGACGAACGATTCCTATCCGAGCCGTTTATCGGCACCTTGGAGTGAAGCAAGGACCATGGACACTGCCTCTACTGTTGGTAAGCGAAGCCGTGTTCTTGGCAACTCCCATGTCTATCCGAGTCCGGCAGATCTGACGATTATCAGATATTGGCAACGAGACGCCGAATACTGGGTTTGCACCATATACAAGGCTAAAGCGGAAAAAACGATTTCCGCCCCCAGTACCATACAGAGAAAAACAGCCCACCACGTCAGGCTTGCTTGATGAGGGTGATGATTATATGCTGGGAACACCTGGCAACAAACAAGATACTCGGCCTCACATAATGGAAGCGATTCCTGGACGAGAACCCTCTAATCAATTTGGTGCCGACAGCCCCGAAAACCTCCGGCACACGACCTCCCCCATAGTGATGAGCTTCGACCCCACGATTACCTCCGAGGGCGACAATCCGGGCCAATACAATCCGTACTCCTCATACTTTCCTGGCCCTTCAAACGATCCTGACACCTTAAACTCACCATACACTAGCTATGGTCCTGGCTCGTCAGACTACTATACTTACCCGTCTGCAGAGAGCTCTGGCCCTAAACCCGCGGCAGAGCCAGCACATTCCTTGGAGTATACACCCAGCACCGAAGATACACCCGGACCCTACGAGACATCGAATTATATAAATAAATCCGACTACAAAGATTCATCCGATGACTTATTAGAATATAGTAAGTAGCCTCGGGAGCTCATAGTTCGACCGCCACGTGGTCTCTTCTTCTTCCAGCTGACGTAAATGTAGGATACACAGTCCAACACAGTTCCAGGTTTGCACCAGGAGAGGTAAGAGCTTCCAGTCGAGATTACCCACGGTGCTGTTTATTGATACACCTTTAGGTGTTTAAAGTTCTGTGGCCAGAACCGATGGGCGGTGCCCGCAGCAGCCGTCACAGTGACGCGTATACTGATATTACAATGCGTGAACACCATGGCGAGAAGTTCTATGTTGGGTTTCGCAGGTTCATCATCGTGGCAAATGACGAAAAGCACTGCACTTGCGTGTAAGCATAATCCCCAACCCCCATAACTGGCGAAATTCGAGGGCCGGTTTGATTGTATTCTTGACCAGGCCGATCCTCACATACGAGCGCCGAGCATGCACGAAACGTGGCGTGAAACCCAATCAACATGGTATCGTGTACACAATTCCAGGCCGGCCACAACTGCTCCGCGATGAGCCTCGTCTGGGCTTCTCCCCGGTGCGTTTGGAAACGGACGTTTCGATCGAGACATTGGCCCTAGAATCGCGTGTTAACTACAGCAAACTTGTGACGGTTGAACATAATGTGAAGGTTTTCTTCATTGGCAGAATTGTGGCTGAGGATATGGGTATTGTTGATGCCGCGGTTAACCAGTGCTGGGCTGGAAAAGTACGGAAGGACTCCGGGAGGTCCCAAAAGCCTAGATATGGTGGACCGTAGACAAGGTGACTGATATAGGGGATTGCAACGAGGCTCAACGCTGCCAATCCTGAATCAACTGCGAATTCAAGGGGTATGAAGTCTACCAAAGTCACCGAGAGACCGAAGAAGAACCAGCACGCCCAGAAACCCGACTGGGGAAAGCCACACAAGAGATCAAAGAACCCTTGACTGGAGAACATTCTGAAGGCGGAGGAGACTAAACACCGCATAGACCAAGATGCCAAAATGGTTGCACAGCCGGCAGGGGACTCAAAGACACAGATAGTAGGGTCAATGGATTCTTTGGATGTAGCTTCAAAATATTCCGTGAAAGAAGCATTGCCTTGAAAGTCTTCTCAAGCTACCTAGGTACTGTCTACCGAGCCCCATAACCTCAATATTTGCTCAAATGCGTATGCGTGTCACCTCCCGCTCCCCAAAACTCCCGAACCAATTCCCCAGGTCTCGTCCAAAACTGACTTTCCGCTTCGCAACTCCAATTCACCTGAAGGCCGTAATACACCCCACCTCCACTACCTCCCTCAAAACCATCCCCTCAATCACCGGCACATACCTGCTCAGCTCCCCCTCCAGCCCCTCGTACGCCTCAAGCACCGGCCTATTTCATGGGCTGGAGTCACCAAAGTACCCTGAGTATTTACACCTCTGTCGAACACCAAACGAACCCCCACCCCCCAGGTTCACCCACATAGTAATGGCCAGCGCTCTAGTCGGCGCCTGTCTGCCAGGCAGCTCGAGATAAACCATGTTGTAACGCCGAGGGTTCCGGCCGCCGATTTCCAGCGATACGACCATCACTCCCTTTCGGCCTGCAGTCGGGGCACGGAAGCAAATGTGTCAGGATGGAGCCGAGACCGTGGTCGAATATCGCTTCCTTCTTCTCGTCACGCGTCTCCACATACGCAGCTCAGTCATCACGGAAGCAAAGAGGCGAGCCCTTTTCGTGGGTGCTACACTGAAAGTGAGGAGACCTAGTGTGTTTCGTGACATCTCTACACTCGACGAGGAGGCTGTCTTGCAGCGCGGGGAGATCCGCGGTGAGTTCGCGCGGACGAGCGTGAGGGTCATGACAGCGGTGTTCAGGAGTCGGAGAAGAGCCATTTGATCCCTTTTGCCACATTTCTCTGGGTGTTTCAGGAGTGGGCTGTGAAGCTTCCTGCAGATATCACAGTGGACCAGGTGTGTCGCGTCTCGCTCCAGGAGGGTGAGTAGCTCGAATCGGGAGGAGACTCATGAGAGACATTTGGTGCTGTTGAGCCTAAAAAGCGAGTAGCAAATGCATCGGTCGGCACTGGTATATCTGGGGGACGCTTCCCAACCGCGATGTGGAGAAACAGCCAGTACACAACCCCAAAACCGACACCACCAACTTCCCTTCCCTTCTTCGGAACTGACCAGTTGCCGCCTTAGCCTAAGCCAGAGTAAGCCAGGCTGGGCGACAGGGTCACTGCTCTGGGCTGCCTCGGCTATAGTTGCCACGGTCTAAAATGGTGGTAGAGTCGCGGGAATGAGTTTCTGAACCCAGCTTTGGGACACTCGGACCACCACGGCACAGTACATTACGGTAGTTTTGGTGTGGGGAACAGAGCGGTAAAGAGCGACTCGAAGTTAATTCAGTGAGTGTGACTACCTGGATAGCTGAAAAGAAAATAAAAATAAAAAGCAACATGATGATCCGCCAGATCTCTCCAACTCATCCAGCCTTAACGAGCCCCATTACCGGTGTATCCTTCTCACCCCACCATTCCCATGCCGTGTGATGTACGGGGCGAAGTGGCGACAGAGCAGAGCCTAACGGACAATCTCAGAGAGACTCTCAGTGGCCTTTGGACTTGGTCGCATTTGAGCCGTTGGAGTTGAGCGCGGGCTGATTGATAGTCTGCTTTGGCTGCTGATAACAAGGCGAAGTAGGACACTGAGGGTTGGTGCAGGGCCACCAGGTTCCGGAACAATTATTGGCGATGTTGATGATGGAAGCGCCGCCCGGTCCCGTGTGAATACGAGTATTCTTAACAGTAGTTTCAATCTTCTCACACCTAGGAGTAGTTAGTTTGCCGCAGCTTTGCTGATAGAGCAAAGGGGGTTGATGTGCGGTGGCCCGAAAGCAAAAGGGAACAACATACATGATGGGCGAAGGAACGGAGCAAGGTCTGGTATTCAGGGGGAGGCAGCTTGAGGAAAGGGGCTTCGGTTTTAGCGGATTAGCGATATTGGTGGTGTTGGTGATGTTGTTGTTTGCTGTTGCTGGAGTAGGATAGGGTTGCTGCCTCTGGGAGCTGCCTCAATTTGGCAAGATGGAGAGAGGCAGCCTCTTATTTACCCTTCGGATCTCACTTGCCTTCCTCCTGCACGAATGGGCCAGCCGCCGAGACACCATTTCAAGACATCGTTTCACACCGCCTGGCTGCTGTATGAGATTACGTGTAGGAAGTGAGAAACGATTTGAGATGAGCAGGGAATAATTGCTCTCTTGCAGGTGGTGCCATTCACCGTGTGGGTGGGCGTGCGCCTCAGGAGCTTTCGCTCTGTTCTTGTTCTGTCATTTGGTGGTTGTGTGGCTGTTATTAGCGGAAAAGGATCAGTCATGCACACATGCAACATTTAGGAAAACGGAGGGCCATATTCGGTGCCTGGGGCGTGAAATCATTTGCATTCAGAATACCAAAAGATCTGTAGTGGCATTGAAATGGGGAGGAGAGAAATAAAAACGATACCTCGCAGCTCCGACTCACTGGTCATATTCTACCTATGGATACAAAAACAGGGGACCGCTCGCTTATGAAGGGAGGGTGGGGGCGAGGGGGCACGTGCAGCAGGTGTAGAAGGCGCGCTGTCACCTTCATTGATTTTTTAGCCCGCCATCTTCCCTCATTGGGGCGTTTGGGGCTCCATGGTGCGCAGCTGGACTCCCTTGGGGAGAATCATTATCAGATCATATCCGCGATAGTGCCACAGATGGTGTGAACTGTCAAATTCTCTAGATGAGCAGCCAATCATTTACGCATGCGGCCGTACTAGAGCCTTGGGGTGGCTTCTCGCTTTGTTTGCGCGACCCCACCAACCCAGCTCCTTACCTCAGCTGATTTTCTTTGAGGGTCGCCTCTCGCCCTTATCATTCCACCGTGTGCCATCTGTCCTTCTGTCCCGCTTTCATCCCCCCTCGTCAGCCTGGGCCAAACCCAACCTCTGCCCATTCCCAACTTCACCCCAAAGTGTCTCTCCCCGACCATGGCGAAACCAGCTTCTACCCTCATGAAGAGCGTCAAGGTCTTGCGACACTGGTCCTCCGTGACGCCGGAGACTGATCCCAACGACCTAAACGCCCCGTGCAGCCTTATTTTCATCGCTTGGGACGACGAGGACGATCACATGTATACTGGCCAGTTCAAAAGAGGCCACGCTCACTTTGCGGACGCAATGGATTGGTTCCCATCCCCGGATACTCATGAGGCTATGAGAGCCACCATGGACATGGTTCCGGACGAGGCCGTATTCCCCAAGCTTCCAGACAACGGCAAACGCGTTCCCGTGGCCCCCGAATCATGTGCTGGTCCGGACTTCTACATCAAGCGGCCACGCCACCAGCCCAACTTTGCATCTCACAACTGGGATAACCACCTGGCCGACGGGCTAGCAATTCCCGACCTTCTGCTTCACGAGGCCCGAATGTTCGACCTTTTGTCACAGCACCCGCAGCACCCCAACATTGTCGGATATCACGGTTGCCGCGTACGAAGAGGCTTTATTACCGGCCTTATGCTTGACATGGTCCCAGGTCGCACTCTGATGCTTTATCTTCAGTTTCGCAAGCTTCAAGAGATCGACAAGGGACCCTTCTTCGCCGCGCTTGAGTCTGCCGTCGACCACCTCCACCATGTCGTCGGCATCGCCCATAATGATCTCCACCCCGATAACATTATAGTCCGGCCAGATGGGATGCCCTGCGTGATCGACTTCGACGCAGCGGCCAAGATTGGCCATCGAACACTAGCTGCTCGCTCCTGCCCCCCATGGGACGACGAGAAAGGGAACCTCCACGTCTCACAGAAGCGACACGATCTGTACGGCTTAGCGAAGATACGCTGGATGCTGGACCATCCAGACGAGTTCACCAACTCCTTCACCGATATCTTTCCCGTCCGGATCCGTCTGGAGGTGGATCCTGCCGAGCCCGACGATCCCGACAAGAACAGCCCCCTGTCCCGGCCGCGCGTTCCCGGATCCAAGCTGCCCGACTCTGATCAAGACGGTGTTCATCTCGACGAGTGATTGCAACAACTTCTGTTTTCTTTTTTCCTTTCCCCTTGCCCTTCCCTATCTCGATCCTCCCCAGTTGATTATAACTTCTGAATTTTCTTTGTCCTACCTTTAACATCTTCGCAATCCCCGTCATTGAACCGCTTGCCGTTTCTTCTTCTTCTTCTTTTTCTCTGTTCCTTAAATTCTTGTCGTCTGTCTACTTTTCACCCATTGATTTTTACCTCTCATGTGTTTAGACCGTTCACTAGATCAGAGAGCCACAGGGTAGATCATATTATAATAATACAATCCCACAGTCGTAGCCCTGCCAGTTTCGCCAACCTTTAAAGCGCTGTGTGACTGTCGTGCACGCTTGCAACTACCGACCAACACAACTCCCAAAGCCGACACCTGAATCATCGCCCCCGGCTATAGCTGATATCTCGAAGGAATTTCCAATTAACTGCGATGACGATTCAACCTAGAAAGGCTTACCTAATCATGCAACGACCTGACTTTGCAACATGATCTGCACGGGCACCCCTAATCGTCACCATGCCACAACACATCCATTTCTATAGTAAATCCTACCAAACAAGATGTTTTCTACACCTCCTCGATCCTATAAAGCCTATCCAGGCCATAAACAATCATATCATAAACCTCCTCAACCACTAGCCCTGGGTCCGTGCGCCTAACCACCCTCCTTCGCTTAGGGGTCTTGTGAGCCGCTTCCTCGGCCTCGATAATATCCACGATTTGCGTAAACTTATCGTTACCAGCCTCATAGACCCTCTTTCTGGTATGGGGCTCCACGGCACGTGAATCCTCCACTAAATGGTCGTTTTCCACCTCCAAACCAGCCCTCTTTACGTTACCTTCGTTAAGTGCCTTTTCTACCTTACAAAAGAGGGCCCTAACTGTACGATTACTAGGGCTAACGTTACCTGTAACCTTAGTTAAGGCTGTATAAACGTCCTGAATATTCCTGGGAGTCTTAAAAACTGTAGGGTCTGGAAGGGGGTAGATATTAGGGGTAAGGGTACGCTTAACAGGGGGGGGGGGGGGGGGGGCCAACCGCGGGGGGGGGGTCCCTAACCAGTGCCTTAGGGTTATCTGTGACTACACGAGGGTAGAAAGGCCAGATATTAGTCTTTTTAAAGCCACTCCTTATATTCCGAAGGCTACAGCTACGCCTGGAGGAGTCTCTATAACAGAGTAGGAATCGTTATTTGTTAACCGGAGCGGAGTTTCTGTAGTGGGTGAGGGCCTTTATATTTTGCCTAAAATAGTTCTTTAGAGTTAAGAAAACGCTCCGATCCAGGGGCTGAGTCTTATAGGAGGTGTAAGGTGGCAGAAAGAGTACGAAAACCCTATTTAAATAAGCGGTATATAGGAAATTATCAGTTGTGTGACTAGTATGGCTGTCTATAATAAGGAGGCGTTATTCTAAGGGGTTTAGGGGCTTAGTTTCCGGTAGATAGATTTCCTTTAGCTATTTTAACGTAATAATACCGTTACTTTACCCTATAGGTAAGTAGTTATACTTCTAATTGCAAAGTTCAGTTTGGTTTCTAAGCCACTTAGGGTATTATTAGCCTTGTAACGTAGCCCCCTTAAAGACGATAGTTAGTGTGAGTCTTCTTCTATTTACAGTAGCTGTTTCGATAACAGACACCTAAGTTTTACTCTTAAAAGACGTTATAAGGGATTTACTAGTAATAGAATCACTTATAACAGTCCTAGCGCGAGTCTGGACCTCCTGTATACTGTGTTCGTCTATATTAGTGATATTCTGAGGAGGGATATTTTTGGTATCTAACTGAGTCTTTAAATACTGGTAGAAATCCTCGTATGCGGCCTTTATAGATCTACTCGTGCGAGCCGTATCTAACGGCACTAATGGCTTTGTTTTTATACAATTATAGCGGTGTAGAAAGCGGTCTACCTAGCAGTAGCTAACTGGCCTTTAATTATCTCCCTCAGCTAGTACTAATGAAGCTATTCTGGAGAGTTGGGCTTTGCTTGGCGTGTGCCTAGCGGCTTCTTCTTAAAGGCTCCAGTCGATTAGGAATCTCTCCTGTACTAGGGATAGCCTCATACGGTCTACCTTACTGGCTCTAGCGGAGGTAGTGCCACGTAGGCGCTAACTTAGGGTTGAGGGATGGACTTGGTATAACGCCGCTACGGCGCGCTGCGTTCCGCCATTTACAACGACTTCAATTACAGACGCGATATTAGCTTCATCAACACTAGCCATCCTGAAAGTTTGGTGTGGTTTGGGGCAAAACTGGGGGAATGGTGGTGGTTGGAAATGAAGGGGTTGTCGCTTAGGAGTGCCGATCCCAATGTTGCAAAGTCAGGTCGTTGCATGATTAGGTAAGCCTTTCTAGATACCTTTGCACTAATCCGGCAAGAAGCTTTATTCGAACACGTGTCAACATCGTGGCCCCTTTGTATTATGTTATGTGACCCAAAACTAGGCTCGCACATCGGCAGGTGTGCCAGATTTCCAGCCACGGGGTTCTGCGCCAGAAACAGTGTGCAATATGTTTAAATCCTGGACGGATTCTAGGCACCACCGTGAGGTCCATCACGGTCCCGTCAACACGCGTAAAGTGGCCAGAAAGCTGTTAAATGACTGCGAGCAGCAATTCTGGGAGCTGTTTCGAATGGATAACGTTAAGCCAAATTTTCAAGACCCGGTTCGCTGACTCAAAGTAAACACTGGCCTCGAAGGAACGCGGCATCAATCTGCGGAGCAAAAAATGATGATACTCCAGTACATCATGGGCCAGAACGCGACGCAGCGAGCGACTGCCCATGAATTCCAGGTCACCCAGAGTTCGGTATCACGAACGGTGAAGACTCGCCCATGTTTGTGTCGCTTCACGCTGCGTTCGTACGCCTTCCGGAAGACGATTAGATGGACTCTGACGTCGAACTGGATCTAAGAACGAGTCGTTGAAGATGGACAACCATCTCTTTCCAGAGGTTGGAGACAGGCTTCCATCCATTGGCACAAACACCCTGTTAGAAGGAGGGAATGTGGTCGCCAAACCGAGCTGAACCCTCTTGTGTAGGCATCCAAGAATAAAATACAAGCCAGGTTCCCCCAAGAATGCAACTTTAGTTTATTGTAAAACTCCGCTAGCCATTTCATTTCCCTGCTGCTTGGTGTAATTGCATGAAACGAACACTGGCCGCCTCCATTGTGAAGTCTGTTGATGGTTTGAATGGGGTAAAGCTGTGGTGGGTGGAGGTAGCGAGGAGGGAGAAAGGAAAATTGTGTGATATGCTGTATTTCTTCTCTTGGATACGCATTGGGGAGAGGTTGGCTGCTTGTGACTGTTTGTCAGCAGCGGGCTGTGAACAAAGCGACAGTCCGGATCGGTGTTGGATCCCTTTCTTTCCCTTCTTTATGCGGCAGGTTTCGAAAGTAAACCAGCTGCAGATAATGTGGGAGGTCACAATGGATTGTGAACTCTGTGTGAATTGCTATGTCAAGGAAAGGTTCGAGGAGGTAGCCTCGGGCCTTTTGCTACCTAAAGGTGGCGGGCAGAACCCAGGGAACGCCCCACATTGTGGGGCTTCCCACAGATAATGCTAGCAGAAAGCCACATGGTGAAAGAAATGACTTTGGCCGCGGCCATGGCGAACTCGGGCTTCTTGCCCACATTATCATTCTAGTCCTGAATGTTGGTAATTGATGTGCCTGTACGCCCAGAACTTCGAAGCAGGGTGCTCGGCCTCACCCCACGTTTTCTTGTTGTGGTGCGCAACTCGTGTCGGTGCTTGGATGAGCGACTGTTTTGGCAGCTTGTACCCAGCAATTGTGGCTGTGTCTGCGACAACCTTGCAAGCTGCATTGACCGAGACGTGGAGGCGGAGCGTCTCTGAGTAGACGGATTGGAGAAGCGGAAGAGCCATCATCTTCTGGACGTTCAGAGTTCGCTCGTCGGTGGCTGGACTGATCTCGAAGGCTGGTTCCGCCTCTTCCTGGGCTGATTTCCACAAGGCTCGGTCCTGGATAACTTCCATCAAGGCCCAAGCGGCGATGGGGACGGTGTTTGCATTGATCCTGCGGGCGGTTGAACTGTTAGCCAAAAAACGCCGCAGCTTCTCAGATAGGTGCAACAGCATTATGACTCACCCAAGAGAAACCCAAGGACATGGCCAGCTCGAGTTTCATCAGCCATATCCGACTCCTTGCAACACCGAAGGAACTCCCGGAGGAAGCACAGACCCAGCACAGGGTGCGAATAGACCGGAGTCATAGTGCAAATAGACATTCTCTAAAAAATCCGTAAAAAGGTAAGAAATAGGCAAGACGTGGACGTTGTCTCTATTTGCGTTGCATGGGGACTCTAACACTCTGCCATCACTGTTCGCCAATTCACCCGCACGCTTTTCTGGCTATTCGGCAGTTGAATTATTCAATAGCCACATCGTTCCGACGCCGTATATAGCCACGGGCAATACAGGCATTCAGCTCACCACCTCGCTGGCGTACCTGGATGATTTGTCGGTCCAACACTCGGCTCCAATAGACTTCCACTCCCAGCATCATTTCTAGAGTTTAGGGTGCAAATGGGGGTTAAATACAGAATATCAATAACATTATCATCCATTTCCTCGTTCGCGACGGTCCTATCTCCCTGAAGAATTCCTTGGCAAAGCTGACACATGAATAGCAAGCCCTTGCTCCCTCTTATCTGGAACACCTCTTAATTTCCAAACTCTAGGCGATTTGGATGCGCTGCAGGTGAGAAGGTATCGTGGCGGTGTTGCCAGTGTTGGCTGAAAAGTGAAGGACTTTACGGGGCGACAAGACAGCATTGGTTGAAATTGTGCCTTCTCTCTGAGTTTCGCTTCTCAGTTTCTTGGCATTCACCTGCAAGCCCGTCCCGTTTTGGGCAGAAGCCTCCATCCCTCGGGTTCATGTTGTTCGGTGAGAGGTTAAGTCGTCTCTCGTTGGGCGCAGCCGTTGACCGGTCACATTGACGAATGCTTACATCGGGTCGGGGGAGCTACTTACTATCTCACTCGCCGACTCCAAGACGCCGCTGATCCTCATCACGACTGAAGCTCCACCCACGAATGTACAATGGTTCTTGCAGGCGACAGACATCGCACTCTTTCACTGCCTCCATACGGCAGCCGGCGGGATAGAGAAGGGCTCGATATCGTCAACAACGGCAGCAAGAACAGCAGCATCTACCTTAAGCTCAGCAACACAGGTATCATTACTGGGTAGTTCTGGCGTTTTAATAAGTGGCCGTCTGGCGGCCCTTACAACTACCAGCTGACCAACAATTTTACAGGCCCAAATATGCACCTGGATGTCTTCTCAGGCACGCTGGAACGACACCTTACTAGCGACGACACTTCAGGGCAGTAGTGGAGGTTGGAAGCCATCACGGCTAATAATGTGACAAAATCTACTGCGATATCATCAAGCCCGACTGCCAAGCTGACAAGCTCTAAGACGGCGCTAACCAGCCGGCCAGACGCTGCGCCAACATAGACAAGTAAACAAAGCAGAGCCATCGGTGTCGTGGTGGTATTGGCACTGCTCGCGTGTGGCATTGCGTTTTTCTTAAGGAGGAGGAAGCAACAACCGGGAGTTGCCATGGGGGTTACCTCCAATAAAATTATCTTCATCTCGGCCATCTTTCTGCCACGCCACAACCCCAGCTCGGCGAGCTTTGGCCATCTTAGCTGGCTTGCTTACTCAGAAAACAGTGGCTTTGCGTAGCCTGTGGGCGTGCACAGTGACTGAGTAAAACTTAACTTTTCTAGATAATACAGTAGTTGGAACAGAGACACCGACGACGGGGAGGCGTGATATCCTCTAGTAATACGCGCACGTGAGATTAAAAAAGTTAGTCAAGGAAAGAGTTAGCTTCCCTAGCATAACATTCGCAGCTGCCTCATGTGTTGTGATGGAGCCAATCAGACAGGGCCGGAGGCATCTCCGTACCATAATATCCTTTACATTCTCGGCAGCAGTGGTAGTGGTGACTATTGCGGTACATCAGATGTTGACAGGAAATTCATTTTTAAGGACTGGCTTTTACTTTATTGGATGTTCCCAGGGGCCACTCGCGGTGTATGACGACGGGAGTCAACGCGCACTGCACCAAAACCAGTCCTTCTGCCAATGCTTACTTCGTTTCCGGTTTTGCTCCGGTTACAACTCATGTGACTCTTGCGCGGTCTGCAGTACACTATCTCGGTAAAAACTACCTTATTTGAAGCTGGGTTATCAGACAAGTTGCCTGGTGCCTTGTCCTGGAAGAGGGTGCATAGGCCCCCTCGTGCAACACCCACTTCTCTAACTCGGGCCGTAGCTTGATGTCAAAGTTCCAGAAGAGCTTCACTATCATAAGTCACAGTTGTGATAATAAGAGAAGAAAGCTGATTGTCAGCTCAATTGTTGAGATGGTGAGTACCGTGCTGGGTGCTGGAGGCGACCAAAGTTGGATGACAAAAAACTAGGTGCTGTTGGAAGTCGACTTGAATGTTGGATCAAGTTTGGATGTTGGATAGCCCCCTGAATTTTGGAGCCCGCTAATGACTAGATTTTCAGGGCTGGATTTCAGGGTCCAGTTAGCTATTCCACTGTTTCTACACACAACCCTGGCCACTTCCACTCTTGATACTCAACATCACCATCATCCTGTATTCCTGTGTTCCATCGCGCACATCGCTTGATCGGTCGCCCGGGGCCGACGCGGTTCTGCATTCCAACAGACCAATTATTAGTAGGATTCAGATGCCAGGAATGAACTATAACGGCCTCTAGGGTGTGCGGCGTTTGTGCTGGTTCGAGTGTGGAGTAGGGGTGTTGATAATGTTGACAGTGTTGCCGCGCCTACCTTAGCTAGCAATCACACGCAGCCCAGCTCTGTTAAACTTATACATTGCAATCTGGCCAATTGGTAAGACGATCTAATGCCTAGAGTTGAGCGCGCCGGGTAGATCGGCAAGGTGGTGTGTGTTGCCGACGGTGGCGATGGTGAAAATGAGGAATGTTCGCGCGCAAGGGCTTGGCTGGTTAGCTCGCTCTTTCTTCTAGCCTTGCAGCTATTCACAACAACAATAATAACAACAAGCTCCCTGATTGACTAGATTAGGTTTAGTCATCACCCTGGCCTCCTAACATTTAATATTGGGTCACATTCGATAAGTCCCATTTTTCGGATCACCTTGAATGTTGCGCTCCCCATTTTCCCGCTTGGACCTTATCTTGTGAAGAGAGATTTGGTTGATGCTTCTGCTTCACCGTGCTTCACCCTAAAAAAGAAAGAAAAGAACGACAAAACAATAATGAGTAGGATATGAAGGGAGAGCAAAGAAAAAACACTTACACCCTCCGGAAGAAACTACCCCTCCACCAAATCCCTCCCCTTGGGCACGACATAGGAATGGGGCCAGACAGAAAAGTATGCTTCCTCATTCCCTCCTGGATACAAGCCCTGAGGTACGGCAGCAGTCTCAGCGCCCGTGAGACCCAGCATATTGGGCTTCCGCGTCAAGCCGGTCAAGGCGAGCATACTGAAGTTTTGACGGGCCTGGGATGGGATGCAGGCGAGCCGGTCGTGGCTGCCGTTGTTTAGGTCGCAAAGTCGGGTTGTGGAAGGAGCCTGTCCACCTGGGGCTGACTGCACAAATCCACCAACTGCCCGCCGTAATGGTCTTGCATAACTTTGCACCCCCTGTCAAGATTACGTTGCTGCCCTCGTCTCCTCTGCATCGAGTCTAGAACCGACGCCGACGCCGACCCCATGGCTTCTCCGAGCGACCGGAATGCTGCTGAAGAGGTGGGGCTTCCAACCTCGCAACATGTCTTACCAAGCTACCCCCACGAGATGTTTGCACGTGGTGTGCGTACCGCTGCGGATTCGATGTCAGGTATCGTTCTCCGCTCAGTCAGGCTGCATGCACCGTTGTGGTCTGATTTTTCTCGTCCTCAAAATCGGACGCCCTACTTTTTGTCCGAAACGAAAGTCACACCCTTCTACGATAAGGAATTGGAAAAGCGTATGAGTTTTGGATTGGCCAGCACCCAGGTTCGGCGGGATAGATGCATGTGAGTATTGCGCATTCGCGCGCAGAGTCGAAGCACTGCTGCGCGTTGGGTAGCAACCTCCCACCCCTCAACACTGGCGACTGCAAGCCAACCAGCAGCGGGCCAATAACTCAACACTATTTAGCGCGAAGCTCCCACCATCCGGGTCAGCGCGGCCTGGAGCCGAGCAGGCCAGAAGCACCAGACGCAGCCCTGATTCCAAACTTGATCTCTCGAGCTGAGGTGATTGGGTTGATTCCATCTTCCCGGCGCCACGGGCTAATGCACCACCTTGAGAGGCCTCGAATGCTTGAGGCACCCGCAGTGAGTGGTTGTCACCATGCACTCTGTCCCCTCATATGAACCTCATTTGTTTCCGCATGTAATAACTGCCAGGCTCCCTGCCCTTGCCGTGCTTTGGTCGCCCCTTCAAAATTTTAGGGTGACTTTTCCCGACGCATTCACCCACTTTGCGTCACGATCATCAACGGCAGCCGCCCAAGTCTCCTCACGACGCCCAAGCAATTTACATTCCTGTAACACCATCGTTCAGAACAGCCGCCGCGACTTTATCCACAGCATCCCCGGGCAGATGCACGGCGACACGTTCCCTCACGCCCAACCCTCGACGTTTTGTTGACTCGTTCACTCGACGTCAAACCTTACTATTTCGCGACCCAGATTTGGACTACTTCATCCATTTAGGACTGCTCGCCAATCAGGCTTTTCTTTGTATTGCACTTGACAGGAAACCGCAATCCGTGGCTCGAATTGCTCTACTGGGGAACCAGACGGCGACAAAAAGAGTCATGGGTTTTCATCAAGATGTCGGTGAACATCTGGCCACCAATGACTCCAATCCAAGTGACTACCACCCAATGGGGCAGCCAAGATCAACCGGAATTTCTTCTTTTGCACTGAATCTTACGAGCTACGAATCCCAGTCTCTGAACAATGCGTTCAAGTTTGATTTTGGTTCCCAGCACCACAATGCATCTCAGGCTCCATTCTCCGCCGTTCCTCCTCTGCCAGGTGTCCCTATGGATTTTGTCCCGGATGTCCGAAGGAAACATGATTCTACCCAAGGAACCTCACAGATGAACTATCCCTTTGGATCCACACAAGGCTTCGGGCTCCAGGACAGTTCAGGGGTTCCCGGGATTTCCGGAGTGCAACAGGGTGATTCCACCCTCCATCGCACCGCCGTGCTACACCCAGCTTCATTTGGCAAAGTTGCTGGGCTTCGAGACGATGATAATTGTACCTGGTCTTGGACTGCGGGTTCAACGGCCATGGGGACTGCGTTGGTAAGTTTTACATTTGCAAGGCCTGGAGGATCCCACAATGGATGAGACACACCACGCCGGCGTTTCTTTCTCTCGTTTATTCCTTTCACTCTATCCCTCGCCCGTTGGGCGTTCGTTACCATTCCATGGAGGAAGGACCACTACATGTAGACCAACGCCTTGGCTCTGCACAGGTCTACGCCCTTGGTGTCGGATTCTGGCTCCAACTGTGATGCAATCCTCGGTTACTATACACACACTGCCCGGGTCTGGAAAACTGCCGGTTTGGTGCTGTCACGGAACAAGAAGACCAGTGCATTCAGAGCCGGCATCAGTGAGCCTTGTGTGAAGTCTGAGGCAAAGAACGGTGAGTTAGAAATTCAGCCCAAAGCTCTTCGTCACTAATTTGTCATATCAGGATTATGGAACGTCCGTTCCAATCGCGCCGTGGTGGTGAGAGTCCTGCTGAAGTCAGCAGCGACGCCGCCCTTGGGGCCGTATGACATGCATGCTGTCTCCGGCGATGTCATCACCAACCCAGCACTTAATAAACTGCTTAGCCCTCCCTGATTCTATCCACCCACACAAACTCACGACCCTTTCCCCTGCCGGAGCCCATTCAACTTTTCGGTTCACTTCCCAGTTCTCAACCGATCCCATACCAACTCGAGGAGGCATTCATCAAGGAGGCCACCATTCCAATGACTCTAACCTTTCGTCGTGCATCAAGATGCTAACAGATATGTATACAGCCATCTCAGCCAGGCACTGGGATCGAGAGCGGGTTTCAACGAGGAACCAGTCACGGAATACCCATTCGCAAACGGTAGGTCAATCATTGCGGAAGGGCTCCGTGTGTTCGATTAGACTTGTCCATTAACCGTGTGGTCTCAGCCAACCCGAAAGCACCACACCGTATCTGGAGTCATCAACACCTTTCCCCAGTGATGATTGCCAGTTCTCCTTTGACGATGACGCCGGCGACATGGGCGGTCACAAGCGATTCGCTTGCCCATTCTACAAACACAACCCGAAGAAGTACAAGAATGAGAGGACCTGCGTTGGACCTGGCTTTCTCGCAATTAGCCGTGTCAAGTACTTATCCTGGTCTCTTTGGTTCTCCCCACCCCCCACACGCTAACCTGGGCCACAAAAAGGGAGCACCTTTACCGCAGACATGCCGAACCTTCAAATACATGCCAATCCTGTCTCAAATTTTACCAGACATCTGAGCTTCTCAGGAATCACCAGAGAAAACGCCCAGGCTGCAGGGTCGTACCCGAAGAAGATCGCCCGGATCGGATGACCGCTGCACAACAAGCCGAGGTGCGTTCTAGGAAGAGGAACGACGAAACCGAAGAGCAGAAATGGGCTAGTATTTACCAGACACTCTTTGGGTGGGACAGCACCGATATCCCATCACCCTGTGAGTCCTTCGCTCCAAGATTTTGCATCAACCCCCTTTCTTGTCACCCCTGTCTACCCATGTGCGACAGGAGTCAGCCATAGGGTTCCTTTCTTTTGAGCTGCGCTTTCGTGCAAACAACACCAACACCGAGTCCCCACGTCTATAACCGCCTGTTCCTGACGTTCTACAATATCCAGATTACGAAGAGACACAGAGCAATGAGACCGCTGCCGCGGGTTGCTATCTGATGTCGGAACGACAGGTCCAAGACTTACGCGAAAACAACCCCCCATTCGATCTAAAATGCGGGTTTAAGACCAGTATCTGCATGGTAATTGGTTCGGCGTCGGAGCCGCAGTTGGAGAGGATTTCGGACTTGGCGTGTGATTTCATGGTGAAGTATGTGGAGCGCTGTAATGGTTTTGACTACGGAGTTGTTCAGGGTTGACGAATCCCCAAGCGTTGGGCTACGACAGATTTGTATCATGGTTTACTTGCATACTTTTCGTTTTTGGTTTACTCTGTTGTAGGAGTTTTTAGAGTCAGTGGCGTTTTCTCAGGGCATTCAGAAGTAATATTTCCGAGGGTACGCTCCATATACTAGGAGCAACCTTTACGACACAACCCCTGTAGGACGGGCCATTGCGTGTGTTCAGCTTGCACCCATGGACAACCATAACTTTTATTCTTGGCATCGCAACAAAGTCTCGCCAAATGAGGAAAAATGTGCAGAAATTCGGCATGGCCAATATCTGCCGGAAATATCAACAGGCTAGAGGCGAGGGCACAGCATGCATACGATGGACTCTCCCAGGGCGACGAACCACTGGATCCCAGGCCCGCGCCAAGAAATTCGGCATGGCCAATAGCTGCTGAACAGGCCTTTCGGCCAGAAGCAACAGCACAATCAGCGGATGACAGACTTGCCCAACGCGATGAGCCATTGCACCAGGGGTTATCAGCACAACGTGACGACATGCAGCACCCCGTTAGAAAGGCCATGATCCCCGCATCAAGAACATGGCCGATGACTGTAAGTTATGCCACAACGCCAGAGACGACGGCAAAAGGAAGTTATACTAGGCTCCCAAGGAGATGAACTATTAGACCTCGAGTCTACGTTGGACCCGGACGACCTTAAATAGCCCACTAGAAAGCCCGTTGTTCTCGGGACAAAATCTCGGCTCTGACCTCACTAATCCACATCATCCCTGTCGGATTCACCGCGTTCCACGTCCACATAAACCGCGCACAGTGGTTCTGAGACAACGAAGACGGAATCATCGAAGTAATCAATGTCGGCGACAGCCTTCAGTTCGTAGCCAAGCTGCACGAGATCCTCGTTGTCGCATCACTGGGCGTGCTGACGGTCAAGGTGTTCAAGCGCTGGCTCGTCAAATCACATGTCCCCGTCGGCCTGCTTACGGGCGCCTACCGTATCGGCGATATTTCCTACATATTCAGCAAGGTCTTCTGGTCCGCATCGTTTTAGTGAGCGGCCATCCTGGTCCGCCTCATTCTGGCGAGCACCATTATCGCCACGCTCATCAGTGCAAAGCTCGCTGTCGTTCTAGGACCCAACCCGCAGCGTCCGGCGCCGTCTCCACATCGAAACGCCCTGGATCCTTATAGTGAGCGACACGCTCTATTCCGGCACGACTTTCTCGAGCACCATGGGGCTCCGTACCGAGGTCAGCGTCACTCACCCACTCAACGCGAGTACCCTGACTGGCTCCCAACAACTGCTGGACACGTTTTCGCCGCTTGCGGCCGTCGACTGAGGGGTTGAGAGGTACGGCTACGGGTCGGGAAAGACCGGATCGGCCATGCCGTTTGCGATCGTGGTCGTCTTCGCGTACGTCGCCGTCATCACCGGTTAATTACTGGACATCATGGTCGTCTCGGGCTTGATGCTGCGCGGGAGGGCGGCGTCGACAATTCTCGCACGGGATGACATGCAGGATCTGCTGCTGCTGGCGTGGAACTCGGAGCCGCTTCAAGAGTTAAGGGAACCGCGGGGCTGATCTGGACTGATCAAAGGTGACGAAGAGTCACGTGACTTTGAGCATGGGTGGTCGTCGAGGGTGGTGAAACAAAGGATCCAATGAGGCTAGTTTCCAAGTTGATATCCCTGAGAGGGCCAAGATTTCCAAACGTCAAGGTTCTCGCCACAAGTCGAAAAGAACCGGATATTGAGCGCCTTCTCCAGAACGAAGAGTCGATATCTCTGTCCAACCCACCCGTCGATGAGGATACCAGAGTCTACATTCGCGAGACCTTAGCGTCTGGTGCACGATTTCAAAGATGGCGGCCATCACTTGCTAAGTCGGTGGAAGATTCCTTGACAAAGGGTGCCAAGGGAATGTAAGTCTTGACTCCCGCAGACATTTGTATTTGGGCCAGAATTGACATTTTCGATACGCGCGTGCCAGCTCGACATCTTGCAAAGGCTGAGCACCGAATCTGCGATCTATCAAGCTTTGAGGAATCTACCGAAAACCCTCGACGGAACTTATGAACGAATTTTGCTCAATATTCCGGAGTTCAACCGATGCTATGCGAAACGAGCTCTTCAGTGGCTGTCATTTCATCCCAGCCGGCTACGTCGAGGACGCCTCTGGCTCACGTTAGCCGCGCTCGCGGTTGCGGTGACTCTGCCATGTCATGATGGCGCCCTACGTCTGGAAGATCTCTTACTGGATGTTTCTGATCTATAAGACATTTTCACATGCCTCGCCGTCTTGCTTGAAGTGAATTACAAAAATGGTGGCTGGAAGTTCACCCCTCCGGCGATGCTGTCGCATTATACAGTCAAAGAGTTTTTGGTCTCCGATGGCCCACAGCACAGCATCGCTGCCGAGTTTCGAATTTCGGAGTCATCTTCCAATATTCTCATACCAGAAATGGTCCACGGCGGCCAGGGTTTGAGCAGTTTCCCACAAGCATCAACGCCGCTAAAGAAGGCTCCACCGATATTCTGCCACGCTTGATCATGAATGGGGATGACTGGATGGAAATCGTCTTGGTGCATCTTGTTCTCCTTTGTCTCCATAGAGCCGCGAAGGAGTGGATGCAACGGAACAAGAGTCTCACGCTCAATCATCCTGTTGTGAAATACCAGACCAAGGCCGGGAAATCGCGGTCGCGTAATATCTCTTCGCTCTCTATAGCCTCTTCGCCGATACTGGTCGATCTTGTCGAACATTGCATTTTGGAAGGCCGAATCAACTACGAGAGTCGCCAGGATGAAGACAAGACCGGGTATCACAAACTCTGCCCACTTGGGCTGGTAATCGCTTTTGGGTTACTATCAAAGGATAATTGCCACCTTGTCTAACTGATGCTGAACTCTGGAGCAAAGGTTACCCCGATTGCGTTACCTACACTCCGCTTCAGATGGCGATGAGACACGGCGGAAACACTTACGATAGTGGCCTTGACGGTAATTACCTTGAAGTCATTCGGTTACTTTTGCGGTCGGGAGCAGACCCCAACGCAACGGGGCTCAAAAAGTGGTACAAATTAAACCGTGATGGGTCCTACAGCTTGAAAAACACACCCCTTGATATTGCTCAGCGGAACTTGTCAGAATATGACGGTTGAGACCGACAGACTTGAAAGTGTTGTCCGACAACGAAGGCTGGAAAGACTTTAAGTTTTGGAAAGAAGTGGTTAATCTTCTTCTGGAATATGGCGCGAAGCTGAAGCCTGGGCCATCTCCGAGGGACGTTTGAAAGACAAAGGGGGGCACGCAAATGATGAAGAAGGGGGATTGTATCCAAACTTGTCGGAACTGAGAAAGATCTCAAAGAACTCTTCCAAGGCTGTGGGCGTGGAGTGTAGGTGATGACATTGTAGGGTTGGAGAACCCCGCTGACGAAGACGCCAGTGGTATGAGTTCTTTTGTACAGGGGGGCGCTGGCTAAGGTCACAGTGATAATGGCGCAGCGGGGAGGCGACGTTATGAATTTTGGAATGGGTGCCGTGCCTTTTGTTAAAACCTTCATACCAGGTATCTACCTGCTAATTAATCCAAAGCCATGACACAACCCATACCTAATCACAATGACCACATCGTGAATTTCTCTCCATAGTAATCAGCGAGGAAGTTATAAATCCACTCTGAATGGTCACTAATCCTAATCGAGTCCCTTATGATACGGTCAACGCAACGATCCAACTTGTACCGAGCAAATGCCCCCCTTTCCCACAATGCCCCCATTTCTTCGTCTTGGCGTTGACCATCCCCTGACCAATCTCATTCCCGTATCCTTTCGTCACTCACCCACTGTGTGCTCGGCAGCGTTGTCAGATTTCGAGCTTCAGGGCTAGGTATTGCTGTTGCGGGAGTGGCTTCTCTAGCCTTGAGATCCATAACGAAATCGATGGCTGTCTCGAGGGTGGTCTTGGCGAGCATTTCGGAGAGAATTTGTGCCTTGTTGGAAATCGACTCTAACGAGATAGGGGCAGACAGCCCTTCCTCAACATCGGTTCGGACAAGATAAACGGGGAAGTTACCGATCGTCTTGGAGTCTTCGTCGTTGTAATCACCGCTGACAATCAGAATGAGAAGGGCCTTGAACAGGGGCTGATTTCCTTGCTTCGGGCCGGTGGGGTGGTTTCATCCTCAACCAATTCCTATTCCTGGTCGGACAGGTCTAGCAGCTGTTCATAAGCTAGAGCCGCCAGTCGCCCAGATATCTGGGTACAGACATTTTCGTTCAGGGTGAGCAGAAACTTGACGGTTTGTTTCGGGGGAGGACCGTTCCAGGACGGGCAGTTTGCAATTGTAAAGAATTTGCAGATATACCGACTCGCGCTGAGGTCGCTGCGGTACGGCCGGAACCAGCGGCGGTAGATGTAGATTTACATGAGCCTGGTGACCAGCTGCGTGGTCATGCCCGCCGGCCTGAGGTAGATGGGTACTGAGGCACATTTGTGTTTTGATAGCTTAGTGATAAGGGGTCAGCTGACGTCTATTTTCTTTAATTTACCTTCTCTCTGGTTATTTGTCAGTTCATTTTCGGCGATGTGGGTATAAGACCTATTAATGTAAAACGCGGCTTTATTTAGCATCTCTGGCCTATTATTACTTAGCCTGCCTGTTGTTTTGATGTTGTATCCCTTTACTCTGCTTTCTAACTTTTCTTTTGCTTTTCATCCTCCAGCCTCCTTAACGTCTCCTAGCAGCAAATAAGCACCATCGTACAGGCCGGAGTAATGTCTAAGCTTCCTATTACTAGTAAGGACAATGTTAAGATTACTCTTTTATATTACTGGGAGAACAGGAGCGCCTTACTGTGACGACCTTGCAGGCCGTTACCTGGGCCGGCACGGCCCGACGGATTCCCCGCAGAAAGAACAGTGCAGAAGGTCGGTACACACAGTACCGTGCACTGGGCCAGGGGTGCAAAGACCCGAAGCCCCTACGACCAATCAGGAAGTGCTCTGTCGCTCCGGGTGCTCTGTGACAAAGCAAGGGAGCAGACAGAGCAACGGCTCTAGATGCTCTGCTGCCAAGCCAGAGAGGACAGAGCAAGGTACGAAGTACCTCTTAGGTTGTTAGTATAGATAGTCATCATCGTAACCACGATGGCCATGAGGGACTTCTGGTTCCTCACGCTAGTATTTAATTATTCATTTATGTCCTACTATTCAGACTCACCTCTGTGCATTATAATAATAACGACCTACAGTGATATTAAACCCCCGTTTAGAAATGCTAGCTTAATAAGCCGTCCTCGGAACGCCCCTTAGCTTTTAGCGTCCTACTATACGTTCTGTCTTAACTGGTGCCAGTCCTCTTAAGGCCTGTCGGGTACAGGTTGTAATACTTACATATAGTTAGGTACTCTTATTAAGTGTCGGGCTTAACCTATAGTGACGATATATTATATATAAGTACGATTAAGGGTAATAGCCCACCCTTTAAGTATAATCTTAAGTAGATTAAAACAGTGCTCTCTTAAGTGCTGGCTAAGCGTATCTTCCCACCGCTACCTTTCTGTTACAACCTACTCTTAATAAGGACCTTAGGGAGGGGCTGGACAAGATAAGACAGAGCGTATAGCAAGATGCCAAGCTTAAAGGGTGATCTAAAGACGGCTTATTAAGCTAACACTTTTAAACGAGAGTATACTGTCACTATAAGTCGCTGTCACTATAATGCACAGAGAGAGGTCTAAACAGTAAGACATAAATAAATAATGTAATATTAATGTAAGGAACTAAGAGTCCCTTACAGCCATTATAGTCACGATAATATCTATCTATACTAGCTATCTAAAAAGTATATCATACCTTAATCACTATACTCACTCTCCTTAAACAGTAATTAGAGTGATCAGTTCTCCCAGTTGCTCACCTTAATCACTGTTATCTTAGTAAGATCAGAGTGATCAAGCAACAACTAGTTATAAGAGCTTCAGGTATTTACACCCCTAGCCTAATGCGTAATACCGTATACACAGTTCTCCACACTGTTCCTTCTACAGGGGATACATCAGGCCGCGCTGGCCTAAGTAACGGCCTACAAGGTCGTCACACTTTCCCCTAATAGCTAGTGCATATATACATAACTATCGTTAAGGACTGGGATAAAAAACTGTCTTCTAATTTTTATCTTAAATAACTGTAAATTACTAATCTTAACACTAACACCCCACTTAAAGACAAAACGGTAACATAGTAGTTTACATATAAGATTAAGCAGCTTAAACAGCTTACACTCTCTTAGCTGTTGTGACGACCCCACAGGCTGTCACTTGGGCCGGGGCGGCCCGACGGATCCCCCGCAGAAGGAACAGTGCAGGAAGACAGTGTACACTGTACTGTGCACTGGGCCAGGGGTGCAAAGACCCAAAGCCCCTACAACCAACTAGAGGTTGCTCAGTCTTAGCAGGGGTGCTTACCTACTAAGCATCCGTGAGACCACTAAGCAGGAGGTGCTTAGCAGCGGAGTGCTCAGTTCCCTACTAAGCAACAGGACACTAAGTAAGGTATAAAGTACCTCCTAGTTAATTAATATAGATAGCTATGGTTGTGCCCACAACCACCGTGAGGGACTCTAGTTCCTCACACTAATATTCAATTATTCATTTATGTCCTACTATTCAGACTCACCTCTGTGCATTATAATGACAGCAACCTACATTAACATTGAACCCCCCGTTTAGGAGTGCTAGCTCAACAAGCCGTCTTCGGAACGCCCCTTACCTGTTGGCGTCCTGCTATACGTTCTGTCTTAACCCGCGCCAGTCCTCTCGAGGCCTGTGTCGGGTGCAGGTCGTAATAGCTGTACTATAATCTGCTTTACTATTACAGTTACTATATCTATAAGGGTCGTGTAACTGGCGTCCTCTTAATTTATATACTTAATTATGATCTTTTCTGTTAATTTTCTAGCCACTAAGTACCCTGTACCGAGTACCCTGTAGTGTGGTTACGTACTTTAAAACTACTAGCCGAATCTTCTAAAACCCCAGAGGGTTCCAGAAGATTCCAACTTACTCCAGGGCCCTTTAGAGCCCCCGGAGCACTCCGAACCTTCTAAATTTCAAGGGGATTTCACCCCCTGAATCCAGTGGGGCTACTGCCCCACAGAATCAACTAGAACATCACAATAGCCACGTCAGCCACTACGTTAACAAAGCCACGTAGAATAGTTCAGAACAGTACTATTCCATTATTATATTAGTTAGTTCCACTTTACAGAAGGCTCTGGAATTCTTCTAGAGCCTCCCACAGCCTATAACAGGCTCTCTCCTCTCCTATATGTAATTCTAATTAAGTAAGCAACTCTACTTAATTCCAGTCATTGCACAAGGCACTGCCTTCCGGATCCTCTTGTTTTCAGCGTTAATATTCGCTGTAACACCCTTATTTACAATGGCACTGCCCTGTAATTCCGGCTTTTATTTGCTTCCTACAGTGCTGTAGGCACTGTAGTACAGCTTAGACCAGTACGCACTTCTTCCTCTGAGCCACAGCCGCTGTATTACAGCCCTGTGGGTTCTTGAAGTTTTACATTTTCTTACACCTTTAAGACAGTAGAACGGTTAATAAAGAGCCTTTTTTTACTATACTAACTTTAACTATTGATTACCTTTATAACGTTATTAGACTTATAATAATATTAGTCCTATTAGTATTATAGTTAGCCTTAACAATGTACTTACTTTAATTAACCTAGGTTTAGCTTATCCTAGTGGTGAAGAAATGTTAAGAAGTGTCCTGTATGTTACCTTCATCTTTTCCTCCTCCCTGTGTTCTTAAAGTAAAAAAATAAAAAAATAGGCTGATAAAAAGGCTTAAGATTCAAGTGCTGGGTGGACGATCCCTTAGATATGAACCCTGAGACGCATTTTGTCAGCCCTTTAACTGCGAGTCCGATGTTGAGAAAATCCCAAGATATCGCGTCCTTGAATCACTTGCGCACCTATATCGATAATCCAGTCCTGGAAACGGCCGGCCGTCGCTGACGTAACGAGACAGCTAGTCACTTTATCAAAGTCGTAAATAAGCTCAGTCGGGCGGCGGCAGCCCGGTAAGCGGCCATTAGAGCCAAAGCTGCCAAGGGTTGTAAGGAAGCTACCTGAGATACGAACCATATTCGTTGGTTGGGCATTTGGGTAGAGGTTGGGACCATTACCCATTCCACTCATTCTTTGTTTCTTTTTTATCTTTTTTTTCTTTTCCTCTCCTTGTCATCCCCTGAGTCGGTGATTTGTTCCCAGTTCGTTTTTGTCTTTGGTTACTTGTAATCTTTAGTCCGTCTGCTTGGAGAGCATGTCGATTAGATAGAGGTATTTCGTTTTTTGGCATATCATGGTTGCATGTGACTTTGCCGATATTCGGCCGTATCTGGACAGCGTAGAATTGAACGATGGCCGACCTCTTCTATCCTTTTGTTACCTCAGTGTCTCCTTTCCAAGATTCCTCAAGATACATTAAAGATGTAAGACTGAGGCCACCACAACCCCCAACAAGGGAGTAGAATCCAAAGTTCAGCGCACCCAACTCCCACAATCTCGTCCGTGGTACCTTTTGCATGAGTTCTTTTTTGTCTACACTATGTCTCTATTACATCTATCGTCGCATCATCCCGCTTTATCCGTCACAGCCTGTCCAGCAATCCCCGTCTCACTTGGACCGGTTTCGGTCCCTGATCGCGATCGCTCCTCATCATTCCAGATTGAGTTCTCGAGGCGGAATATCTGTCGCCGGATGTGCCCCCCATCGGTAAAGTGATTGAGAAAGTTATCGGGCGAGCCTTTGGCCGACGTCGATCGGCAGAAAAGGCCAGTCCGGACCAGAAAGCCCTGTGCAGGTCCCTTGAGACATGGGAGATTGGCGCCCACGATTCCTAAATTCATTTCCAACCCGCAAAGTAAATCGCCTCTCGCATTCAGCAAAGCAGCCGAATATTCCTCGTAGAAGCGCAAGACGGTGATGACACGCACGCACGCCGTGGCAGTGGCTCCGAGACCGGCTGCCATCAGGCCAAAAATAATAATCTTTTCAGGCAGAGTGCGGTTCAGCTTGCCGAAGAAGGTGAGAGGCATGGTGGCGACGACAAGGTCGCTGATGGCGTTGAAGACTGAGAGCGATGTGACGGATTAGATTAGCCTTTGGGTCACGACGCTTCATAGGTAAGGTAGCTTGGTGCTGAGTCTGCTTCTTACTGTCGTACACAACGGCATACTTTAGCACGCTGTCAGGTGGCAGGCATCGCGCACCCGCTGTCGGCTCCCAGATTGCCGAGATAGGTTGGCACATGGACAGCTGCACCCCGGTTGCCACGACAATCATGCAGACCTGGAGGGCGATGAGGACGCGCAGTGGCCAGAGCCAGTGACGCTCATCCTTGAGCCGCAGGAGCATAAAGCCCATGGAGATTCGGATCAGATTCAAGGACCAAAGCCACCCGAGTTGGGCGACGACTGTCAACGGCCCAAATCGGACACGATCAAACGGGTAGTTTTCGATGCCACGGCCGTATCCGTACATTGCAGCAGTCGCAACGAACCAGACACTACCCGAAACCTGCAAGACCCCTGTCGTTAGAATCTACGGGACGATGCTCCGCTGCGTCGATGACACTCACCAGTGCCAAAAGTATGGTGTAGTCATCCCAGGCCATGCGCCATGTCGGTCTGATTCGGGAGTAGATGCGCGCCGCCGATAGGAGAAGAGCAAGGGCAAATAGTACACTCGTAGGGCCCAAGAAAGTAGGGGAATAGTCGGCGCCCGTCATCGGATGTGGCCGGGGGGAGCATGCCCTATCGGAACACTAACGAACCTGTTCTGCAACTTTAGACAGAAATGGCCAAAGGGGAAGGAAGTGTAGCCCACCTGTCAAAAGAAGTTGGAGGGAGCACACACAGGCCGCAAAGTGGCCGGTGCATCCATTATCACAAGCACAAGCGAGATTGCGAAGGCAACTCTCGCAGGACCAGAACAGGGGCCTGACATGCCCAGGCCACTGGAAGCCCCCTTGTTTGCGGCCATTCGGGGCCATTTCCGGCCAAAGCTTTCCCCTGTCGATTTCTAGGAAGGATGTTTCTTCGTCTTAACTACGGAACGCCCGACGAACTGTGCGTTGGATCTTTCTCCCTGTGCTGAACACGCTACGGTGCGGTCGGGGGTACAACAGGAGCGCCGCACTCGGCGACGCCAAAAGTGGCTGAAGCTTCCAACTCGACCAAATGAGCATTTTGTGTCTCCATTATGGTCTTTACCGGTGCTCCACATTTCTATGGGCACATGCAGTAATCCTGATGGCCGGATTTTATGTTGCTTGGCGGTCTAGCTGAAGATGCAGATACTGCATTACTGTCAGAATCTAGCACTCATGGCCAATTGTGGTGATGGTTGTGTATTGTTGTTCTGTGGAAGAGAATCTCTGGCCTGCAGGGTCCCCTATTGCCAAGCCGGCTACATCCGCGAATGGCTCCAATT
>Ga0247780_1000387_pt1 | contig 43292 bp, 39 predicted proteins | sample UWRJL079202R5_FD_179927 | JGI IMG/M metagenome (GOLD analysis project Ga0247780, IMG submission 179927) | Plant litter microbial communities from Arlington Agricultural Research Station in Wisconsin, United States - UWRJ-L079-202R-5 | ecosystem: Environmental > Terrestrial > Plant litter >...
CTCTTAAACACTTTAAGCACGCTAAGTAAATCAGCACCCTTACTTCCCTAAAAGAAGGATAGCTTAAATAGCTACCTTACATTAAAGCCGGTGTGCCTTAAACCAGTACCCTAAAGGTCCCCTAAAAAGGTATAAAGTAAGCATATTAATAAAGGGTCTAGGAACTGAAAGAAAAGCATTAAGAGTTAGTAGACGAAGTAAAGGATTTATAAGTTAAAGGTCTTATTATAATGTTTAAAGATAAAATAGTGGAGATTAAGTTAAAACTTTATAATAAAGTTCACTTTACTAACTAACTTAAACACTAACTTATTAAGGAAGACCACTTTATAAAAGAATAAGCTGGGTTATTACTACTTAAGTTTTAAGAAAAGGTTTAGGAGAAGTAACGTATATAAAGGTAAGTAAAAGAAGAGAAAAAATAAAGCGCCACCTCCCCCGTTTAATACTCCACAACCACAGCACCAGCAGTTAACGTTAACCACCCTAACCACAAAGACATACTATAAATCAATTACATATACGATAACTACACTTTTAACTAGCATTATAAACCTAAGGCCCTTTATAACCACTTCCTAAGCACACAAAGACGGGATTATACTATTATAAGGGTAAAGTTAGGACCGGCTCACTATTAAGTCTCCTACTCCCTAATAAGAGAATCTAGCAGTAAGTGGAAAGTTACTATAATTAACTAAACCCCCACTATATGCTAATAAGGAGGGGTACTTAATAACTACCTAATTATAACATACTTACTACATCTTAACAGAAAAGCTAAAAAATGGTAAAAGTGGGAAAACTACTAACAGATCTAAAAGTAAAAAGACATTACTATAATCTAAGCCCGTAAAGCGTATTATTAACTTATTAAGGACTTTAAAAACATCATACCGTTTAAAGTTAACTGGACGTTAAGGTGTGAGAACCTAAAGAAGGTTAATTACTAAGTTTATTAAAGCTGCCTGTTTTTTTAAAAGGAATTAGGAAAAGGCTACAGGCCCTTTAACAGGGCTGGAAACTAGTAGTTTACTAGTTAATAAAAACCTTAAGAAGAAAGAGAGGCACTTAAAGGTTAAGCTAAATAAGACCTTAAGGACAGATAATTATTATAACTTAGATGTTAAAGAAGCATAAGCATTATTCTATTAGTGTCGACATAATAGATAGAAAAGGGAGGCTATTTAGGGTAAAAGCAGTGATTAATAGCAGGAGTGCTTCTAACCTAATACACCCTTTACTAATTAACCAAAGGAAACTCTTTAATAAAGAGTATAAAGAGGTTATTCCCATTTAAAACAGAGAAGGAGGCCTGTACCAGTATAATAACAGTAAAGTCACCCACTACTTACCACTCCTAATTAAAGTGGATAGGGATGAATAATAAGTAAACTTTAACGTTACACCAGTTACCAGGTATAACATAATCCTAAGTCTACCCTAGCTGGAAAAGTATAACCCTGTGGTTAACTAAAGGAGTGGCCACCTTACCTTTAACAAGTCCCCTAATTGTGATTACCGTTTAAAGAAAGCTAAGAAGGCTCTAAACCGCTCTAAAGTTACACAAAACACTTAAAAGCACGCTAAACCCTTAAAACTAAATATAGTTTAGGTTAGGTTTACTAAGACAGTTAAAGGACTAAAAGGTCTACCGTATTACCTAAATGACAATTTAAAAGGTGGAAAGAAGCCAGAAGCTGATCTATAAATAAGTAAAAAAGTCAACTTATTTAAAATACCTGCTAAATATAGGAAGTTCACCCTATTTTAAAAAAAGATACCACAATTACCAAACCATAAACCGTAGGACTACAAAATCAAGCTAAAGCCAGGAATAAAGCTCTACAGCTTCCAGCTTTACCACTTAAACCCCTAACAGGCTAAGGCCTTACAGGAGTATATCGATAAAAACCTAAAGAATAGGTTTATTATAAAGTCCTAATCCCCAGCAGGGTACCTAATACTGTTCGTCCTATAAAAGGGAGATAGTAAGTTACATATAATTATTAATTACCAAATGTTAAACAAGGATATAATTAAAAATCACTACTTATTACCACTTATTATAAAAATATAAAAACAGATTACTAAAGTAAATTAATTCTCTAACCTTAACTTCCCTATAAGATTTAACTACGTTAAAGTAAAGGAAAAGGACAAGTATAAAACGGCTTTTCAAACTCGTAACAGGTATTACCAGTACCGTGTCATATTAATAGGATTAATAAATACCCCTACAACTTTCTAAGGCCTTATCAACAGTGTTCTCCACCCCTTCCTCGATAAGTTTATCTTTATATATTTAAATAACGTTCTAATTTATTCCAAAACTTTAAAAAAACACTAAAAGCATATGTGACAGGTTCTAACAGCTCTTAAAAAAGCGAAACTGATAATAAACTTAAAAAAGAGCCACTTTCACATTTAGGAACTAAACTATTTAAGGTTTAAAGTAACCCTTAAGAGGCTTAAAATGTAATTAAAAAAGATAAAGGTAATCAGGGACTAGCCTACTTTAAAGAACTAAAAAGAGTTATAAGCCTTTATTAGTTTTATAAACTTTTATCACTGTTTTATCAGGTACTTTACGAAAATTATAAAACCACTTTACAAACTTACAGGTAAGGGAAAACTATTTAAATAGACTGATAGATAATAAAAGGCGTTTAAAGACCTTAAGTACACCTTTATCACAGTGTTAGTCTTAACCCTTCCTGATTTCTTAAAACCTTTCTAAGTTAAGATTAACTTCTTAGAGTTTGTAATTAGTGGAGAATTTAATTAAATTTAAAACGATGGGAAATACCACTTAGTTACCTTTTTATTAAAAGGAATCTATAACCTAACCTTATAATACCTAATTTATAATAAGGAACTAATAGTAATTATTTAATACTTTACTAAATAAGTACTATATTTAAGCGGTATAGAAGAGTCAGTCTAGGTCTTTTCAGACTATAATAACCTCTAGTACTTCTTAATAAAGGAACTTAACCCATAGTAAGTATAATAAGCAGAATTAATAACCCCATTCCACTTCCAGATCCACCACGTTAAAAGAAAAGATAATAAGCGAGCCGATACTCTTAACTAAAGATAGGACCATAAGGATGTTAATCCAGTCCTAATCCTTATTATTATATTTAATAAAGCTAAGAACGGCATATTAGAGTATACACTATAAGTGTTAGATAACTGGACATTAAAATAAACTATTAAAATCTGCATAAACTTATAAACAGAGTATAATATCTATTAGTAATAACAGGACTTTTAAGTAAAAAGGCTAATAGAAGGCACTTACAAGCATAAGTGCCCCTTAAGAGACTTCTCAAGGCACGTGTAAAATTATAAAAAGGAGTGCCTAATATATCTAAACTATAATAAAACTGGTTATTAGCTAAAACAGCTATTAAAAGGTGTAAACAGCACATCTAAATTAAAAGTAAGGCTCTAATATTAAAAGAAACTGTATATTCACAACCTGGTTAAGAGAAAGGAGTATATTTAATAAATCCATAAGTCTTAACTTAAAGGATATATAAACCAAGCTAAAACTCTCACGCAGGCCTAATAAACGTACACCTTCCCGGGAATAAAGAAGTTAATTAAGGAAGTGGTTAATAACTGTAACATCTGCCACTAAAAGCAGAATTAGCATTATAAACCTTATAAACTTCTTAAACCACTCCCTGTACCACAGGCGCTATAAAGCTCCATCTTACTTAACTTCGTTATTAAGATTCCAGAGTTTAAAAACCCTGTTACAGGAGTTATATATAACTAAATCCTTATAATAGTTAATAAATTAACAAAATAGGCCTACTTTTTACTAACCTTAAAAGACATAATAGTGGAGTAACTTACTTATATCTTTAAGAAAAAGGTAATTTTATAACACCTTTAGCCAGATAACATTATTACAGATTAAGATAAGCTAATTATATTAAAGTTCTAATAAGGATTAATGTAAAAGATAGGTGTGAAAAGTAAGCTTTTAATAACATTCCACCTATAAACAGATAGCTAAACAGAATAAGTTAACCAGATACTTATAATATATCTCCAGGCTTACATTAACTTCAAATAAGATAATTAGCTTAAACTATTACTAACAGCACAGATAACTTATAACATAATACCAGTTAAGTTAACAGGTGTGTTACTATTCTTTACTAATTACAGTAAGGAGCCTAAGCTCCGTTAAGGCCCACTTACAGGCGCCCCCTAAACCATAGTCCATACAGACCGGATATAAAAACTATATAACCACTTATAAGCCAAACTTAAGTTCACACACAAACGAATAAAGAAGTTTACTGACAAACACTAAACCAAATAACCAGTACTTAAAAAAGGACTCCACTATAATAATAAACAAGTTAAGGGACTAACTCTTTAAAAGGGGGACCACGTCTACCTTTTTTCACGAAACCTACATTTAAAACGACCCAGTAAGAAGCTTAACTTTAAAAGGTACAGACCGTTCCAGATTAAGAAAAAGGTCGCCACCTTTAATTATAAACTAAACCTACCTACTAGTATAAAAGTGCAAATTAAGGTCTTTTATATCTTACTTTTAAAACCTGCCTTAAAGGGAGTTCCTCTAAAAAAGAAAATTAAGATTAACACCGACAAGGACGAATACGACGTTAAGGAAGTTATAGATTTACGAAAAAGAAAGAACACGTTTAAGTATCTTATTAAATGGTTAGATTACAGCCTTAAAAGCAATTTATAAGAGCCTGTTAAAAACCTTAAATACCTAAACCTAATTACAGAGTTCCACTAAAAAAATCCAGACTAACTAAAGTTAATAATAAAAACTAAAAATAAGATAAAATCTAATATTTAAATTACTATATTAAAGAGTAAAACCACTATAGGACTTAAAGCCTGAAAAGCAGCAGAAAACTCCTTAATAAGTATGGGAGGATATTTATTAAAACCCTTAACTAAGGTTAAAAGGACCCCAGACCTAATAAGGAGGCTAGGCCTCCAGAGCTCCTAATAAGCTTTATATAAAAATAAATGCTGTTAAAGAAAGAAGTTAGTAAAAGAAAAAAAAAAAACAAGTAAAAAGTCACTAAGACTCTTATAAGAGTTAAACACACGACCTTTTACGGAAAAAGGCAGTTATAAACTAAGTTATAAAGCGGCCATTTACTATAAAGACCCCGCCAGAAAGTTCCCCCAGTTAAAAGACTCCACGTTATTAAAAGGGGCGTTTAACCTGGCCTCCTCACCTTCCTAGAACTCTAATAACTCCACCTTACAACTAAACGATTTCACAGCCCAGTCCTTAAGTCGGGACCGCTACTTATAAAAGCGCGCTAAGCGTACTAACGCCTTTTAAAGCTTAACAGTGGCCTTATAAAGCTGTTAAGTAATAAACTTAACTTATAAGTTAAGACTCTGTTTTTTAATAAGAAAAGCCTTTAACTTTACCTTACTAACATTAAAAGCGTTACATTAGGAAGGCTAGTGTCTCTCTAAATAATAGTTATAACTGTCAAACCGGTTCGAAACCTAACAGACAAGTGGAGGGTTAGCAGACTTACAGAAAGAATAAGGGGACATTTCACCATTAAACGCATATGTATAGGCTATAAGGTTTAAACGGCGGTTAGTGCTTTTACCCTATTCCCGTTTTAAGACCTAGGAGCCGGACACTTATTATATAGTAAAGTGGTAAAAAGAGAAGCTTACCTTTTAAAGTTTTTTATAAGAAAAGAATGTTAAAAAGGGGGAATCGTGTAATAACCCTACAGGCCGTCACTTAAGCCGGGGCAGCCTAACAAATCCCCTGTAAAAGGAACAGTGTGGAAAGACAGTATACACCATCTAAGCGCATTAGGTTAAGGGTGTAAAGACCTAAAGCCCCTACGACTAATAAGGTGCTGCTTGTAACATGTTAAGTGCTCGCGTCGCAAGTAGGAGAAACCTCACAAGCGGGACACTTACATAGTGTAAGGTGCTTGCATAACGAGCACTTACGGTACTATAAGCAAGGTACGAAATACCTCCCAACTAGTTAGTATAGATAGTTATAGTTATGCCCATAACCACCGTGAGGGACTTTAATTCCTCACACTAGTATTTAATTATTCATTTATATCCTACTATTCAGACTCACCTCTGTACATTATAGTAATAACGACTTATAGTAACATTAAACCCCTGTCTAGGAGTGTTAGCTTAATAAGCCGTCTTCGGAACGCCCCTTACCTATTAGCGTCCTGCCATACGTTCTGTCTTAACCCGCACCAGTCCTCTCAAGGCCTGTGTCGGGTGCAGGTCGTAATACGTGCATCACAGCTATTATACCTTTAGCTAATCAATCCACAGCCGTTAGCATTAAGGTTGGTAAGCTGCCCTAATAGTTAGAAATTCGATTTTTAATAAACACTAACTATAAGGTGGCCTCTTAAGGGTTGTGTGGCGTTTGGGAGACCCAAGGTAATAGTGTGGCCTGGCCTAAGGTTAGTGGTGTTAGGGTTCGAATACGCACATCTAACTTCAATATTACTCTGTCTGGGTCGTACGGCACAAGGCCGGCTCCGGTAAAGCCCCCCTAGATATTTTTTTCCGTAATCGAAGCAAAAAACGCTTCTTTAAACGAACAGAGAAATTCCAGCTTACTAATGTGTGTAATGCTTATCCGCATCAACTGCTTAATCTGATAGCCGTACGCCTTCTTTAACGGCCCAAAACAACCAACATCCAAAGGCTGAAGTATATGTAAAACGTGTGTAGGCATACAGAGCGTAATAATATTATATGCCTGGTAGTAAGCCTCAAATTCATCAGAGTGGTGGCTCTCGTGGCCGTTAAGGATTAGAAGCCGATATTTACCCTTTATACAAGACGATATGTGCAAATCGAAATGCCAAATCTAATCCATGCCTTTCTCATTCGTAATCCAGCCATTATCGGTTGTTACAATACACCAGGTGGCCGGGAGGTTACATTCTTAATACCAGTTGGTAAGGTGGTATTACGCAGCTAAGATGATAAACGGTGGGATGGCCCAGCCTTAAGAATTCACCCTTTAGATAACTGTAGCCCACTCTTGATTGCTAGGCTGGGCCTGTTTAGCCCTACCACGGCCATCTGAGGTAGTAACTACCATAATGGGAGTGATAATGCCCATCATAAAGCCAGTCTCGTCGAAATTGTATGTATCTTCATTAAGGATACTGTATTTAGCCTTCGTGTTATGCACAAGGGCAAACCACTCGCCAATAATCTTTGGATCTTCGCATTTAGCCCTCTAGTAGTCGTATTTACGCGATAAACGCGTTTAGAGCTCTGGCTGGCGTTTAACAAAGTTGTAAGCCCAGCGTTTGCCGATAGGGGGCGCGTTGCGTTCGCGTAACAGTCGGTTGGCCATATCTTCCACGTAACAAAGCCGAGGGTGGAATGCGCGTGCACATAGCTTAACTATGTACTGAATAATCGTATTTTCCTTTAAATCCGTAAGCTTTCGCAAATTGGCTGGAATATCGCGTCGTGCAGGCCGACCAGCGCGTCGGTTATAGAGTGTGGTATATGAAACAGTATAGATTTCCGCTGCTTTGGAAATAGGAAGTTTTGGGTCTTTTTTAAGAGCTTTAAGGGCTAGGATTAATTGCGCTTCGTTTGAACGCGATGCCATGTTGTGTGGTGGAGGAAAACGTTGCGAAAGGTAAGGAGGTGTGACGCGTGGAAAATTATCCGCTCGCTTATATTATCCGTTCGCTTATCAAACACGTTACCTGAGCATTAAAGATATCTGTTCTCCAAGTCTCACGCTTACACTTTGTACAAACACTCCTGTTATTTAACCTTGAATTTATTAACATATCTTGATAAAACGTTATAATCTAGTGTGACGACCCTGCAGGCTGTCACTAGGGCCGGAGCGGCTCGACCAAGTCCCCGCGCAGGAAACAGTGCACACGGTGTTGTGCACTGGGCCAGGGGCGCAAAGACCCAAAGCCCCTACGACCAATTGTCAGAAAGAAGGGGGTTCAGAGGCCCTGGGTATCTAGTCAGCGGGGCTGACTGGATGCCTGGCACTGCCAGTACGCCAGTGAAACTCAGCCACTGGAGTGACGAAGCCTGAATCCTGCAGAATAGTTTATAAAGAAGCCTCTGGTTTCAAAACAGAGAGTCAACACAAGCAATACTGTCAGAAAGAAGGGGGTTCAGAGGCCCTGGGCATCTAGTCAGCGGAGCTGACTGGATACCTGGCACTACCAGTACGCCAGTGAGCCTCAGCCATCAGAGTGACGAAGCCTGAATCCTGCAGAATAGTCTATAAAGAAGCCTCTGGCCTCCAGCCAGAGCCAGAGGAACAGAGTGAGCACAAGCAATACAATCACGCAGTTGCAACCCCTTCAAATCCACAGAATCCAGAGTGCCGCGCTTTCAACACATCCAACGATTGGTGTAAGTAGAGCTTCTGGCAAAGCCAGAGGGTGAGGTGCAGGCTTCAATTGATCACATTCCCAACCCCCAGCACTACGTTTTACCACCTTGCATTAAAACTCCCTATCCCCGTCTACAGAGCACATCTTGTGTTACAATCACTCTGCGTAACTAATAATTATGATTATACTGATTATACTTTGTGCAATTCCAAGCTAAAACACAATCAATGGACAGACTTGTCACACATCTTTTATAGCTAGTGCCCACGCCGATCTCAACGCCGATTCATCCACAGCAAAATACTCGCCCCTGATAGTATCACCACAGCTCTTAAGACGGCGTTCGTATCAGGCTCACAGTCTGTTCTACCGTGGGTTCCTGGTCGCAATGACGTACTTCCACCCTGGCATGTTCAGATGGCCTCAGCGTCTCGGAGGCCGGGACGTCGGTGGATCGTGTTTTTCCAGTCCGGAAGGTCGGTACACGGCGTCGAAGAGGGTTTTTGGTGCAAGTCAGGTTTTGTAGGCTTGCATGGTGTCGGACAAGGCCCGGGAACAGTGATGGTTCCACCCGGAGCTGTTACTGTCACTGTGCAGGTTTTGATAATTGTGCTGTAGTGCGTGACAGTCACAGTGACAGTTGCGGGATGAGGATCCGTGACTGTTGTAATCGCCGTGGTTGTCGTTGTCGTCGTCTCGGTTTTTGACCCGCTGACTTGCGTCGTTGTTGTTGTTGTGGTAGTTGTCAGTGTAGGTGTGTACTGTGTTGTGGTTGTTGTTACGGTTGTAGTGCTCGAGTTATCAATTGGCTGGCCACAATTCGGGCCCACACATGCGCCGCACTCCTCTGGAGTTTGACCCTTTTCAGATTAGCAACCTGGCAGGGCACTGAGATCCCACATGCTCACGTTCTTACAGCACCAGACTTTCCCGCTAAACGTATTCCAGGCACAGTAGTAGCCGTTGTCGCAAGCCCCTGAGAAAATGTTAGCAAACTCTCCGTCTCATCACAAGTACAAGAAGTGCAATGGTACTGACGTCCTGAATTATTGCCGCAACAGGTCTGATTGAGATCAACCTTGTTGTAGCAGAATAAGGAGAGGCTTGTTGAGGACTTGCAGGTGATCCAATTCTCTCCGCAAGCATTCTCGCATGTTGTTCCACTCCCACAGGTTCCAAATTCTGGATGGTAACCTGGTGGAGGTGCCTGGCGGCGACGGTCACCAAGCGGGAGCCTCTCGATAGGGTTGCTCCATTGGTAGAATTGATGGTGTCGTGCTAAGCACAGCTGCAGCAAGCAAAGTGCCGTAAAGATAAAAAGCCCGCGCGAGCCCATGCTGAAGCTGCCACAGCGCTTTAGATTAGTCAAGTTGTCGGTAAAAAAAAAAAGGTGATCCAAAATATTTCGGAGTTTTCGACCTCAAGTGTGGTAGAGGAGAGAGAAGCTCACCGGGAGCAGGAGGGAAGCTTCATACCTTAGAACTAGTTGCTTAGGTAGCTGATTGCCACCTCAGTCACGAGCTGTCATGTAAAAGGTAATGGGCACCTCGTGAGGCCTTACATAGCAGCGACATGATCTAGGTCAGGTGAGGGTGAGTTTGTTGTGTGATAGTTGGTTTGTGGTTGTGCGGGGTGGTTGGTGATTGGTAGCGCTCCATCATGCAACTGTCACCAACAATGCCCCAATTGTGCCACTAAAGGACCACGTTGGTTTTTGTCATTCGAAATCTACTATGCATTTAAGCTGTGGTCGAAAAATTGCGGCCTCAATGTTAGGGCAGATGGGGTGATGTGGCTTGCGCTAACAACCACTAGCAATTTGACAACAGTGCTTAGGTAGTGCGAATGAAAGCCATGTTAGCAGGCGAGGGTCAGATGACTGGCTTCTAAACACTTCAGTACAGGGGAGGTACCTAGAATGTGTAGAAAATTAGCCCTGTGGCGAAGTAGTTCAAGGTACCGAAGCCGCATTTTTTTTGACAACAGGTTGGCATTGTAAATCCAGAGCGTTACGCAGTATGCAGGCTTTCACAGGCAATCCCATTTTTGCGGGCGATAAATACTGGCCCATTTTACCATCCTTGTTTTCAAGTATAACATATACAGTTTCAAAACGTGGGCCTGATTACGGGAATTCTGTCCATATTATTCGTTGATCTTTACAAGCCCTGTGCGGCTTGCAATGCTAGAATGATGGTGAGTTCGCGATGTTGCGCGACGGGATGCACGCATCACACCACCTTCCCACAACCATGGCTGGCAATGAGGTGATCCCGACAGCGATGCTAACACCAAATGCTAGCCTTGTTTTTTTTTTTTCGTTTTTGGTTACCGTCTTCTAGTTTGCACCTGATGCTCCTCGCCCTTCCTTCCACCCGTTTATGTCTCGCTTATAGTCGGGCGATCATCAGGGTGAGCTTTCCGCGCCCTTAAGCTCTACTGTCAACCGTTTCATCTTGCTTTGTTTAACTAGCTCCTTTCCGAACACACATCAATTTGACACTCTCTGTTATAAGGGTCGCGCAAACCAACAGCTACAGCAACCACAATAACAATAGCGCCAACAGCACGACAGCAAAACTCGACAACCACCATCCTTTCACGATGGGGTACTTTGTCGGTGTAACAAGCACCGGCTTCGTCGGCACCGATGAGATGAGTGCCGTCACTTCGTTCCAACCATGCCACATCTTTGGCGACCAGATGCTCATCGGAACGGGCATTCGAGTAGGATTTTACCTGCTCTACGCGGCTGGTATCATCGCTGTGTTCTTTGGCGTCGACAAGCAGTTCCGGTTTTGGCATGGGGTCTGGGGAATCCTCGCTCTATCCCTCTTCTTGACCATGATGGTCAACGTCGTCGCTTTCAATCTCATCATCATCGACTACGCCGTCCTGATCGAACTCATCCTGTGGTATCCGATCTTCTTCCTCTTCACAGTCTTATTTCGACAGGCACTGGTCGTCGAAGAGCGTACTCTCACCATGTCTGATACCGAGATCGGACAGCGGCTTCAGAGGTGTCACATCGAACACCAGGCGACAAGTCCCCAGGATGTTGCCCAGTCGCGTGCCTATATTAACGTCCTCAAGGCATTCGCACTGTATGCCGCAGCTGAGGAGGCCGAAGACGATGTGGAGGAGGCACAGGCGGCCCTTGGCCAGTCTCTGCGGCACCTTGTTTCACACTGGCGCGAGCGGACCGATAACCGTGAGCACCACGGGCGCGGCGAGCATGCCACCGATGGCGGTGCCATCTCTGCGGCGTACAGCCAAGGTGTGATTGACGAGATCATCGCGGCGCCCACATGTGAAGATGTCAATAAGTTGCGCGATCTCTATGTCGCAGCACTGGCACACTCGTCGATGTCGGTCGCCGAGGCTCGCGCCACCGAGCAAGAAGCCGCGCTTGTCGCCGCCGAGGAGCTTCGCATCAGGCGGCGTAATCGGCCAGCGGCGCATGCGGTCCGGCACTTCCTCACCACTAGCAGCTACAAGGACCAGCTGGCGGCAGCTCTCGGCCTTCTCGTGTGGTCCATGTACATGTTCGGCACAGCGGCACTAAACTGGCCATTACTAACCTACGGTAACAAGCCGGGCCAGTGCGACAACGTCCCCACCATCTATTTTGTCTTCGCGCCTAAAAAGCCGTTTACCGACCACGGCTTTGTGACGTTCCTCCGCGTATGGACCGTGATCATGTGCATTGTTGCCGTGTTCACAACCGCGGTAGCCATCTTCATCCTGGTCGTCAGCCTTTTGGGGCCGTCTGCAGGAGGAATGGCGAGTTGGAGAAAAGGGAAAATGGGTAAGGAAAAGCGATCGATCGAGGCGGGCCCTAGCGACTTCGTGTTTGATCCCCGCAGCAAACCAGACTATTCGCGTCGCGCTCGGGGCCAGCACACACAGGAGATCCTTAGCTGTCTTCACCACACTGAGTCGAGGACGATTCGGCATCGGTACCACATGCGGACAACGTCGCCAATTCACTTCACGCTCTGGAATGTTCCGTGGGCGGTTCTGCTGACTGTGCTGCTGGGGGTGACCATCACCTGCGCCGAACTGACGGTCCGGAGGCAAGGGCCGAATAATGACACCCCTCTCGACTTTGCGAGGCCGCCGCTGCACGAAACCGCCGAGATTCTCACGCTTCTCGCCGGGCTGTACTCGCTTGTTCTGACGTGCCTCAGCATCGCCGGCGCAATTGTGTCGGCTGTCCTGCGCCTAAGACGAAGAGTTGTCGAGATTGGCCATCACAGCCACCACCGACAGAAGCCCAGCCGTGAATCGAGCCACGAAAAGCCGGGAGCCGGGGCTGTTGTAATGTGATGGACTGCTGAAGGGGAATGGCGAAAAAGATCCGAGGCAAGTGTAAGAATGGTAGCCGACATGGTGCAAACAAGTTGACTCGAAGTATGATAGGAGTCGCTAGAACGTGGCAATTTCGGGAGTCGGGGCTTGGATTTAAAGTTTCAATGGTTTCCTTTGGTTAGATCAGATATCTTGTCAATCGCTTAATAATGATTAGGATCATGGCCTGTGAGGCGCTTGCCTCAGGATGCTAGATTGCAAAACCTGCACCTCCTGAAAAATGAGAACTATAGTAAATAGGGAAGCCGCTACCTCTCAAGACTGGAAATGGATCTTAATTAGAAGATGACCGCAGGTCTGTATGGCACAGCTGAAAACTCGTCAAAGCTGGGCGCGGCACGTGTCCACGTCTGCGAGGTAATCTTGCACTTGCTCGATTGGAAAGAGATGCCGTTCGCGAAGTAAAGCATAGTATCGAGATCGGCCATAACAGCTGTGAGGAATCTGTCGAGCCCCTCTGTTCCCAGTTTTGCTAGTGCTTGCTCCATTATGATTGCGGTTGCGTGAGGAAAAGTTACCATTGATGACGCGGTAGCGGGGTGGGGAGAGCAGAAGTGGCCAGGCGCTACACACATCTCCCTGCGGTTAGGTGACTGCCCCGCGCATCCCGTGCACTTCTCGTATTTTCAATGACCGTTGCCGCTGTGCGTTGCAAGCGCTAGGACAACCCCACTTTTTCCCTGAAATTTTGGATGCGTGCACACGAGGTTGAAGGCTAAAGGTTGGAATGGCTTCAATCCACAATATCTGCCTAGCGCAGCGATATGCGCAGGTAGAATTTTACAGGCGGAATGGCTTGGATTCGACGGTTCGAATGGTGTAGTTTTTGTAATGTCATTCTAGATACGCGTGCGGAAGTTGATGGATATGCTGATTATAATGCGGAACGGAATTATTTTACACACGTATCCGGCCGTTTCTCAACAGCGTAGCGATGGGCGCGATTACAATTCAGCATATAGAATAGCTTGGAGCTGACCGTTTGAATGGTGTAGTTTATACGGTTACATTCCTGCTGAATGATTAGATTTCCCCCCGGGATGCAAATTTGCAGCCAAACACTACGTATCTGACCGTTTCTCAACAGCGCAACGATGCGCGCGACTGCAATTCAGCATACGGAATGGCCTTATCTAGCCGTTCTAATGATGCAGTTTATAAAGTTGCATTCCTACTGCGCGTGCGACAAGTTAATGGATTCGCTAATTCTAACTAGATTTTCAACCCCTAAGTGCAAATTTTCACGATCAGCAGTATTAACAGGCCAAACCACCAAAACCATTAACCTTTCGCACGCGCAGTAGGAATGTAATTGCATGAACTAATTGGAATTGTTGCCTGGAAGCTATCCTTACAGATTTCGCGTCGTTTGCTTTCCATCGATAGGAAATTTTAGCCGGGGGGACTGAAAAGGGGCCTCTGAGGCTATGCGGCAGCGGTATACGGGATCACCCCAGCTCAGGATTGCGAACGAAAAAGGAATTTCGTGTACCCAGATTCGTCTCAGATAACCAGGCTGTTAGTGGGGACTGTTGACTCACCTAGCGTGAGATGCCCCTTTTTGTCACCATCCCGAGATTTACCCGGTGTCATAGAATCTCCCTAAACGCTGCTAGTGATTCGATACCCAATTCTGCCGTCAATTTATGCAACTATAACCGCACATCTCTCCCGTCATATCCTATTACCAATCTCGACACACCACCAGGTCCCCATTATACAATATAAACCGGCATCCGGCTCTCGAATACATCACTCTTACTTTGCTGCACATCCTTATCATGAAAGTGATGCAACAGCAACCAGCACAACATGCGAAACATCAGCACATCCCACACACCGCCCACCTCCTGACCCATCGATGCCTCAACCCCCTCTTTCGCATTCAACTTCCCAACCACCTCGGCGCGCACACGCCCAAAGTACATTTCCATCAGCAGGGCATTCTTCCTGTCCGATGCGGCGTCGAGGTCCTCGATGGTGGGTGTGTTAGTGGTGGTGATTTTGGTTCGGGGCGAAGTCGGCGAGGTGGTCTCAGGGGCGGGGGCTTTGGGGTTGATCATGCCAAGGACTGCCTGGACGTGGGCGCGCAGTACCAGACGGAGGAGGGAGTCAGCCTGGCGGTTGGCCTTCGGGTTGAGGTGCTCGTCGCAGGCTTCGATGGCGGCGTGCAGGGCGGAGAAGATGGCCGGGCTGTAGGTTGCTTGTGGGGGGATGGGCTTTGCGGCCTTGTCCTCTTTGGCCTGTGCGGCTGTGGCGTGGGACCGGAAGGGTGTGGTGGTGATTGCGCTGAGGCTCTTCGGGAGGGCCCATCGTCGCTGGGTGATAGTGCTGTTGTTCTGGGCCGCTGCGGTCTGGGCCTCGACGTCACTGCTGACGGCGGTAGTTGTGACGGTAGGTGCGGACGTACGAATTGGCGTTGGGGACATGGCTTTCCACTCGTCAAACTCGCCGATGATGGTTTCTAGATGCGAGGCGATGTTGAGGGCCCCGGACTTTGGAGATCCCGGTGCGCGCTTCAGGGCTTGGCTGTACTCCCTGAGTAGTTCAAGCATGTCGAAGGACTTCGAGTCCCAGCGGAAGACCGTCGGGTTCGGAAGAGTCCGGAAGACGGTCCCCTTGACCTGGAAGACAACGCCCACCATACCGAGGATTTCAAACGTCACTAGACCAGAGTTAGCTACCCACCGAGCTCTAAGGGCACCTTTGCGGGCAACCTACCAGGAAATAAGTGATAGTGCCGCGCCGTTGTTTCGGCCTTTCGGAAGTAGTTAACATTCCGAGCGTTGCAACCCAGAACAACCAGCGTCTCGGCGATCTCCTCCATGCTCCCCAGCTGCAGCGACCCCATGCTCTTAGACTCGTCGGCATTTTGCGTATCTTCTGGGATCCGAAACGTCGTCGGACAGAACCCAAAGCAGAGCTCCTTGACCGAGTAATTCGGCACCACGCGCTGCGCCTCGAACCACGCGGGGCCCTTCTTCTGGAACGAAAACGTCAACCCCAACCCCTCCACATTCGACCCCGACAAGATGAACCCGTTCCCCTGCGCCAGATACCGGTCGCTCGAGCGGTCCCACACAATCCAATACACGCCCAACATGGCCGCCACCTCCACAATATGGCTGATCGTCGAAGTCGCGTATGGCCGCGTCAAACTGGCACTATCAGGCACAGAATCCCACGACCGCTTCTTCCTCTGAATCGACACGCTCAGCGTATGCCCCCCCGCCACCCTCGGCGGCCACTCCTCCTTCCCCTCCTCCCCAAGCTCTCGGCCCTCATACCTCCCCAGCACCCTCCCCTGCCACACGCGACTCTCCTCCTCCATCCGTTGCACCGCCATCAGCAAATCCAACCACGTCGCCCCCTCATTATCCGCCGTATGCACCCTCCCGGGCTCAGCCATCTTCTTCCCCTCCTCCCTCTCAAACTCCTCCTTCCCCAGCGTGCAGCTCTCCTCATAGCTGCTCACACTGCCATCCAGCACGGTAATCTTGCTGCGCTCCGTGCTGCCCATCGGCCCGCGCGTGTTGCTCGGGCGCGCGACGAAAATTACGGGCGTCAGGAACTGCACTTCGAAGCGGAACTCGTACCACCGGAAGCGCCGGTGGCGGAATTTGGCCCATTTGCCGATGACGGCGGGCCCGCAGGAGGCGTAGCCCCGTGCGGAGGAGTAGTATTGCTGTAGGGCTTGGAGGATGGAGACGAAGAAGGCGGCGAGGGAGATGATGAGGGCGGCGATGGCGATGAAGAGCTCCGTGTTGTTGCCATTGCCGTTGTCGTTGTTGTTATTGTTGTCGTCGGTTTTGCCGTCGGCATTGGGTGGGGACGCGTCGGCCATGGTGCGCGGCGGGGTGGGGTGGCTGTTTCACCGGCGCGGATGAGGGGAGGGGACGGGGATGGGATGGGGGCATTGAGAGGAGGTGCAGGTAAGATATAAAATTTGAATGGTTCGTCGCGCATCCACTTGGGTCCCCAGCTGAAATGCCTCCTGTACTGCCGGGTAACCAGGCGCCGAGACCGCGGTTGGCGGTTGGTGGAATCCTCGGTCGGAGCCCCTGGCTCGGAACCAATGGCGGCCCCGGTCGCTCCGATGCGGGGTGGGTCCGGTAAGCCCTAACGGGGGAGGAAGGGAGGGGCAACCGGGGTCTCTACGCGCAACGCGCTGAGGCATCGTCGCGTGCTTCACCGCCGTTGAGTAGTTGTAGTTTTTGTTGCGGTTTTGCGAGAACTGAGAAATGATTGTGTGATGCTGTGATATCCTGCTGTTCGAGCATGTTACCTTGCGGCCGTGCAGTTGACATGATGCGTCTTGTGGAGCGGTCCTCCGTGTTTCAGGCGCCGAGACACAGCAGACAATCGATTCATTCCTACAGGATCAAGGCGGGAAGCGTTGGTAACACGGCGGCCGCCGTTGGTTTTGTTCGCAAAATACGAGTCGAGATAGATGCAACATGGTGTCCTCAATTAGGGGCTGTTGGCGAAGAATTGATAGAAAAAATGGCATCAATCAAGAGAAAGATCGACCCGATTCAATCCGCCCACGGCGCGCCAGCTCGCAGAAGCCGAGGGTGGCGCCTGCCGCTGACAGTTTTCGATCAGGACAAAGGTCCAAGCACAGGAATTTCAAGGTCTTCCTTGACCGCTCCTGGCCACAAGCGCCGCACCCGGAGGCAGGTAGCCAACAAACTACTACTAGTAAGGCACATTCAACATGTAGGTACAGAGCGCATTTGAGAGAAGTAAACGGCAGCTATTGCACTACTAGATATTTTGAAGATGCCTCGACACATTCTCGACACAATGAGGTGTGAATTTGGCAGGACATGCAGTAGCGCCGTCACCACCGCATGGCGCTAGGCAGAACACAGGTGCGCGCCTTCCATTTGACAGGCTCGAAGATTGGCTGAGTCCGGGTCTCGACATGTTGCACGAGCTTGTTGGCCCCGGGAGTGTATTTAAATGTCGGTGTGGCGATTCCGCCAGAGCGGGGAGAACAACTTCGACTTCAATCGAGCTCCCGTCCGAATCATGGCCCTCCCCGCCTCCAATTGGACCAGCATGGGTGCCTCTAGTGTCGCTATCGCGACGGTCTTGGCGCTCTGGTATGTCGCCTCTTCGACGCTCGCCTGGTTCCGTCTGAGAAAGTTCTCCGGGCCAGCACTCGCATCCTTTTCGTACCTCTGGATCGCCCGCAAGATGCGAAGCGGGCGGATGCACCGTGTCGTGGCCGAGACACAGCGGCAGTACGGACCCATTGTGCGGATCGGGCCCAACGAGCTCCTTGTTTACGATCCCGAGACGGTCTGGCACATCAACGGCCTCCGGTCCGGCTACGGCCGCGGAGGCTGGTACGAAGCGATGCGATTCGACCCTGACGGACATAACATCTTCTCTGAGCCCGACACTGCACTCCACGACGCCCGGAAGGCTAAGCTTGCCAGCGCGTATTCTTCCAGGGGAGGAGTAGACTTCGAGGGCGTTGTCGACACCCAAATTGGCGTCCTGGTGGACCTCCTAGAGAAAAAATACGTCCAGAGGCAAAGAGGTGGTGCGGCCGCGACGAAGGTGGTGGACTTTGGCATCCTTGCCAAATACTTCACCACCGACGTGACCACGCACGCTTGCATGGGAGAGCCCTGGGGAGATCTACCAACCGAAACCGACATGTATCACTTTCTCGGAGACTCGGAAGAGTTCGTGCCCATGATGCACTGCATCGGGATGGTGCCTATGCTCCGGTCTTTCTTCGCCTCGCCGTTTTTCCTCGCTCTCGCGGGGCCGAAGACGACAGACACGAGGGGATTGGGACAGTTTCTTGGGTATGCTAGGGCCTATCGGATGATTGGAGCGTGCCCTGGATGTCATGAGCTGACATTGACCGGAACTCATCCAGGGTCGCAAAGCGCGAGGTTGAGAAACGGTTCAGTGGCGACCTCAAGGCTATGGACAGCCAGGGAGACATGATGGTGGGTCCTTCTAGGTTTACTTCCCTTGAGATGGCCAACAAACCACGCTCCAGTGTCTAACAAATGCTTTATTTTCGGTATACAGGCCGATTGGATCAAAAATGGTCTATCGCCAGCCGATTGCCGCCGAGAGGCTACTCTCCAAGTCCCGGCCGGGACAGACACCATCACGACGGTCATGCGCGGTACCATGCTCCACCTCCTGACCTCCCCGACCGTGTATCAGAAGTTGAAAGGCGAAATTGCCAAGGCCATCAAAGATGGCCGTATCTCAAACCCAATCACCAACGATGAGGCGAAGCGGCTCTCCTACCTCCAGGTTGTCCTCAACGAAGGAATCCGCATGGTCCCCGCCACCGTTGTAGGATTCTCGAAGCGAGTTCCACCGGGCGGGGACACCCTCTGTGGCAAGTTCGTGCCTGGGGGGACGGACATTATGGTCAATCACTTCGAGATGCTTCGCAACAGGGCTGTCTTTGGTGATGATGCCGACTCCTTCCGCCCGGAGCGGTTCCTCGAATGCGACAAAGAGACGAAGTCGCGGATGCTCAAGGTGGTGGATTTGAGTTTTGGCTTTGGCCGCTGGATGTGTCTCGGGAAGGCCTTGGCGTGGATGGAGATGAGCAAGATGTTTGTTGAGGTAAGTCCGGTGTTCGCTTTGTGCCTTTCCCAACTGTTGCTTACAGATGTGTTGCGTCAGCTTCTCAGGAGGTTCGATTTCCAGGTTGTAAACCCCGAGGAGCCCTGGCGTTGCAAAAGCTATACGTCCTTTATGATCGACAGGTTCTGGATTCGGGTGATGGAGGGTCGTATCGACGAGGGGGCTTGAAGATCACGAGCTAAAAGAGCGTGTGGCCATACCGAGTTTTGGACAGGCGATGGTCGACCCCATCTCGGGCCAACTTTTGGAAGGTGCTCCATGGATGACTTAGATTGATTGCTGAAAAAAAACAGCAGATGACGTCGGACCAACATCTGCAAACCAGCCCGACCCGGCAAGAGCTGTTGTTCGTCTCCGGCACCTGTTTCGTTGTGCAACGGAACACGGCATCCTCCTTGCAGCCGTCGCACCTGATTTTCTGTCCTTGTATCGCTTCATCTGCAGCTACTGCCAAAATGTTTGCTCCAATTTATTCCTCCAGTCCATCCTCACGCGGTTTTGGCCTGCGTGGCAAACATCAATTCAAGTTGCGCACCTTGGATGAAAACCAAGCCCAGCCACCGAGAATTGACTTGGGCTTGGAAGCTCTTGCCATTGACTGGCGCGGACGGACCCAACCCGCTCTCCAGATGAAAATCCACAGCGCAGCTAGGAGCTGAGGCATCGAAACTTCCTGGTCGGCTATAAATTCATTTTCCCCTCGCTGCTATCGAGCTCGATCGCCCAACAACTTCACCGCCGACCGCTGTGTTTTCTGACACATCCCCAATCCGCACTCAAACATCGCGACCATGCAACTTCCCACCATGACTCGCTCCCTCCTGTTCTTCGCGGGTCTCCTCCTTTTCGTCTTCCCCTCCTCGGTGGTGGGATCCCCCGTGCGCAATAACGACCTCAGTGTTTCCGTGCCCCGCTCTTCATCGCACTACCTTCTGACGGTGCGCGCTGACCCGAAGCAGAGCGGTATGATCCCCAAGCTTCTCTCACCATTTGACACCGTTGACAAATGAGCAGGTGATCCCAACTGTGGCGTCTTCAACACCGCCGACAAGAAGAACTTCGAGAAACTCCAGTATGACATGAGCAGCAACAAAGGAACGAGCACCACCCCGGCCAGGACTTGCCGTCGTCACGCGTGTTGGAACACCAGCGGTATCTACGTTAGTCCTCTCCGCTCTTCTCACCCCCACTAATGCTAACAGACAGCAGGTGTGCAACGACAACGACCACGACGTCGATATCCCCTACCTTACCATCCGTGCGTTCGCCGCGACTGTGGGATCCAAGTGCTGCACGAAGTCCTACACCGAGTCGAAGGGCATATCCGGACAAGAGTTCAGCGACCAGCACTGGAATGTCATTGTCGCGTATGCGAACTGCAACCATGACAAGGACAGGGACCGCCCTTCGTATGGGCCGGTGGGCGATCCGTGGGGACCTAATGGCGAGTGCCAGAATTAGGAAAGTGTTCGGAATTTCTAGAGGAGTGTGATGCATGCTTCATTCGGTGAAGATGGATGAGAGTAAGCAGATTTTATGACGGTCGGTGAGCTTTTGCCGTCGAATATGAGGACTCAATTGACAGGTTTCTTTGCTGTCTTTGTGACGAGTGCGGCGCAGGACAATGTCGATTGCTTGAAGGTGATGGCACATGATTAAGCCTTTGTCTTGGTTGGGCCAACCCATGAGGTCACACGTGAACTCATGCCCGATTGGCGGCCGCATTATAACCAGGGCAAACTCAAGTGACTGTACATTATATGTAGCTATCCGCGTTCTATCCCGGCTCTCTTACAAGGTAGTCTCTCGGCTTTGTGCCTTCGCCTTGAAATGCCCAGCATCGGGTACCTGAATCCCGAGCCAGGAGACGTCAGAGTCTCTGTGTCCAGCGCAAGCTTGAAGACAAGTTGGATTGTGATCGATTTCTTGGATGGGTCCCCCATAGCATGGTCTGGTGACCGCATGCCTCAATCGCGAAGCGATCTGCGAGGCCGATTTCCTATCGGATCCAGAGTCTGTCGAACTACGGTCGGCGCAAGAGAGATAGAATGGCAGCGTAGTGCATCTTGAGGTAGTGGCACGGATCAGTGATATCAGGGTCCGCGGGGTCCTTCTCCAAGTCGACGAAGCGCACGAGTTTGCGAGCGTTCGCGCCGCAGCTCTTGCGCAGCTTCATGGCGTATTCGCCAGTGGTACCACATTCCCCAAGCCAAGCAACAACTCGGTTTGCTAGCCGGTATATGTCGCCCATTCGTGGAATCTGCAAGGCTTTCTCAGCGTTGTCGGTTTGGCTAATACAGATAGCATCGATCCATAGGGGGGTAGAGTCATCTAACAACTCTCGTAACTAGCAGAGCGCCTGGAATAGCTTGGATGTGACGTGTAGAACACTTTAGGCGCTGCTCTCGCTGTAGCGGGTGACGGGGAACTTCTAGCTTGTCATTTGCCGTTCCCAACGTATAGGACAAAGCCATGTAATCCGGTGGGGACTGTTCTGAGATAATCGTGTACTTGATCTCCAAAGCGAGAGGTTCATCTCCAGTGCCTGGGAGAATGGAAACAAGGTGGACAGAAAAGACCCCTTTGTCCAAGGGTTGATACCTAAAGGCGCTCATTGCAACCACTCTGTGCCCACACCCTCCACAGTGAGTTCAACTTGGAAGGGACGATTTGGTGCGAAATATTTGTTCCGAGCAAAAGATAGCTACGTGGTCGCCTTAAAACCAAAGCAGGGCGGGCTGTCGGCCTTTAAATAAACTCGCTCCTCCTTGAATTTCGACGCATAGTCCAGAATTTACCTCAACTTCTGACGTACAAAATGTCAACCGGTGCTACACCTTAATTCCTCTAGCTTTGGTGTTATCTAATCAGACATCGTAGCAACCACGGCACTAGTCTTTAGTCATTTTGAGACACTTCAGTCCAATCGGTTCATTATGGTGCGATGCAAGTTCTTGGCCACCACCTGCATTGCAACCTGGAAGGCAACCACAACTGCAAGCACTGTCCATTGGAGCGACCCTTGGTACTTACATCCCATGTGCAACCCATGCGCTCCCAGTATCCAATTATATCAACACACATCACTCCGATCTGATTTCATTGTGGGCCGGGCAAGTTCTAGGCTAATACCTACATTGTAACCTGGAAGGAAACCATAGTCTAGGCAAGCCAATCCGATCCGGGTCGGTAACCCGCAGAGGAAACGGCAGAGGTAGTCTTTTGCTCACCCCGTGATCTGACGTCGGCAAAGGAGCTCTACGTGGACATAAAGGGGCGGGGTGGTGGCTGCCAACCGGGACCGGAATCATCTCAAGATCCTGACGGCCGCCGTCATCATGGTCAGTGGTACTTTCGACGATGCTAAAGTGAAACAGATGGAGCTTAACAGCTATATGCATTATAACAGTGCGAAGTGTCTCAACTTGAGGGAGTTAAGAATAATAAGATTTAATTACTTTCGTAAATAAGGAAAACGGGAATAAATACTTAATAAGGGACGTAAACTGGGTTTTATATTGTTAAACTTCAGAAACCCACAGGGCTATAGTACAGGCCTGTGGTCTTAGAGGAAGAAGTGCGTACTGGTCCAAGCCGTACTACAGTGCCTACGGCAGGCGACGCAGTCTTCGTGTGGTCGCCCGGCCTGCCATCGTGGGTCCCAGACTGGACATCCACCACCCACCGCCTCAAGTTCCCAGTGCTCGACGGCGATTCCGGCAACGAGCGTTTTTCTCCATCTCACGGACAACACCGCTCGCTGCCGTAGACAAGACTCCATCGGCGCTTCTCGACCTGCCGGCCATTCCGGTCATTACCTGCATCCAAGACCTCCTCGCCTTTCTCAAGCAGCCTCCACCCGACCGCCAGAAACTGTGGGCTCACAAGCTGACTGCGACGTTCTTCTCACAGCGTCTCGGGAATGCGTGGTTCTTTTTTGCTGCTCCTGCTGGCGCTGCGGTGATGCGCGTCGGTTTGGGGCCTGGCGAGACCGAGGTGGGCGACGAGTTGTGGATTGTATACACTGCACGACGACGACGGTGGTGCTGAGGCAAAGACCAATACGCATGATGGCAGAGGAGGTGAGGAGAGGCCGGAAGGTGTCGGAGTATGAGCTGGTCAGGGACGCCTATCTCCCACGATCCACGGGTCATGTACGGGGAGGCGCTGGGGTCGATGCTTAGGTGCTCCGACATGGTTGCCCTTGTTTAGAGAAGTGAGAATCATCGTTTGGCATCTGACGGGAAAATATTTACCGATACGGTCGAATTCGTCTGAATAGACATCATTCAAGGTCTTGTATGGATTCAATGGCCAGGGAGGGAAAATAGTTCATGTTGGGAGGAACTTGCACAATACACGTGTGCTAGCATATTGGATGCACGGAGGAAATGGGCTACATGCAAATGGATGACATTACATACAAATGCTACTTGTTCCATCTAGTTTCCATCTGACTCACAACCACCTTCTACACGCCTACTTAGTAGCAGGGCGAGCGCATTCGCCGCCAGTGTTCTTGTAGTAGTTGATGCTGTTGAACTCGACCTTGATGTTCTGAATCTCCCACTCGTTCTGCTGCGTGTTATGTGAGGCCTCCATAATGCTAATGCCGCGGACGGGGAGAGGTGTGCCGCCAGGAACCTTGGTGAAGGTCACGGTCCAGATGAAGGCAATTTGGTAGCAGTTGTACGGGCCAACTTCGACGATGGCAAGGGGGATATTGTCCGGCTGGAAAGCGAGAGTTAGCTTTATAGCTCGAGGAAAAACAGGTGTAAATACCTACAGTCGTGCTCTGGTATCCAACGAAAGCAGTTTTGTTGGGGAAGATGGGGAAGCCGGTGCTAAGGCCCGCGACGGTGTTAATGCTGTCGGAGTAGTCGAAGAAGCCCTCATCGGCGAGGAACTCAGCCTTAGCAGGCTCCCATTGGTTGAGGATGCTCTTGTAGGCCTCGACGAGGTAGTCGACATCGGCCTTGCCAAGGCACGTATTGGGCTCGGTCTGGCGGGCGACGAGGCCGGTGGCAGCAGCCGAGACGCTGGCAGCGAGGGAGATGATGCTGAGGAAGCGCATATTGATTAGTGATTAAAAAGATACTTTGATAGACGAGTTTCAGATAAGGCCTGGTTGACGAATGGCGGGAAGTGCGATGGAGGAGAGGAATCTACACAGCTAAGGAGACGAAAGGACGGACTTATACGCGAAGCAAGGGCAGCGGGCCCGGTGGCTGCATCCGTGATTTTTTCGACGAGGCGGTGCTGAGGTACATTGAGTGCAGATTTTCGGGCCAGCAAAACTGATGCACTGCATGAAGTAATATGAATCGGGTCAGCATCAGGCCTCTCACTGGACGTGAATTTCCGCGGAGGCAAAACGCCGAGACCCGCCAACGCCAAAGCCGAACCCCACATATAAAATGGGGCCTATGCCTGAGACAGAGCCTAGATAAGAAGTGATTACTGGCAGCCCCTCTTGTTGACTGCATTCAGCCCCTCAGCGGTTGGTCGATCCCTGACGATCGTGAATTCGTCTGCACACCGAACTCGCTTGGCTTGCGTTGGTTGTTGCGCTGGCACAATTGGCAGTGCAGAGCGAATACGTGGTTCCCTGCCGCAGCTCCACGGTGCACGCCCGTCAATTGGTGTCACCCACCCCGCTCGAACTCAGTGCGGTTGCCAGAATGTCGGCCCCGACTGGGCGTCCTCGGTGCTGGTTGACTTTGGGCATGACCTCGTTGGTCTGGCGGAAACTGCAGGCAGACTTTGAACTGAAAAGCACTTCCCCCCAGGCTAATTTTGTCCAGAGGCGTCGCGTAATTGTCCATACCTCGTGTTTATAAACGACCACGCCACTCGCGACTTTCTCTTTTACACGCTGCCCAGATGCCACCGCCTTCCATATCGGCGATGTCGTGTTCGGACGTTTCGATGCAGCACGACACGGTACACTTAGCGAGCACGGTCGAGGCCTGCGCGCTGCTGCCACATAGCGTGGACACTAATTTTAGAGCAGCGGCGCCAACGGCGGGGCTGACGGAGCTCAAGGTGCTGAGGGGGCAAAAGTGACAGCGGGCGATAGGGTGTTCATCAACGGGGGCAAGGGCGGGATTCAGATTGCGAAAGCGATGAATGATGGCGCTGGTGGCAGGAATAATCCAGCCGCGGGGAGGATGGAGCAGCAAGTTTCAGATGTTTGCTATTAAGCGCACTGGCGAGGGTTTGGCGAAGCCCGGGAAGTGGATTACTGAGGGGACGGTTGAACCCCATGCTCAAAAGGTGTATGAGTTTGAAGCGTTCCAGAGGCATTTGCCAGACCCAGAGAGGGGTATTTTAAAGGGGAGCTCGTGACCTACGTTGGGAAGAGGGGTTAAGAAAGAGTAGAGTAGGTATCCGGACGCCCGTCTCTAGAGCAATCGAGGCCACTGTAAGTCGTGGATGTCGAAACTGAACCTTTGCCGGTGATTAGACGGTGTCTTCATCCTCATGGAGCTGGTTTTGTTTCGCCCGTCCTTGATGACGTTATCTAAGGGAAATTCTATGAATTATAGCCATAATTAAGGACTTAAGCACATACACATACCACTATCCCAAACTGCATCTCTCACGCCCTAACACTAAACAACTCGCTGCCATTGCCATCGTTGGAACCGCCCCACCATGTCCAACCCTGACTCCCTAGCTCCCAAGCAACCCCAGTTCAGAGCCTTTATGGACTCGGTCCACATCCTCCTCGACAAACACGCCCTCGAAGTCTCCCTCTAGTCCTACAACTCTGCACTCCACCTGTGCGAAGCCTGCACCCTCTCGCGCAGATACGAAGTCCTCGGCAACATCGCCTGGATCAAACCATCTCAGCGGGCGCTACGCCCAAGCCATCTCCCTCCTTCTCGACACGCTTGTCCTCTTCTCCCATCTCCCTCCCGCCCGACCGCGCAGAAAAAAATCACCGGCAAGCTGGAAACGGTGTACCGTCTCGTGGGAGGGAACGACGACGCGAAAAAAGGCATTTGACGAGCAAATACGCCATCGCGAAGAAGATGGGCTCGTATACTGCGCTTGATCATGCGATCTCCAACGGTGATAAAGAAACGGTGCAGATTATTGAGGGCTTATAAGGGAGGCTTGTCCAGGACTCAAAATGCTGACGGCAGCAGGTAGTACTTATTTTCGATGCCAGGTCCTTCACTTGTCGTCACCCACACACCCGAGAACCCGCCGCCGATTTATATCCTGCTTGTGGCTGGAGGCATCGGTAATCGTGTTGTACGCCACGAATCTGGTCTCCATGGTTTATCCAAAGGAAAAGATTTCCTGGCTAGGTACATGTTGTCCTTATGGCAATAACCGGAGTACAATTTACGCTCCGTTGACATGCCGCTGGAAATCTGCGCAGAAGTTGGGGTCATTTTCGATGTCCTCGTTGAAGCCTTTGCAGTCTTCAAGGACGGCAAAGTTGAGCTCCTCAAAGAGCTCCGCGGCAAGTTATGTGGCGTTTTTCTGACCGATGAGCATGGTGAATTCGCGACTGGTTGTCAGGATGTGCGTGTGAGTGGCCAAGTCTTGGTGTTGCAACGCGAGTAAGGGTAGCAGCCAGCAATTAACATCCATGATAAGATTCTGCTGCGAAGAAGACCCTGGTGAAGCAAAGGACGTCTTGTCAATTTTGAAGCGAGTGAGCTAATGGATGGGGCTTGGTTTGTAAATGGGGCTGGGGTGCGCAGACTTGCAAGTTTCGGGATTTGTAGATGGGATTAGGCTCCTTAGGCGCGCGCAGGCCGATCAGGAACAATTGCTCAACGTTGTGGATGGAGAGTTTCCAGTAGTGATCGGTGGGTTGGTGTGTGGGGCCAACAGGTACCTCGCTGAAAGAGGGTCTGAGAGCTGAGATAAGCTCCATTGGGCTACTGATGGTGGCCTAGGATCTAGGTTACCACCCACTGGGAGCCTTGGGCAGAATCTAGTCTTGGTTTTGGTTATGTAGGTTGGCAGAAAATGAGAACGTGACAAAAAGACAGTGTGCGCCTCTTACCTTTAAACAGGCATCGAGAAGCGAGGCTTGCTTTACGAGGGTAGAGCATCCAGAAAAGTCCAAGTCTGTACATTTCGTAATTTTCTTGACATCCTATTCTTTTTTTGTTTCTTCAATATGCATAACCTATCTATGTTCGCGCTGGCGCTCTCCGTGATCGTGTCGCAGGGAATCGCGGCGTAGTTCAGTGTGGTCATAAGCTTCTTGCAACCGTCGCTGGGCTTGATACTGCGGCTGGCACCGGGGCTTACGCTAGAGTCGGAGCTAGGGCTAGAGTCCGTAGTAGTACGGGCAAGGCAGGTGTACCTGTCGCGACAATCTGGTCGGTCCTTGCTGGCGTTGCTGCTGTCATTGTCGCACTTCAATTTGCTCGATGAGCAGTTGGCGTCGGCCGCTCATTAATACGATGAGGCTGATCCATCAGAGCCAGCGGGTCCGCCGAAATACCAGACGTAGAGCAGAGGAGCTTGCTCTGTCGCAGCCCTGAAAGTCCCCCTCAATGATTATGGCTGCTTTCCCCCTCTCCCTCTTTCTGGCTATTTGGGCGGAGCTTTTGATGGCGTCCAATTGAACAAGCACCGCCGAAGCAAGCTGTCGGACTAAAACTTGAGAGGCAACCAATGAGACGTTTAGCAAGCTGGCGCCAGCTCAGTGGTACAGCTGAGTTGGATTTCTCTGGCCGATCGCAGAAGCAGGTTCTAAGCTGGGCATTAGCACTGCCCTTCGCAGCACGACAGCCAAACTCCGCCCTCCCATTTTCCGAACAAGCCCCCAAGAAGCGGTTATCCCGCATTACAATCTACCGAACGACGTAGAGAAATTAAGTCATAAGTTTGGGGGCTTTACATGTCTCTGTCGCGTTGATGAGAAAATGCTAATCAATTGGCGATGTCCAAAAAAAGAAAGAGAAAAAAGGGAGAAAGTCCGCACCAGCATGGTGGTTATGGATATCCTGCTTTCAGTGAGGGCTTCAAGGCATCGCTCCTTACCTAATGCATGCTTGGGGGAGGGCTGGCTCGACCTTGCGATCCGAAAATAAATTTTCCTGCGCTCAGCCAAAAGTTGTCTTGATTTGATTGGCAGAACAACAGCAGTGGTGGCAGGACGTGCAGACCACACACAGAGCAGCAATGGTGGAGGCAGGGCACGCACAACAGAATGGCACGATACATGGTGAAAGATGGTAGGATATGCAGCTTTCGCCGATTCTTTTTAAGACAGTATTCCCTCCTTCTACTACAAGTGGTTTGTCGGTCCTGGCTCACTCTATTATTTCTAGCGCCTTGCAGTATCGTCTTTGAGACCGCAATTAGCATGTTCAACCTCCGTCGCCTGTTGGCCGCAACGGCGGTCGCCCTTCTGTTTGTAAGTGTAGGCCTGCATGAGACGATCTCCCAATAAATGCTCCGCCGGTTCGTGGTGGCATACCACGGCATATGCTAACCTTGCCCTCGCGTAGCAGAACCATGCTGCTGCCCAGTCCAGCTGCTCCGACGTGACCTTTGCGATCCCGCTACGTAATTGCACATTCGAGTCCGGGGTCGTCTCGTGGGGTAGCATGGTGGAAGTGGGCACGCCACCGCAGCGGCTTTGTCTTGTGCCATCGACAGTGATCAACTCAACGCTTGTCTCGCAGCGGAGCCTTTGCAGCATCTCCAACACGCTCGAATCGCGCAAGTGCGAAGCGCTCCGCGGCGGCTTTTTCAACGAGAACTCATCGACAACCTGGACGGGTGTGTCGCTCTCGGCCTACAACGACACGCGCAGCAACCCAACGTGGGAGCAGTTCAACGCCCCTGGCTTCACCGAGGTCGGCTACGACAAGATTAATTTCCCCAACGCGGACGTTGCTCTCTATGGTGCCGGTATCGCGCTTAACCAGTACGGTAACAATTCCAACGCCGGCATGATTGGTCTCGGAAAGGACTCGATCTTTCTCAACGACGCAGTTCGCCAAGGGCATGCCGGATCCAAGACATGGTCGCTCGACTCGGGCTCGCAGTCACTCGTTGCGCCACGCGACGGCGAGCTCGTCATAGGCGGCTATAATTTAGGTCGCACAGACGGCTCCTTTAGCTGGTCCAACGTGAGTGACATGGCAAGGGACCGACCATGTCCGCTCCGTACAAAGATCATCCACATGTCCATCACGTTGCCGAACGGCGTTGTGGTTCCCATTATGTCTAACGCCGAAGTTGTCGAGGCCTGTATCGAGCCCTACGACAATCTATTTCGCTTCACTCCAGGTATGCTTCTCAACTGGAAGAAGATCACCGGCTTCAACGAGACGCTGCTCGACATCTACGACGAGAGGACCGCCCATAATCTCTCCTTCACCGAGCTCGGGCTGCCTTATGACTCGAGCCGTGTCGAGGACTGGTCCCTATCCATCACGCTCGACAGCGGACACAAGACGAACCTGCCTGCCCACGAGTTGCAGAGGCCGCTTCGCGGCTTTGACAACCTCGGGAACCAGAAAACTGTGGCTGGTGTTACCAATCTGCAGATCCTGAACGAGCCGACCAGTGATGGCGAGGTGCCTACTCTCGGCAAGATCTTTCTCTCAAGGGTGAGTACTAGCATCCGCGACCCTGCTTCGAAAAGCAAATCAGATGATGGTTCGGTACTAACTGATGACGTGTCAGAGTTATCTTGGTGTCGACTATGGGAGCGGCCGGTTTGGTCTTGCGCAGGCTGCCAGCAGTCCTCAGCCAGACAACTATGTATCTTTTGCTTGCAATGGTGCTGCAGGGGGCTCCAGCTCGCCGTCAGCGAGCAGCGTCCCGATCACAGCCGTTATTGGCATCATTATCGGCAGCCTCGCCCTCCTTGCCTGTGCCGTCACTCTCTTTTGGTGGGTGCGGCGTAGAAAACAAAAGAAGCCGCTGCGCGAGAGTGGCGTGGAATTGAACAGAGCTCAGGTTCTCGAGGCGACACAATGGGCGGGCCAAGTCTCGGAGATTTACTCCGAGTCCCGCCCAATAGTATATTCGCCAAAATCAAAGGACCCGTGGCGACGCAACTACCTCCACTCAAGCACCTCTGAGCACGACGGTGGCCCTGAGTCCCCCCCTTATAGCGGCCAGGAACGTGCCGCGCAATGGTCACCTCACACAGTCAGGTCGCTGACCTTGGGCCTGTACGAAGTTCCCGGCTAGGCTAGCCTGGAATGACACAGAATGCTCTAGAAATCTAAAGTGGGATCAAATTCATTTCACTACCTACGCAGCTTATATTCCACTTCGTTTTCCACACCTGGAAATGGAGAGCGCGGCACAATAGACTTTGAGGCACCTGGAGGCAGGGACACCCACTAACTACCACGTTTCCTATATGGGAACTCCTCGCCCGCTACGGATGCATTTGCGCAACAGGCATCTACTCTTCTCAGATGTTACCCTCAGTACCTAATCTCCATAGGTGGCGGTGGCCCCGAGCCGCTGTTTCGATCTGAGCTGTGGTGATCCTAATGAGGAGAAGCAGCGCTAGGAGCGGGAAAGGGCCGAGGAAAGACAGAGTAACAGGCTCCAGTTTCAAGACAGTGACATAGTGGGAAATCCCCCTGTGGGGTTGGCCTTCCGTGGAAAACATCAAGTCCCCAGGGGGTTAGGCCAACCTCCTGAAGAAGGTTAACTCACTGTAACCAGGCAAACCAATTCCAGTGGACTGCAAAATGGAGGCCTTTAATTAGACAGAGTGGTTAAAAGTTTTAGAGTCAGGGTTATTACTTACATGTACGTTAAATGAGAAGGGGCTGCCCGACTGAGCCATCGATTGCGAATGGAATTAATCAGGCACACACATAACAATCAAGATCTAAACTGGGGAGCTGGAAATAATTATAGAAGCAATAGAAGTAGCGGTTACTTGACCGCTTGGCCACCGGCCTGTTGGAATTTGAAAACAGGCCACCCTTTCGACTGTGGCCAACCAGAGGGCTGTATTCTGGGACCCCTGGCTATTCTCCTGGAAGAAGGCTAAACTGGCCTTCTCAAGGCTAGTTAGCCTTCTCCCCCCGTGCATTTTCCCACCATGGCACGTGAGATATGGGCGACACCAACGAGTTGCTGGCAAGGTTGCCGTAGATTGCTGGGGATATAAGCGTCGAAAGGCTAAGGCCCGTCAGACAGAAGGATCTATCTAGATTTGCAAGTATGTATGTGAGCTGAAGGAGGACACTGTTGTAACCCTATAAATCTCACTAGATCGGGAGCACCGTGTCTTCTGACGGAGCCACGTACCCCTGGCGCTCAGCGAGGATCCAGCCTGGGAGATTTAATTTCAAGAGATGCCTAGAGCCGAGAAAGAATGGTGCGAAATTTGGGGTGGTGGTGATGAAAGTGATAGGGGGAGAGAATTACACGAGATGCGCATAGTCTGGGTAGAAAGGTGTGACACTAAAGCAAATCGAATCGTTAGCCCTTTTAAAGCCACACCTCCCTGTATAGCCTGCCACAAAAGGAGAGTAGGACTTGTGGTTTTATTCAACGAACCCTAGCTCTCCTTCCCACCACTCAACTCTCCCATATGCCAAAGCGCCTCATTTGCTGCCTTTAAGTATAGATCCCTTGAGCGCTCACACACGCCATGCGCTCCCGACCCCCCCCTTATAGCCTCTCGGTCTTCGCTTCTCATTCACCTAAGTCCCATGTCAGAAATTGGCAGTTCAGAGGTTCAGGAGTTTAGGGTTCGACCCCTCCCCCCTAATAAATCCTCTCAACCACCACCTACAAACATTACCTGCATCCCCCCCTCCCTGACTAGCATTAAAGCCAAAATAAATACTCGACATCGCCATGGATAAATTACTTTCAAGCTCCTCACCCACTCCCCATCACCTCCTCCCGGAACGGTACATACTTCTTCACCTCCCCAGTTTCGAGTCTCCTCCTCCTCGTCTTCGTCCTACATACTCAGCAAATCCCACGTCGATCCAGCTCCGGCTCCTATCACTACTCAACCATATGTAGAAGGATAGTTTGTATGGTACGCCGGGTACCGGGAATCTTATCTGCTGAGTGAACCCGACACCGCCGCCGTCAATGCTATGGTAGATGATTTTAAATGATTATAAACCGGAGTGGGATTTCTCAGAGGAGACCCCCATTTGAGGCTTCCTTCTTGGCTATGGGGCTAGCCTAGGAACCAAGATGTTGACCAATCGAGGTCCTCAACGTTGTTTAACTCGGAGTCGAAGAGATAGGTGCACACGGAGGGGACGGAGGCGTAGCAGGTCTCGGGGAGGTAGGTTGTGGTGGCGCAGGAGGGAATCGAAGAGAAAGGGACGGGGGAGGAGATGATGATCGAGGAGACGAAGGTACTGCTGCTCGAAGGAAGGTTCGTGGGCGTGGCAATGGCTGAAGAGAACGAGCGAGGCCCGTATCGGGGACGGCATTCGGCTATGGTGACGAGCCAGAAAAGAACGACGGACTGGATGGTCAGAGTGCGCGAATTTGATCCGAGAGGCTGGCTTGGAAGACCAACTGTTTCGGGTGGTGAAAGAGAGAGGGTTTGTACGACTTGTTCGCTTTTGGGGGGACCAAAGGGGGGGTGGGTTACTGCAGCCCGGCGAGCATATTTCGGGGTGGTGGTGGTTACGCCTGATGGACCTGCAGGCAGGTGCACAAGGCGGAGACCAGTGCATTTCTGTGATGACTAGATTATTGTAGCGATACTACCCTCAATTAACCACTCCAACATCACTCGCGACACATCAACCCAGTCCAAAAATCCACTTTCCCAACCAGTCTCCCATGTTCCGATCCATGAAAAGACTATCCAGCCGCGCCGCCTCTTACATCCCACCCCTCTCCAGCTTCAACCTCCCCCGCGCAATGTCCTCCCGACCATCCCCCGCCCAAACCCCCGCCCAAACCGCCCAAATCACCATAACCACCACCACAACTAACTCCAACTTCTACCAACTACCCACCTTAACCTCCATCCGCCTCCTTAAAATCCACACCATCATCCCTGTAACCCCCGAAACCAAGGAGCCCACCATCCTCTACACAATCCACTTCTTCGAGCTCGCCACCTCCCCTCCCTTCCTCGCCCTCTCCTACACCTGGCAATCCCCCATCCGATCCTTCCTCTCTTCCACAAAGGATGACTCCTCTGCCCCTCCCTCCTCTACACCCGGACCAAGACAAGATGATCAGTCGGTAAAAGGCTTCCTATGCCACCGCCCATACACAACCGGGACAAAAAACCTGCGGGATGCGCTGGTGGGGTTAGCGCTGGCGCCGGGGCTGGAGTTGGGAGGGTGTTGGGTTTGGGCGGACGCGATTTGTATTGATCAGGAGGATGTGGCGGAGAAGGTCGTGCAGGTGGGGATGATGGGGGAGATTTATGAGCGGGCGGAGGGGGTGGTTGTTTGGTTGGGACCTGTCACGGTTCCTGTTCCTGTTCTTGTTGCGGGAGGTGGTGAAAGCGGTGTTGATGCTGCGGCGGAGTTGGAGAGTTTCTTGTGGTTGCACGGGGAGTTTTTCAATGCGTTGGGGGCTTGGGTGGAGAGACATGGGGTGGATGAGCTGAGGAGATGCAACCCGCTGGATCCGGGGTTTACGTCGCAGCTGGGTTTCGCCGCCAGGCGGGGGTGGGTGGATTGGAGTGCTGGGAGAGGTACTTTACCTTTTATCGGCGGCGCAGGTGGTTTTCGCGGGCGTGGATCGTGCAGGAGGTGGCGCTAGCGAAGGAGGTGGTGGTGTTGTGTGGTGACAAGGTGATTGAGTGGCGGCGGATGGTGGCGATGGGGGAGTTGTTGCGGATGGATGTGAATCGCGGCTTTGGGAGGGCGATGGGCGATGAGATTATCCGGCTGAGCGCGATAAAGGAGAAGCTTCTTTCTCTAACTGCTACGAATGATGGCGCAAAAGACGGCAGCAACACACGAGGAAACTGGTTCGGGGCTTTACTGCACGATACGAGGGTGTTTTCAGCTGGCAACCCGCGCGACAAGGTCTTCGCTATCCTAGGGATTACAAAAAGGTTCGGAACGTTTCAGAGCTGTCTGCCTGCAGGTGCTCCTTCGCCTTATCGAACCGATTGAGGAACGTCCCGCCTAATGTTCTGTTGCCAGATTGCACTCGGCTTGATTGCTTCATTAACCTCTTATCCGCTTTTGCGCCTCCGTGGCTCTCAGCTGGCACTCGAGCGCTTTTGATTGCGAGCTAAACGAATTTTTCTAGGTCGCGCCTAACTGTAGCAACTACCTCTTTTGCCATAACGCATTCTTTACTTATTCCCACATATACTTTATTTCTGCCACACTGCTAGCTAATTTAAGCATATACCCGTATACCTGCCTTCTTACTGCGATCTACTTCTACTAACTAATATAATTTCCCCAGTCTGCACGTTTTCACTAGCAGCAAGATTATTCCCACTATTATCTTAAGTATGTTATCCAAAATCTCTGTTATTAGAAACCACAGGGAGTAACGTTATTGTTGTTAGAGTGGATACACCGGTGTTCATTGAGTTATAGAGAGGGGAACTGGATATCAATTATGAGGGGCGTTTAAAGTACCTAGGTACCTGCTAGTGTTATTGTACAGCTCTAATCACCCTTCAATTCATCAAGGCCACCTTCTGCGATGCAATTCTCGTTGCTCCACCGACGAGGTGTTCTTGCCTGTGACCTCCCTGATGACGTCAGCCCAACTGTAGTCATCAAACGGATGGGGTGCCTGGCAAGCGACCGGCCCCGGGAGTGTTCTGTTCAGCCAGTATGCCACAGTTGCCAAGTATCCGCACACCGACGGCGCATTGAGAGTCGCATGCTGCAGTCTTTGTCAACAACATCCACACAATTCAGGTAAAATATAGAAGAAACTCACCCCAGTCGCATTCACCACCAGCAACCCACTCCCTTCAAACCCAGCACTAACATTCACCGCCGACCTCAACGGCGTATGCGAGTCCCAAACATTACTCGCCACCAGCACTGGGTTTTTCGTCTTCACACGGAAATCCCCACGGTACGTCTCCCGTGCATGCCACGGCCACTGCGCGCAGTGAGCCGAAATAGGCACCACCACGTCCCCTACAAGTCGACTCGTCTTATACAGCCGCTGAAACACACCCTCCGCTTCCTGCGCCGCAAATGAGTCAAGTCGCACCGTCCGGTCGCCGCAGTGGATGGCCCACAGGCTGGACATGATGTCGAAGCTAGCGGGGCCAATTTCCTGATTTGCAGTGGCTTCGTTCACGACGGCTTCCAAGAGCGGAGCGCGCTCGGTCTCGGGGCCGTATAGTAGCGCGGCGAGGAGTGTTGCCATGGCGGGCCAGCCAAAGGTGAATTTGAGCTGGCCGATGATATAGCTCTTGAAGAGGGTCAGGTCAATTAAGGTAATCCCTGCTGCGATCGGGGCGGTGCGCAGGGAGTTGATGAAGGTCCAGGCGTCGTGCTCTAGTTCGGAGGCGGTTTTGTTGAGTGTGGCTAGGGCGCATCGGTTGGGGGCAGCGGTGAGGCAGGCTTGGAAGAAGTTGCTGAAGATTTGGTCCGAGTCGGACCATTCTTCGTAGTCGCTGGGGGGTGTTAGTATGATTTGATGGTAGGGGGGTTATGCGGATATCTTACGCGTGTTGGTGGTAGTACTCGTGTGGGTTCTGCACGCCGTCGATGAGGATTTTGTCGACTTTGTCGGGAAAGAGGGCGGCGAGGGTGGCACCGAGCGTGGTTCCATAGGAGAAACCCCAGTACCGCAGCATTCCATCCTCTCCCAGGGCTTCGGCCACTTGCATCATATCCCGAGCAACAAAAGCGGTGCCGACAAACTCGCCTGTTTTGTTTCCGTTGCCGCTTCGTTGGCATATGTTGGCGTCGACGTGGCCGCGCTCCCAGCCTCGTCGCTCCGCTGTGTCGGATTCGAGGCTGGACCGCATGCTTTCGCTGAGCATCTGGCCGATGGTGACGGCGTCGTTGGTGCAGAGGAAGGGCAGTGTTTTTCCTGTGCCGCTAGTTTCCATTACTAATGTTAGATCTAACTAGATGGCAGATTTCCGTGCTTTTCACAATCAGGGGTATTACCGAGGGTCAAGTCCGACAAGATCGTACGCACCACCACTGAGCCTGCAGGATACCGAATAAAGATTAGCAGTGCCCACGACACACCGTCATCAACATGGGAGCATGAAACACACAGCTGCAATAAAGGGCCGGCCGCAACAGCAGTTTCCCTCGTCGGCACACCAGGTCCCCCAAAGTTGATCTGGATGCTCCCCCTTGACGGTTGCACTGCAGCAAGAACCTTGACAAGCTCGAGCTCGAGCGATTTGTTGGAGCTCTGGTCGGAGTAGTCCAGCGGCACGCGCAGAGTGCCGCACTGGATCACCAGGGTGCTATTGAACTCTCCATCTTTGCATGGGCCCCACTCGATCTTGGCGGATGAGCATGCCTGTATCAGGGCGAGAAGGGTGATAGCGAGGACCCAGAGAAACGATGGAGGTGCCATGCTGCATTGGCGGCGTGGAGATTGCGCTTGGTCAATCGACACAACAAGAGGATGGATAACCTGCCGTCTTATTTAAGTATTGTTTTTAAACACTTCGAGTGCCCTTGTTAAGTACCTTTGTCAAAGGCCGCACCGTCGAATTTTCCCTTGGCTGATGGCTTCCCGGATGATATCAACTCTCCGAAATTGAGTCACGCTTGGACAACCGTGCAGACACGCGTGTTCTCGTGGCTATGATAGGTTGCCGGACCGTGTCTTGGCATGGCTGCGCCGTTGTTGGAGTTGGAGTGCCAGTGAACCGGAATCCTTCAGCGGGGAACGAAATACGCGTGACTCTCGCCATCCGATTGGCCGGGTTGAAACAATCGCGAACGGGCTCGAATGCTGGGCATCGCCAAATGTGGAGCTTCTTTGTCAGAGAAATATGTAAGTTGGAGATCGGCGTGATTGGACAGAGAATGCCTCGCATTAGGGTCGACGTCTGGTTCTGGAATGTATTTGGTGGTTGGTGAGTTTTTAGATGCGTTGCAGTGTAGTAGTTTAGATTAGGGTTAGGTACTGATTAATCCGTACACTGATCAGATGAGTATGCTATTAGCAGATACAATAGCTAGGCCCCGTACACTTGCAGAACATATACAGATATTGAACGCCTCGTCAAATCAGACCCTGTATGTGACGGTACTACTTAGATACCACCGCCCTACCCTGAAATTTTCCCTCCGCGTGAGTCTTGAGCTCTACCCAACAGCATCAACAACCATCCTCTTCCTCCCACCCTCCCCATTCAGCTTCGCATAGAAATACCCGCCCTCCAGCTCCAGCCTCTTCCCCTGCGACTCCGTCCCCGCCGCAACAACCACATCCCTCAGCAACCCCTCTGAACCCGCCACATAATACACCATCCCCGCCACTGTCCTCGGATCAACCGGCATGTGGGGCCACGTCACACACATACTCGCCACGAGAACCACCACCATGGCCCCCAGTATAGCCAGCGAGGTATATGTACACACAAGATGGGTATCCCAAGTCAGGGTGAGCGAATACGGCACATTTGCTAGAAACGCCGGTAACAACTCCCCCGCTAGAGCCATCAGCGCCGCTGCCAGAAGCAGCCACTGCCCTTGACAGAAAGAGGAATACGCCCCCGTGAAAGGATTTGTCGGTGGCGGGTTGCAAATTGCTTTGGCCTCTGTGTTCTTCCCTTTCCCTCTGAAGAAACGAGAGCCAGAGGAAGAAGTAGGACTATCGCTCAAAGACCGGAAGGGTGTCATTGCTCCAAGGCTTAGGAAGAATGAGGACCAGAATATCGCAAAGAGGCTACCCAACCCGGCGAAGAGGAACTTCACGCCAAAGGTCTGGCTGTCCATGAACAGCTCGAAGGGGGTGTTGTCGCGGAGGAGGTGGTAGTAGGTCAGGAGGGCCATCAGGGCTAGAAGAAGGAGGATGAAGAGAGCGCGAACCGAGTAGGTTAGCGTCGGGAAGGGGATATGTCGGCGTGACGGAGTTGGGTGGTGGGCAGTTGTTATTCGGCTGAAAGTTGTGCTAAAGGTTGCGCCAAGTTTGCCGAAGGTTGGACTTGCGTCGAGTTCAACTGGCATAGGAGTAGATGAATCCCAGTGCGGGACAATGGCCAGGGCCTTTTGGTGCCCTCTGTAAATTTGATACTTTTCGTCTTCCGCACCATGGATATCGGCAAGAGGCGAGTTCTCGAGGTGGAAGCGGCCATGGCGGAAGATCTCGGCGAGATCGGCTTCGCTGAACTCCATGTGACTTGGTGTCTGAGCCAGTCGATTGCGCAGGTGGGGATCCCGCGAGAGGAGGGCAATGTCTGCAATACTCCAGGGGTTCCGGTGGACACCCGTATCCCATCGATGTAGTAACGCGGCCAGAATCACCAAAAGTACCAACATGATAACCATGACGGCAATCAGGGCGCGTGTGGGCCATGGGGATACACCGAGCGCCAGGGCACAGCCTGAGATGGAAAGGTGCGAGCACACGCCGTGCACTTTGAACCCGATAGCCTCTGTCGCGAGGGGCGCCATCAGCCACGATAGCCACATGAGAAGACCGGCGAGAAATGGGATCGGCTGGCCCTGGAGGAGGTGTCGGAAGGGGATGACGATGTTGTCAATGCCAACATATCGCAACATCATGGAGTCGGGCCCTGCAGCACCCCCAGGCGTGGAAAGCGCCCTGAACGGTTGGAAGAGTTTTACGTTCAGCTCAATGACAGCCAAGGGAAAAGCGATGAAAGCCGCTAACAAAGGTGGTAAGAAGGTGCCCGCAAAGTACTGTACGTGGCTGATGCCGGCATACACATGGGTCCCGTTGTTCGAAATAGTCTCCTCAGCATCGTTATGTTGTTCGACATTGGTGCTGTCGTTTTTTCGAATCTCAGGTGTCACGGTAGGTGTGAGCATCAAGGTGAGAGAGATGCTAGTGGGTGTGCCGTTGATAGTCGTGACGAAGGCCGTTGTTACCGGTATCAAAGTCATAGACATGGTTGTGAGGCTGCCGCTGACGGTGGTGGGAAACACCTTGACGACCGGCCGGAGAGGTGTGGCAACACGAGTGATAGTGGTTTCAACGCCACCTACAACAGACACCACCATCTCCGTCGTAGGTGTTCCCAGCGCAGCCTCCGGTGTGACGACGGCCACCAATGTGACAATGAGGCCGCTCGCTGCAGTAACCACAGTCTCGGGCGGCCTTGTTTGCACGATGGTGACCAAGGAGGCATCGACGGTCGTCAACACGGTTTGTGGAGGTGGCGTGGACACTAATGTGAAAACAACTCCATCCGTGGTACCCATGACAGTGACCTCTGGCAGAGTTGTCAAAGTCGTGACCACAAAGGCCTCGACAACACTGATGGTAGTCTCGGGCGGGGGTGTTGTTACAATTGTAGTCGGGGAAGCATCCAGCGTTGTGATGACGGTGTGTATTTCGGGTGGAGATTCAGCCAAGCTGGCAGCGGGATTCTTAAACTGTGGCGCCAACGGGATCCCTGGCGGCGGTCCAGGCTTTCCTGCTGGTAGCTTCTTTCTCTCTGGTTGCCGCTCCCCTGTAGTTGCTGGTGGTGTAATTGCCGGCGGTGCTGTTGCAACAGTGGTCGGCTCGTCACCGACTTTGGCGAATGCGCTGGGCTCTTGCACAAGGCCCTCTGTGCTTGTCGTGGCATTCACTGGGTAGGCACTGTCCGGGTATGATGGCTCCGTCCTTGTGAGGCTTATCTGGATTGGGTGGGCCGCTGCGTTTAGACCTGCCGGTCTGAAGCCGGCACCGGACAGCTTGGTCGGGGCGACGATGGTGGTGAGGCAGGGTTCTGTCCTAGGTGCACCGATCCCGACACAGGTCAGCACCATTGTGTCATTCCGGAACCGCAAATCGCTCGAGTTTTGTCGTCGCTGAAGCCCGGCAGCGGCGATTTGGTTACCCGGGCCATCGTAGTTGCCTGCCTGGAAAGGGAAGGTGCGCCGCATCTTCGACATTTGCCGCCCATCGACAAAAGCCGAGTTGTCGCTGTCGGGCAGCATCGCTTGAAGCAGGACAACAGTGACGATTGCCGATGCGAGGAGAACCATCTGGGCCACCAAGAACGGCCATTTTAGCGGTATGGGCTTGTATCGTCCTCGACTCGGCGTGGTGAGGGCTGTCCCGGTCGCATGTTGCTGCCAAAAGGTGGCCATTTTCGGGAACCATGCTGTTCCTGTCGAAGTGGAGAGGAGAGGAAGATGGCAGTGCGGGCTGTTGCGACATTTTGTTTGCCTTCCAGGTTTGGTTGACGTTGTGTGCGGTGCATCAATCATGTCGGCCGCCAGGGGAAAGGGGTAGGCAGGCTGCAGTCCGACGGTGATCCAATCGGGTCGTTGTTCTGACGGGTTGCTCCTTCCTTCAGCCCTAGCTGGAAGGCCGTTGTCGGCTTCGCCGCTCTGATTGGCCCACGCTTTGAATTGGTCTTTCAGCTTCCCCACAGCCCCCACCTGTCAAGATCCTCCAACTCAAACGTGCCAAGGCCTACAGCTGTCTGCGTGGTTAGCTGCATCAATGCGACCGGGTGTCACTGGACGACCCCTCGCTGCAATCCACGATGAGGCGTCGGTCGCATCTCAGGTGCGAATGTGCCCCTGAAGCCATCGAGGCGGTGCATGCTTCAGCCGCTCTGCTGTCGGGCTTCGTTATCTACCTACAAAAGGCTTGATGCATCAGCCATGTGAGGACCACGATAACCTTGGGCGATTGCAACTTCATCCGTTCGTTACAACCTTGACCGACTCGCTGGCGCTTTAATCGCCGGGTCTTCCATTCGTTTGATCGCAAACTTCCCCGCTCGTTAAACATGCATTCTCGTCTCTCTTTTGCCTCGCTCGGGGCGGGGCTCCTGCTCCTCGGAGAGGCTGCCGCCGCCAGCATTCGAGTTCCCAACGCGCACCGTCTCCAGCGCCGGGCGGGCTCGGGCCCAGACACGGAGATTGTCTCCACCCCAGCGCTCGTACCCAAAGTGGAGTACATCGCTATCAGCAATCTGACGGAGATCGTGCTGCCAAAGCCTGTCGACGGCATGATCCGACTACCTGCCTTCCGGCCCAAGGACTTACAATTCGCCAGCGACTCTCAGCCCACTGACGAGAACATGGCTGCCCGTGGTTTACCCGACCGCTCCGGCTTGTTTCCACTCCCAGTCCTCAAGGAAGTCCAGTCCAGCGACAGGACGCTGGCGCCGTACACGTCGATCGGCAAGGTCTTTACACGCGACGGCCATGGCGAGGTCGTCAGCACCTGCACCGGGACCATGGTTGGGTCCAGACTCTTCCTTACCGCCAGCCACTGCGTCAAGGACCGCCCTAACGACTGGTCCCTCGACTTCGCGCCTGCCTACGACGCGAACAATCCCAATCTGCCCCCGCCGTTTGGGAAGGCCTTGCGCGCCGAAAAATGTTACGGCATTGATTCCTTTTCCGACGTTGGCTCGGGCGACGTACTTGAAGGGTATGACTACGTCGTCTGTCTGCTCTCTGAACCCATCGGCCTCACCGTTGGGTACCTGGGCTCCAACACCCCAGACTCGAAAAACCCCGAAGGGCTAAACGTCTATCTAGGCCGCACATGGTTTAGTGCCGGCTACCCAAAGGATATACTGGGCGGCCAGGTCCTCATTCGAGCAGAAAATATCACAATTCGTCACGTCGAACTGGTCGCCCTTGCCGGTACTAGCATCGATAACGGAAAAACCTTCGTTACCCCCCCGTACCCCGACCACGGCTGGTCCGGTGGCCCTTTGTATGGAGTCAACCCAACATCCCAGGACGCCGAAATCATCGGTATTGTCAGTGCCTTTCGCCATGTGAGATCGACAAATGATTGGTTTACTTCTGCGACGCATAGCGGCGGTCCGAGGCTCACCAAGCTAATTGCGTGGGCGAGATGCCAGTGGCCGGGGTGGACTGGCGAGTGCGAGGGGTCACAGCCTTGATCTGTTGGGGTGATACATTGTGTGTACAGTAACAACCTAACAATAAAACACTTCCTCTGTTTGTCCCCTCGGAAATCGGAATCTATCGTAGCCATAAATCCCAATAGCTCTCCTCCCGAAATTTGATCGACTCAAACACCTCTTGTTTCAAACACCCCGGCGAGTCGTGGTCCACCGTCCTGCCGAAGGGCCACATGGCCACAAAGCAGACCTCATCAACTGCACAGCCACGGCATTTCTTCCATGTCGTCCATCGCAGCTCGGCCGTCAGTTCTCCCACTGTCTTCTGTCCAAGCCGAACTGCGTCTTGCATCGTCGTTACAGCTGACTGAACCTCCTCCAGCGTGACCCGAATATCGAAGAACGTTTCGCATATCCGCTCCGTAACATGTGAGATGGCCACATACAGCATTTTATCCTCCTCAGTCCACTTCCCGCGCCGCCACTCCACGGGAAAAAGATGCTGTGCCGCACAACGTCGCCGCGCCTCTTTTACTCGCTCCTTGTTCATCGCAGCAAACGTCACATCACCCAGCGACGGCGCGTAGTCAAAAAACGCATTCGTCGCAGCAAACACCTCCCTCAGGAACCGCTCATCCTCTATTCCCTCTGAAGCCATGTACCCCAACCGCTGACCATATCTCGAAACGACCATATCCACAACACCCTGCCAATCCACCCTCTCCTCCTCCTCCTCTCCATCTCCCCTCTTCGCCAACTCCGCCACCCTCGCCCACATAGCCTCCCTCTCCTCGCTCGTCGCCCCAGCCAACCTCGGCAACCTCTCCGCCACCCTCTTCTCATCCGGATTCGTCACATTCACCGGATACCACAGCCCACTCACCATCCTCGAGAAATCTAGCTGCACCCTCCCCCCTCCAATCCCGTCATACCGCTCCCCC
>Ga0247780_1000388_pt1 | contig 43292 bp, 44 predicted proteins | sample UWRJL079202R5_FD_179927 | JGI IMG/M metagenome (GOLD analysis project Ga0247780, IMG submission 179927) | Plant litter microbial communities from Arlington Agricultural Research Station in Wisconsin, United States - UWRJ-L079-202R-5 | ecosystem: Environmental > Terrestrial > Plant litter >...
GCATGTCTGAGTGGGACGTGATTTCTTCAAGTCGGTTTTTGCTTTCTTGGTGCGCTGCTCTTTATCGCCCATCACCCACACCACACCCAAACCCCCAAAACTTCAAAATTGGGGTGATCGCTCCCTGGGTCATCAACTCTTTCTAACCTCCCCACGCGCGCAACTTGGATTCTTTCATCATGGTGAGTCTTCTCCGGTCGGCGCTTGATCTATTCTTTCTTGGGTTCTTGTGTTCTTTACCCTCTCCTGCAGCGTCACAAAATGCGGCGGTTGGAAGCTAATGGACGTAGACTCCTCCAGACGATTCTCAGCTGCTGCCCCAGCGGTTGGAAAAGGTCATGGCAACCATCCACTCCCGCCTCAGATCCGACGTCGAGGTTCAGGACTACCACTTTCTTATCGACCCGGTCGATCACCACCACCTTACTACCGACGGGCAGTTTATCGAGTGTAGCAACGACAACATCCCACAGCTATATCAGCTTAAGGAAGCTTTCCCTGACAGCAACATCAGGATTGTAAGTTCACACATGTCGCACTTGCATGCGGGGATCCCTAGCTAATACTTGGCGACTACGTAGCACTTTAACCCCATCACTGGTGAAATGTCCGTCTCCACCATGAGCGGGGGGCTCCAGTGCGAGCTTCAGTATTTGCTTATCAGCAAACTGCGCCACTGTATCGCCACCCATCCTCAGGCGGCAGATAGCCTCCATGCTGGGATGCTCCTATCTGGGGAACTCGCGTCTGAGGTACCCCACTGTCTGGCTTTTCTCTTTCGATTGGACCATGGTGTCGATAGACCTGTGCTCGCCATCAGCGCCATCACCATCGGAAATAAAAAGAAAGCAGCCAAGAGCACCCTCGCACACGTCATGACACGCTATCCCAGCCTCCAGACCATGGTCCGTCTTGATTTCGGCGGTCTGACCATGGATAAATCCATCGATGAAGCGCATCACGAGCGGCGTGTCCAGCGTATTGCCAACCTCTCTTCGGTTGTCACCTGGACGCGCGACACGCACGGCAACATCGTGACTACTTGCGAGAGTCTCTCCAAGGCAGATGGCGAGCTCCGCCTGTGTCTCCCAGGCGGTAATAATAATAATAATAATGGCAGCAGCGGTAACGTTTCCGGTCAAGGTATTGAGGTTGCCGTCAAGCACAGCGAGCTGTTAGATGCGGTCCGCATGGCGGGCGTATGCGGGCCTCTTGGTGGTGCCGGCAATCCCCGTCCCCTGCAGTCCTCCATGGTCCCCCTCTTCTCTCCGCTCCGAGGCCACCACGGCTTCCGCGCCTCTTCCAGCGTGAACATGGGGGCCCATGCTGCTCGACTGCTTGGCTTCGGTAACACGACTGCCACGGCTACTTCTAGCACGGGCATTGCACCCCATGCGACTCAACTGCTTGGCCTCGGTAACACAACCGCTGCCGCCACTAATACTACCGCCACCTCCGTGTTGGGCGGCTGTCAGGGTGTCCGTGTGTTTCGCCCCCGTCTGTACATGGCGAACCAAGCCAGGATTGCAGTTGCTTCTTGGAGTCGGCTGTTGGCGCGGCTCCCTCGCAAGCTTTGAGCGTTGCACGGGCGTCTTTTTTGCTTTGCTTTTCAGCAGAGGGAAGGGCTCTCCAGGTTGACATGGCGGGATGAGCAAGCATGCTTTGGGAGGAAAAAGAAGAATCTCGGACAAGAGAGAAGTGGCCTTTGTGTGTGTCACTGCATTTTTTAGAGAGCAGCAGTACAGAGAGATAGCTGATATGGAGTTCACCTTGGGCGGGAATAATTCTTTGGCGTATGATCCGAAAGCGTGAACCCTCAATGTGGATGAGGGCTTCTTCCGAGTAACATGCCATCATTGCGCCCTCTCCCCGGGACAAAGCTTGCAACAACATGATAGTGCATGTCCAAGCACCATGCCTACCCTCCCCCCTCCCCCCCACCCAACGCAGAGGATGAGCAAGGAAAGCAGCCCAAGAACTACGCACAGCACCAACGGGACGATTGACATGGCCGCGCACATTACAGCGGTTTTTAGTCATAGGTGAAACAGCCTCCTAATCTTAGGTAGTAAGGTATTTAGGTACTTGCATTCAGCGCCAATTTTAGCTCTTTGATAGGTACCTAAAACAGTTACGCGCATTATGAGAATCTCAACCACCATCGTCACCTGCAAAAGGAACAGGACAAAATCCCCCCCGTCCACGTCCACGTCGTGAAAGGAAACCTACCATCGGTTCGATCGCCGTCCCGCTCTCCCGCTTTCAATGCTACAGACCTCTGCATCCGGCTATAAAGAGGCGACCTCCCCCTTTCACCCAACAGAAAGATTCGATCCTCCCAGCTACCGGGACCCAGGTTCCCCTCGCACAGCCGAGGAAGTAACAGGGTGCCGTCGCACCCAGCGAAAGGAGATCCCCCCCTATACTGATAACACCCCGTGACCGCCCGACACTGCATGTCATGTCTCAACCTGTGTTCCCCCCCTCCGCCCCAAAGACCTGCTCAACTCCCCGGACCCTAGCCCCCCCACGCCATTGATTGAGCCACAGGCCGCTCTACTTGCAACAGCCACACCGGCAAGTGGAGCATCCGAGGGCCCGGAATGCATTCCATCCGGCATGCACCGACCCGGAATATGGAGGGGGTGAGCTGCGTTCGGCGTCGCACGGTGCAACCCAGCGGAGTGTTGGGAATGGAATCGCGCCGTTTCCTTCCCGCCCCTGCCCCTATCCTGGTGCGATATGAAGGGGAGGTTTTGGGGGGTGGGGGTCTGGATGCTGAGTCCAGGCCGCACGAGCGTTCCCATCGCCATGGTAGGGGTTTGGGCACCAGGGATGCGATGGGAGATGTGGTGCAGCGGCTGGGGAGATTCTTGCCATACACTGCACGCTTGGGTGCCGGTGGGCCGCACGAGAGAGGCGAGAGGCGTACCTGGCGGGGGTCTGGCCGGACCGGACCTCGTGGAGGAGCCTCGGCGCGGCGAGATGATGGCGAATAGGGGGGTTTGGAGGTGATAGCGCTTGTGATAGGATGGAGATGCTAGCCTATCGGGGGGATTGGGCGGGTTGAGTTGGCAATCGGTCGATCAGGGCTTGATAGATGTGTCGTACTGAGAGGAGGAGATGAGGTACTCAAGGCTCTCTCCGACCGGAAACGGAGCTATGAGCGGAGCCTTGTGTCGCCAGCCGCGGGGAAATTACTGGATGTGTAGAATTACCCGTGAGATTTCGCGTCCAGACGTAAGAGGGGTAGGGTCGATAAACCAACAGCGCGTCCTGCGTCCAGGCCCGATGGCCTGCGCCTTTTCTTCAACACCCACCAGTCTTCCTTCGAGGTGGAGCTCTCTAATCGCAACTGTCAGCATCGCGATCTTCTGCATTTCTACGCCAAGCCTTGGCAGAACGCATCAACAATGAGCCCCTCAGAGTTCACACCTCCTTCAAGTCCCCACATCGCCTGCGACTTCTCCCTGCATCTCGACATCCACACCAGCCCGCAATCAGACTACTCGAACCGAGGGTCGCCCACAAGTTCGCCTCCATGCCATGACGACGACATATCCGACTCCTTGTCGCAAGACAGGCCGCTCGTCCCGACGAGCTCCGCAGACTGGGAGGCCAAGAAGAACGTCATCATGGAGCTCTACATGACGCAGAATCTGATCCTCAACGACGTGATTCAGATCATGCTGTCAGAGCACAAATTCAAGGCAACGTAAGTGAACAGCCACCTCACAGTCGAAGGCCTGACGTGCTGACTCTGTCCAGCGCCAGAATGTACAAGGGCCAGTTTGCCAAGTGGAACTGGACCAAGTACAACAAGTCCGGCAACGGCAGCAAACCCGCCGCCAAATCAAGGGCAACAGGAAGGAAAAGGGGGACGCCGCTGATCAGTGCGGACGGACACATATCGAAGCGGGCACACCTCCCGCGGCGAACCTCGAGCACCGGCCACCATCCCCCACGGTCGAGCTCGCTTGAACTTCTCCTCTTCAACGACGACGTAATCGAGATGGAGATCGCGCTCAAGGCGTACGAAACCTATATCTCTTGCTGGTCCGAGCCCGAGCACGAGACACCCTGGCGGGCCGGAAAAGGGCACGAACAACTATCGGTGCTGCAGATGATGCGGCTCGCGCTCGACCACCTCGCATGCAACCAACTACAAGCCGGCGGCGCGATGCTCCGGCGAGCCTTCCTCCAAGTCGAAGACGCCATCCACGGCCAGGACAACATCGAAGCAATCTGGGATTGCTGCCTGGCCGTCCCCCAGCTCGCTCTCAGCTCCGGGTGGACCGACATCCTGCTCATCTTCACACGCTACCTGCACCACCTCACCAGCATAAAGATGCCCAGCCACCCGCTCGCGACCGTGGCGCGCCGCGTCTTCAAGCTCGCGCAGCGCGGCGAGCCAGAACAACTCCAGCGGTACATCGAGGGCGGGTGGCGGCTGTGGGTCGATCTCGTCGGGCGGCAGCGCGGCGAGCAGGACCACATCACGATGCACCTCAAGCGCGGATACGTGATACTGCAGAAGCCGGACCCGGCAATCATCGCCAACTTCCTGGCTGACTTGGGGCAATCGGTGGAGAGCTCGCTGGGCGCGCGCGGCGCCGCGTGGACGACCAGTCGCATCCTCGAGCTGGAGCGGCTGCTAGTGCGCATGTTCGTGCCGCTGTTTACGGCCGAGACGACGGCTCGCGCGGAGGCGATGCTGTCAAACTTGCTGGCGAGGATTGAGACGGACCCGGTGAACAGGGGGTTGCCGGTGCATCGCCGGTCGTACTTTGATCGGTATCTGTTCTTCAGCGTGCATCACTTTCTGGGCGCCATCGCTGACAGGAATGGAGATCGCATGCGTGCTGCCTATCACCGGCGCAGGAGTCTAGAGTCGCCGAAGGATATGTTCTGGCTACAGACGGCCACGGCGCTTGAGAACCATCTGCGGGTGGAGGGGAATGTCGAGGAGGCTGACGAGATTGAACGAGAGCGACAAGATGCATCGCTGCCGTGTGATGAGCCCGGGCTGAACGGGGGATTGAACGCGTGCCTTCTTTCTCCGATTGAGGTATGACTTGGATTTTGATGATTATTCTTGTGACTTTTTTGAAGCAGCGCTCCAAGGCTGCGAGCAAGGCCCTGCTGTCTCCGTCAAGGAAATGCATTGGTGCTTTTTTCGGGGTCTGGCAGCGGGAAAGCAATTCCTTTTTTCATGGCGGCATCAGGCATACCTAGCTTGGGGAATTTGGCGGCTGTTTTACCACCTTCAATTTGACGTGGACGGACTCGGAGTTTGTGTGTGACGAAAAGAGCGAGGAGCGTTTGCAAGATTGCCAGCTCGAAATTGACCAAATTTTTGCTGTCAGTGGGTTTCCAGAAGTAGAAGATGCAAGGTGGTGTCCGAAGCAGATGTAGCGGGGAATTCTTCACGAGTCATGCCTCATTCTTGGACGAATTCGGCCTTTGCATTCTATAACCTGGTCTTCAATCCTTCCCCCTATCGCAGCAGCCCATCACACGGCGAGGCTTCGCAGCGAAATTGCTAAGAGATTTCCGGACTGACAGTCAATGGTACAAGTGATGGGTGCCAACTCGACCCAAATTGAGCCCAACCACTACTTAAATATTGGGTACATGGCCTGCGTGAACCAAAGCGTCAGCCCAGTCATGCCCAGCCTGAATCCTCTTTTGGAAGCAGGATTCCCCTCCCAGGGGCCTTCAATCTGGCCATTGCTCAAAGGGCTGTGATTATTTTTGAGGGAGACAGAGAGTCTCTATCCCTACATCCTTCTTGATCGTCCCAATAATCACGGCACCATGGGCGATCATCGCCTTAACTGTATCAAACATCTCCATGTGAGCTCCGAAAGGGGGTCGATCTCCCTTTACCGTGGCCATTCCAGCAAGGTGGAAATCTGAGTCGTCCTTGATCATGAACCGCAAGCCGCTGAAGCGCGGCAAGCTTTTCCTGTCTGTCGGGAAATAATATAGCCTAGATGGCACGGCAACAACTCGATAGGCACCGCTGTACGCAGTCACAGGGAGTGGGCGAAACCTTCCCTAGTTAGCCAAGTACACAAAAAGCATTAAAGGATTCGTGTTTGCTCACTGGAAATTGCCACAATCATCAGCCGGGACGACGGCGCTATCAAACTTGGACAGCTTGTCCTCGTAAAGACGCCATGCTTGATGAAGGCTGCCGTTTCTGAGGAAGTAGGGCCCTTCAGGAATTGGATCAGTGACGAACACGATAATGAGCTCGCTGTTGTGCATCTTGAGGAGATCGGCGAGGTTTGGCGGAATGCTGCAGCTGGCCACGTCTGCACGCATTTGGACAATGATTTTACCGTGTTGGTAGAATCCCGTCTGAAACACATCATCTTTTTGCTCAAATTGAGCGAACTTGTCCTCGAGGAGTTCTCGGCTCAAGCGAGTGCCCGCGCAGACGACTGTAGCGGGTTGAACAGGTCGGCCGGTGTATTTGAGCTTGGCTCCGGGAAGCTTCATAAGACGCGTTATCAGTTGCCCGAGGTCATTCTGTCATTCGCTCGAAGGCGGGGGAGCTTTCCAACTCGAAGGGAATCGATCATACCTCATTTCGGCCTTGAAGATAGTAAGCAACATCACCAATCGTGACGACGGTGTTTTCCTCAACGGCGACCGTCGTCGGAGACGCCATTCCTTTTGTGACTCGTCGTCTGAGCCCGCGCGGGTTGATGTGGTTGCGTTTCGAGTTTGAAGTTTCTTTGCAGAGAGGAAAACTGCTGGCGGGGCTCGCAAGTTGGGACAGGTGCAAGAGGGCAGCAGAACACGTGGAGCTGCCAGTGCCAGTGGTGGCAAATGGCTGTCTCTTAGGGAAAGAGCGCTCGAATTACAAGGTGGGTCTTCTATCAACCTTCAGATTCTGGTCACAAGACCTCCGACTCGCCATCCCATCAACACCTTCCAAGCATAGAAACATCAGAAATTGTCTTACACCGCTTCTCCCGGGCACTGGCCTGGGCCTACCTTTTGCGCCATCATTACACCATGATGCCCAGGCCCCGGAAACCATCCACGACGACTTCATTTTGCCCTGAATGCTCACAAACTTGGACATGTCCTTCCAACTTGGGCTGCTGCTTACATTCCAGGTCGCAAACTACACGTCGTTCTTCTCGCCCAGAACAAACATACCAATCTACAACGGCGACGTTCCAAGCTCCACTGCATACGGCGCACTATTTGCAAAGACGCCCAGATCCTCCCAGTCGCCCTGAATCATGGCGCGGTGCTTCAGCTTGTCATCGGTTCCGACCGCCAGGACATCGAGGCGGCCCGTGGTGGTGACCAAAACCATAGGTTCACTCTGAAAGTCGCCGGTCAGTGCTTTTTCGTTCTCTTGGGCGTTATCAATCGCCAGCGACGGAGACCAAGGAGGCGGAGTGAAGGCACGTCTCAAAGAAAGTTGCAAAGTAGCGTTCGGGCTGGGACGTTAGTGGGGAAGGGAACAAAGTTGAGAACAAAGAGGGTCAGAGTCGGGTCAATCGCCCGATGCGGCGATGGCCATGGCAGGTACGTTATCATAAATGATCTTCCCCATTTCCCCCTGCTCTCATCAGCATCTCAGCTCATCTTCTGCTTGCTATCCCTGCCCAGCCTTCATCATGTCGGCCTCTTCAGGAGCACTTCGTTCCGCTCGATTGGCAGCGCAAGCACAGCGTTCTGCAGCTGACAACGCCCCAGACGATTCGGCTGAACAGTTTGACTTCGCTGGCCTCACTATTCTCCGAATTCCCAACATCGACAACATTGCCACGGTATACACGCACGCCGAGGAACGCCGCGCCCAGCTAGACCAAGGCCCGGCCCAAGACACGCTCGTCTACTACAACGCCACGACAGCGCACCTCGATGCCCTTCGTTCTGCCGATCCCTACGGAGAATACCCAGGCCGCATCACCTTTTTTGGCGACGAGATCGGTCTTGTCTTTTTCAGGATGACGCGGCCCATTCATGAGACTGCCCATCTCCGCCTATTCCTGAAGATTAATAATATTATTGTCCAGATAGGTTTAGAAGGTAAATTTGTCGCCACTGGCTCGTCAGAGTACAAGGACACCGGCACGAAGAAGAAGGAAGGGGATAGTGGTCTCTTGCCTAGGCCTCCTCGCTGGGCTGGTAATCATTATCCCACCTTGGTCATCGAGGCAGGAAACAGCGAATCGCTTCCACGGCTAGATAAGGACAAGGATTGGTGGTTTGAGAACTCACCTCCGAATCCACCGCATGGTGATGTCAGGATTGTTCTTCTTGTCGAGGTGTATCTTCAGACCAAGCGTATTGTTGTTGAGCAGTGGCATCGTTCGTTTTACCAATCTGCTACTGCCAAGGTTATCATCCAACCACACCCGCACAAGCCCTTCTCCCTGCACGACAGCAGCCATTGGGTTGTCGACGGGGCCATGGTCATTCCGTTTCAGGAGGTATTCCTACGACCAACACAGGGACAGGAGACAGATATTGTTTTCACCGAGGGCTTTTTTGCCGACATGGCAATGGAATGTTGGCAGCGCGACACAATGGTCTAATTGTACACTACGGTGCTGTCTTCGCCGAGCGGTGTGAGCCCTTGGGCCAGATACCATCCACGAGGCATGGTTGTTAGCGCTGGCGGGTGAGTACAGGTGCCGGGCGAGTTCGTGTGCATGTTGTGGAAAAGTCAATCGAAGGAATAGGGAGAATAGGGAAGACTGGTTCAAATCAATCACTAACTCGTTGCCCTCCAGAACGAGGACAATGATGACGCAGCGCACGGGAGTCAGCCATCAGGGGGGCAGACACCAATACCCACTTCAGCGGAAGAGCTAACCGGCCTCAAACTCTTGGCGGCGCGGTGTTTCGAGGATTGCGAAGCGTTAATCAAGGCTGTTAGAAATTCGATCCCCGAAAAGGGAAGGGGACGCTTATGGCACTGTATGAAGGCGGCAGTAAGGAACGCTCTGGATCAACCCAGGGCAAGACTCTCAGTACCGTAATATACATTTCATTCAGTATCATATTAGGCGCACAGAAAAGTCCCGTTGCAGGTCATCCCATGCAGAGCAGATTTTTCTTCTGTGATATTACATGCAACACTCTGCGACCGCTTTATAGTACAATTTTGATCTTCCTCTGCGCGACCGAGTCCCGAGAGCGGGCCGACGTGACGATGGTGGATGGGAGGGATGCGAAGTACCGATCGAGACACTGATGTCGATGGCGCCCGACCTCGCATCAACAAGCCAGCACTGGATGTTGTTGACCCTCGCTTGGTACTCCCAGTAATGACCTATCCCGGCCACACGTTAGCGTATTGCTTTAGCCTACCAACCTAGGGAGATAACGGCAAGGGGTGTCTTACTATATGCAATACTGCAATATCTCTCTCGCATGCTCTGAGGGATCTCCCAACCTTCCCGAGGACCACCACCCTCGGCGTTGAACGAGACCCGGTGTCTGTCGAAAGCCCCGGTCCTCCACCAGCTATCGTAGCCGAGGTGGGTGCCGAGGTGAATAGCACACGGGGCGCGTCTTTCGAGTCCCAGAGCAGTTGAGTTGACAGCGTCTCGCTCGGTCACCGCCAGTTCATGTTCCACATGCATCTCAGGAACAGCCGCGGCGCCAACAAGAGGGACGGCCAGAACCTGGACGAGGGCGAGAGTGACGTGGACAAGATTCATGCTGGGCAGTGTCGATTGTCGATAGGTAGAATAAGTAGGAGAGCAACTTAAAGGTACCTAGGATCAAGAGGTTGAGAGGTATTTCTCGGAGGGGCGAGCCGGGACTTTATGCTTCAAGTTGCTCAACACGAAATGTCCACCCCAATCGTCCCCCGAAGCGCCCGGACAATCTCGTGAAAGGGTGCATCTCGCGTTTAATTTTCTATTGTCAGCTTTCCCATGAACAAAATGAGCCCTCTTCAACTTTAGATTGGACGACCGTCCAGACTGGTTCTAGCCTCCTCGAGCGGACATTGCACTGATAATGCCACTCCTCCAGGGGTCGTGCAGCGTAAATCGACAATGTAACCACACGGAATCATCTGGACGCACCATCATGGATGCTTTAGCCAGACAAGGGCCTGACTGATTCTAGTGTTCTCTGTGCCAGAAACGAGTGCTGCTCGGGAGAGTCGCAAATAGGTAGTACACCTTGCCTACATACCCAGATCTGCCCCCAAACCTCAGCTATCCCGCGACATTCACTGTAAGGCTCTCATGATCGAGAACTCTCCTCTTTTTATATTTTTAGCAAAAGTTAGGCATTCCCACAAAATCGAGAAGTTGCATCATTGATGTCTGCTTCCCGACCATTCTCATGAAACAGCTTTTTCACTACCTTAAAATCGACCCCACGAATTTCCCTTTCCTTCTTCGGAACTGAGCAGTTGCCGCCTTAGGCTGAGCCAGACTGAGCCAGAATGAGAGGGGGGGCCACTGTTCTGGGCTGCCTTGGCTAGGTGTAGTTGCCACGGTCTAAAATGGCCGTGGAGTTGCAAAGACCCAGTTTTGGGTCCTCGCATATCACCACCACCAGCACCAGCACCACAACCACCACTACTTCCACTACTTAGCAGCGCTTTCTCACTCAAACGATAAAGAAAATAACTTGCGATGTTAATACTGGCTCTGATCCCGTTGCGCCTAGGTTGAATTGTCTATTTTTCTCAAACAACTTATCATTGCAGACACTTCTTTCACAGCAATGATGACTGGATAGTACGGCATGGATCATCACGGTTTAGCGCTATGACTCGGGATTGCCAAAGGAGAAAGTCATGGAAGGGAGTCGCTACCCGCTCTGAATGTCGGTCACTAATGTTACTGCCTAGTAATACCAAAAACAAAGAAAGAAGGGGGCAAGGTACCCAAGGATGGCCTATCCGCGACCCAGATCCAGGGCTCCTTCATAGCCGAGGCGGGGATTGCCTCAGCCACAGGATAGGCTCTTCCTACCATGAAGCTATGCTCTCCTGTCTAAGTGGTGAGATGGATGACTATATCGGCAGGCATAACTTTGTAAACAAGTCTCAGAATCGCGTCCTAGAGAAGGTGGATAACCGTCTGACATGAGAAATATTACGCTCTGCACTGCGAGCCAAAATGCCTATTCGAGCCATAACCCTCCCCCCGGCGAAACTCGCCCAGAATACTTCCTTCGCACAATAGCCAAGTACCATTTGCAGGACGGACTGTAGGAAGCAGGCCTGCAGTTAAAGACGGAGAACGTTTAAGTGTACATAATCGACTGAAGTAGCGGCTGCGGCGAGAATGCGTGTCCGAAAGTGAGATTGCTTGCTTGTTGTTAATCCCCCATGCTCTATATCTCGTTTGCGTTATGGTCTATCCATCTCTTTTCTTGCTATCAATCGAAAGTGCACGTCCGCAATGATCACCCTCGGCGTTGCATGGTATATGTCAACAGTCGATGTTATAAGACTTTCCAGGGTGTTGGCCGTCTGTCGTAGGTTGGGAGGCTACAAGGGTCAATGGTGATACTGTGAAAATCAAAGTCAGTGACGGTGCGACGACCCGATGGAAAGGCAGATTCTGAGGTAGGTGGTGGGGAAGGATACAAAGCAACATACTGCTGGAACGTAAAGACACGAGCTGTAAGGAGAGGTCGTTCAGGGTCTGTCCATTTGGGCCTTGGTATATGGTCCCTGAGTGGCAGCTCCGAGACGTCATCGTCATGGCCGCTGCATTGGGAAGGAGGTTTTCGGCGACGACGTATAGCTTGTAGCTGGCGATAGGATAGATATAGCGCAAGCATAGCGAGAAAGGTGGCGATTATCCCAAACGTTAACGTCTGGGCCGCGTTGGACTCGGGTGATGATAGTGAGGTGGTGGTGGGTGCTGCAGGCTCGGCCACCGTCGGTGGCTCGCCATCGGACTCGTCTCGAACCTGGGAGGACATCGGGGAACGCATAGCTGAACTGATGGAATACTACCAGGCGATGAGGTAGGAGCTTCAAAAACCTGACCATCAGGGGAGGCTCTACGACATTGTGTTGTGCATGGGCAATATCATATATACGTTCCATTACACTCTGCAGCCCATTGAGTGGACACTTTTGCACCGATCATTACAAATTCCGACACCGCCACTCCTTTGGTCCCCTTGGTGCGAAAAAAGTGCAATCCCTGGCCGTTGCAGTCCCGACACCAACGGGGGGGGCTGTCAGATCCAAAGCGCGATATAGTTGGATGGGCGACGATGGGCCATTGGCCCTGAAAGAATAGATGGCAGGTCCCCGCGCAAGCCGATTAGGCAGCCCCTCAACGATAAGCATATCGCATATCGCATATCGCATATCGCGTATCGCATATCGCATGTCGCCCTAAAGCCAATATTGCGAGACCTAATTGCCAATCAGCTCAGCCTTCTTTTGCCAGATTCCGAACCAGAGCTCAATCCCCATCCACTGCCCTCTCTTCGTCGCGCTTTGTTCCCATTCTCTACTTTCAGAATTTGGACGGAGATCGGCCATGGATACCCCAGGCAGCCAATCCCGACCGGTGCGACACAGCATGCTGAAATGCGATAACTGCCGCAGACGCAAGCAGAAGGTGCGCGGACAGGCAACCACCGATGTGCAGCACCCCTTTGCCCACTGACAATGCCCCATCGTGAAGTGCGAGCCCCCGAGTCGCCAATGGCCACAAAAGTGTCATCGCTGCGAATCAAATGGTTGGGAATGGTGCGTTAAAATTAATCTTCTCTTCTCTCCCTCGTCTGTGTGCGTATGTTGACGGAGCCTTCTAACCAGTTCCCCAAACCAACGAAAAGAACGAGCCCGGCGCGCACGTAAGAAGGTAGTCCCGACCGCCCGTGTGGCAGAGTCCCCTATGGACTCGGAGGCTACAGGTAGTCCAGCGCCCAGCTCCAGCTCCGCGTCACTATTGACCGACATGCGGTTTGAGCATGCATTTGGTAGTGTTCCATCCGAAGATCCCACATCTTCATGGACACTAATTGATCTGTAAGTTTGCACCGCGTTGTCATTCTTGTGCTCACTGAAGCTCCGCTGACCATTTCAAAGCACCAACGCTGTCTGTGCCTTCAGGATTCTGAAGCGTGCCAAACTAAGGCTCAAACTGTGGGATAGGCAGCATGAAGATGTTTTCTTGATTCTTTTCAAAGAAAAGCATCTTGACTGCTTCATGGGTGCTGTCGAGGATATTGGTCGCAGTATCATCAGCGCCCTTAAGAGTCGAATCCAGATGCTTCACTCCTCGTTGGAGAAACTCACCCTAGAGACTCTTCTCTATGACGCCACCAAGGTCCCAAATTTCCCGTCTGATCAAACAATAATCTGCGCTGCACGCCCGCTGGCCATCCAAGAGAACGAATTTCGTGAACTCAGCGACCAGGTTATCCAGCTGGTAACCAGTGTCGAGTCCTGGGATGCGGGCATATCTGTATTGCGGCACGATGAAATCTTCGAAAGTCTGTCATCTCTCGGCCAAACAAGCCCCGTCCACATATTGGACTTGGTCAAGCATTCTATTTTACTGCAGGATAAGTTCAAACCTACTTTCCTCGGGTTAGAAGCCCAGCTCAACCGGAAAGCCCTCTCGGCTTTTCCCCCGAGTCATCGGCCTATTATATTCGACTCATACCACTGGATGAGGTTGATCGATATGGAGAAGTACTGGAAGACCCAGGACTGCCTCGGCACTTCAGTTCTCCACTTCATCCTAGAGCATCTCGAACACGACTTCCCAGGAATAGGGTGTGTCACCCGTGATGCTCGTCAGAAACTAATCAAGAAGATTAGCTCGTTTGTTCCCCACACTCACCCAGTCGATATACGTGGCCGAACAGTGCTTCACATAGCAGTACAAATGGGCCACGCGGATGTTGCTGAGGCCTTACTTCGACGGGGACTAAGCGCAGATAAAAGCACCAAGGCGGGGAACACCGCTCTCCATTACGCAGCAGCCTCGGGAAACCTGCAAGTTTGCAAAATCCTCTTGGCTCAGCGCGTCGAGTTAAACGCCCAGAACTCTGTGGGTTACAGCGCGTTGCATTACGCCGCCCGCAAGGGCCATGTCGATGTTGTGTCACTGCTTCTCGGCCAGCCAAAGATCAACGTCAACTGCATCAACTCAGTAGGCAACACGCCACTTATGACAGCCCTTAGACTTGACGGTACCGAGAGCACGTACAAGATCATTCTCCAGCATCTGGCGGTTGATCTCAAGGCAAGAAACAAGGAGCAACAGTCGGCGCTGCACCTAGCAGCGATGTGCGGCCGAACTTCAGCAGTCCGGGATCTTACACTAAAGGTTAGCACATTGATCAACGAAAGGGACAACGACGGAGACACAGCCCTGAACGCGGCTGTCGAATCCGACTATGATGACGAGGTCAAAGAAACCATTGTCGAATCTCTACTTCAAAACCCTCACATCGACGCGGGACTTGTTGACAATTCTAGACGTACGCCCCTGTGGAACGCAGCGTTTTATGGTTACCACAAGGTCTGCCGACTGCTCGCTATGCGGGTGGATGGCGGGATTATTCAGTCGTGCCAGGGCATGACCCCGCGACAAGCTGCCGTCAGCGAGGGGCATCATGATGTTGCTGAGCTGCTGGAGGTATATGAGCGCAGGATGTCGCGGCTCTCGTAGTTGATACCGTGAGTGGCCAGTCTTTTGGATAGGGGTTTTGAAATTTTTCGGTTCAAAGGGCCAACGAAAGCCCAAATTTACCCTTGGCAACCTGTTGATTCGCAGCACTTATGGCCCGCCCCTTTTTGATTACATAGTTACTTCACCTCAATCATTTCCTAGGCTGTCGTAAGCGAGGAGGGCGGAAAAGGCGACGAAAACAAAAACCTGAGTGCATGTATTTGCTCGGAGATTCCTTGAAACGAGCCCCAGACTCCAGCAGCCAACCTCAAAGGGCAGAGCAGCGAAAGGGTTAACCCACACGGCGCATATCGAGATGCACGAGATATTCAAGGATGATTTGTGTGAGGGGCTAAGTAAGGTGGATGCCGTTACTTGGTGACTGAATCGATTATGGTTTCTATAAAGAAGATCAAGAGTAGATACAGCAGCTGCGCGGAGCGCAGCTATGTAGGCGGAGGCCCGCCTCCATGGGGGCGGTGGTCTGGGCTCTCAGCCCAGACCCACTTTGGGGCCTTAGCCCCGTGACATTTGGGTCTCCTCGAGAAGTTTGAGGCCCTTTTGCCACGGGAGTGGGGGTAGGGGGAATAGAGGGATTGCTGCGTCGGGGGCCCAAGAGGAGCTTGTGGCTGAGCTTGATGGTGAGGAGGTGGATTGATCTCGAAGTTTCAATCCAGTGAACAGCCTGAGGGAATGCAGGTTGGTCTGTAGCTCATCTAGCAGTGTGAAGACGTGAACACATGTATTTTACCTTGATACAAAGCCTGGAATGTGTCTTCTGTCTAATAAGACATGATATGTTGCAGTTCCTTGCCTCGGCGTCCTGAGCATCACCTCACCTTGAAACTGAAAATGGGTAGTGCACTACCTACGCCTAACTATTACTACAAGGAGGCCCCACCTCCGACGACGAATAAGCGCGCGTCCGCGAATTGCATAAATCTATGAGCAAGAAATGCTTAAGCAACTCAACGAGCAGTTCGAGTTCCTCCAAGACGTGCCCGTTAGCCCAGCTGACTTTGGGGGCCGAGAAACAAGTGAAGCAGCTGGGGGTGTTGACGATAGCGATGATGTGGACGCGGAGTGTGAGAGTGATAGTGAAGCTGAGGCTGATGAGTTGGATGGGGGCGAAAAGCGCAGGGGGCTGAATGAGGTGAAGTGGCTGAATCTGGCAAGTTTCAGAGTGGAAGGATTGAGAGAGACCAAATTGCTGTTTCCTATCGAATGGGATGCACGGAGGTTTGATGGTTTGAAGTTACGGGACTAGAAGAAGAAGTTTCCTGAAACGTATAACTGTTGGAGTCAACTTGTTGCCTCGACAAAGGTCGCCCCTAACGATCATCACGACTGCCATCAGTCCGTTCCAATGAGAACCCATCAAGCAGAAGGAAGCCGAATCCGGAAAGTTAAGAATGTGGCATACAGCTCACCAATCGGGCGATGGGAGTAGATCTATCAATATTACCATAGCGGGAAAATGCATAGGGGGAGAAGCCTACCCTTGCGGTGTAAGCCATCTTACCTGGGAAAGGCTAACAGCGCTGAGAAGCCAAACCGCTCGTGAGAAGGCTAACCCACAGGGGGTACTGGAATAGAGGCCTATAATTGGCCGCAGCTAAAAGAGGCCTCTGTTCCTTCCTCGAAACCGCCCCCCCTTATATCAACCGCAAGAACAGAGCCCGGATTCGAATTTCAATTGACTAATAGTCAAGCGGTCAAGTGATCGCTCTTACACTTATGATCTCCAATTTGCTCCAGGTCCTCAATTCAGTCCGTGATCGTTTCGCTTTGCTTTCTTCGCGCGATGTGAAAAATGAAGCCATTCGCAGATACGCGAATGGCCCCCCCTTTTGCGGTTACAGCGCCGCTGTAAGGCCGATCTGGCCAATCAGAGGTCTTAATATTTGAGCTGGTGCGGTTAGCCTTCTCCCAGAGGGAACGTAAACCCACAGCAAGGGTGATATTAAAGCTGGATGTACGCATTCAAACCCTAACACCCCCAACCTTAAGCCTAACCACAATATTACCTTAGGTCTCCCAAACGCCACATAACCCTTAAGAGGCCACCTTATAGTTAGTATTCATTAAAACTTAAATTTCTAACTATCAGGATAACTCTCTAACCTTAATACTAACTGTTATAGATTAATTAGCTAAAGGTATAATAGTTATAATACATAAGGTAGCTTTTCTCTGCATAGAGGTCTCTACACTACAAAAGGCCAATAAGGGGCTTAATAAGCAACGGAAAGCTAAAAAATACGTATATGGATTAGAGGGTCACTTACTGTATAAGAGGCACAGGATTTACTAGACTAGAAGGCTGTGGGTAAGCAGTTAGCTTAGGAAACACGATAAAATAGTGGTAGTGTAAGGGGGTCTTATACAAAGATTCGGTGCTGTAGCGTGTGTGGTAAGCCTGGCTATAATGTACTTACGTATAAGGAGGCTGTAGAATCGTCTGATTTATCTGTTTTTGATTCAGTTATTGTTATTTCCTAGTATTATGGTTGTGTAATTAAGGATAGTTATAGTAAGGTAGTGGAAAATTTGTCACTCGCTTGTTTTCGTCACTTGCTTATCATATACGTTATTTAGTTTTTTAAAACATAATGTTTATAAATTAATAATAAAAGCAGGTATAAGCTTGTAACAACCCTGCAGGCCGTCACTTAGGCCGGGGTGGCCCGACAAATCCCCCGCAGAAGGAACAGTGTGAGAAGACGGTGCACACCGCCCAGGCGCACTGAGCCAGGGGTGCAAAGACCCAAAGCCCCTACGACCAGTGAGGTGCTGCTCACAGCATGCCAAGTGCTCGCATCACGAGCAGGAGAAACCTCACAAGCAGAACGCTCGCACGGTGTAAAGTGCTCACACAACAAACACTCGCGACACTATAAGCAAGGTATAAAGTACCTCCCAGTTAGTTAGTATAAATAGCTATAGTTATACCCATAACCACCGTAAGGGACTCCAGTTCCTCACGCTAGTATTTAATTATTTATTTATATCCTACTATTCAGACTCACCTTTATGTATTATAGTAACAGTAACCTACAGTAACATTAAACCCCCCATCTAAGAGTGCTAGCTTAATAAACCGTCTTCAGAACACCCCTTACCTATTAATATCCTATTATACGTTCTATCTTAACTTATACTAGCCCTTTTAAGGCCTGTATTAGGTACAGGTTATAATACAATATTAACATTAAAGTTTTAAACGCTGTTTATTAAACTCCCAGATACCACCTCCCTCTTACTAATATATTAACCTCTAGAAAAGGTAAGGAGATTAAAGAGGTATAAGTTTAACCTTAACTCCTTACTATTAATAAGTTAACTATATACCTTAAAGACTTAAACCTTAATTAATAAGGACTGGTTAAGGAACTTAACGAAGCTTTCCCTAAAGACATTAAGAGCCGTATTAGTCTTATTAAAAAACTCCAGGCCTAATTTAACACTGTTAAGCTAGAGAATAATAACCTTAAAGGCTTATAAAAGAAACAGGTAAAGCTCCCCCTACTGTTACGCTTTAAGGGAGACTCTATGTAACTGGAATCTTAAATAACCCAGCTCTAAAGTTATATTACCTATTATAATAAGTAATTCTTTAAAAAAGAAGGAAAGGTTAGGTTTATTAAAGCTTTATTAAATAAAGTAACCACTTACTAATATAAACCCTATATAAAGATAATTAACGACCTTTTTATAAACAGAGCGTGTAAGGAGGCCCCTGAGACTTAAGCTCTTTTTAATAACTTTAACGTGTTTATTAATTAACTCTAAATTAAGTTTAAAGAACTAAACGCCCCTAAGTGGGCTAAATAGCGGCTTATAACCTTAAAATAGACATCTTCAGTCTTTAAATTCTCCACACACTTTAAACTGGAAACAGTAAAGACTAAACTCGGCTAAAAGGCCTTAGTAATGCTATTCTAAAGCGGCCTAAAGGAATACGTCACTGGAGATCTTTATTAAAAAGACTAACCAGACTACTTATAAGAATTAGTCAAGATAGCTATTAAGGTTAATAATCGGTATTATAATTACTATTATTATAAGAACTTTTAAAAAGAACAGACCCTTTACCAGCTAAATAAATTAAAGAAGGGAAGTTAATTAACCACGACAGGTTATCACCCCAGGCTAATAGATATTAGTATAGTAAACTGTCAGAACTAACCTAACTGTAATAAGCTGTAATAATAATAGCAGTAAAAGCAGCCTAAAGACCTATTACAGGTCTAATACTTTAACTGTAATAAGAAAGGATATATAATATAGTAATACCTGTTATTAAAGTAAGTTAGTTAAAAACCTGTTTTAAAAGGAGGAAAGTATATTAAGTTTAACTTAAAAGATATCTATATTAGGATAGTAAGTAACGAAAAGGACTATACTTAAATAAATAAGTGTAACTTAAGAGATAAAGAAAAAGAAGAAGAACTTTAAGACGTAGAGTATCTAATCTTTAAAGGTGTCTTAAAAGAGTTAGCTATAAAGGTGTAGGTTATAAAAGACCGACTTTAAAGTGGAAACTTAAAATTATTAAAGGTGTAGGTTATAAAAGACTAACTTTAGGAAGAAATGTTTTAATTAGCTATTATAGGCCTTAAAAACCTTACCTTATAAACCTAGGAATTAAGGAAGTCTAAGAAGGACCTTGACTTAAACCTTATTAAAATAGTTAAAGGAGTTGAAGAACTAGCCTTTTAGGCCATATAAGCAGTAAAGTAAGCCTTAAAAGGTGAAAAAGAATAAGTTAAGAGAATTGAATTAGAGAAACAGAAGTTCTTTTTAACAATACCCCTTAAGACTTTTAAACACTTTAAACACATTAAGTAGATCAGCACCCTTACCTCCTTAAAAGAAGGATAGCTTAAATAACTACCCTGTATTAAAGTTAATATACCTTAAACCAGTACCTTAAAGGTCTTATAAGAAGGTATAAGGTAAGTATATTAATAAAGAGTTTAAAAACTAAAGGAAAAATATCAAAAGCTAATAGATAAAGTGAAGGACCTATAAGTTAAAGGTCTTACTATAACGTCTAAGGATAAAGTAGTAAAGATTAAGTTATAACTTTATAATTAAGTTCACTTTACTAACTAATTTAAACACTAACTTATTAAGGAAGGACACTTTATAAAGGAATAAGCTAGGTTACTATTACCTAAGTTTTAAAAAGAGGTTTAGGAGAAATAACATATACAGAGGTAAGTGGAAGAAGAGAAAAAACAAGGCGCCACTTCCCCTATTCTATACTCCATAACTATAGTACCTATAGTTAACATTAACTACCCTAATTACAGAGATATACTGTAAATCAATTACATATATAATAACTACACTCTTAACCAGTATTATAAACCTAAAGCCCTTTATAACCACTTCTTAAATATATAAAGACGGGACTACACTGTTATAAAAGTAAAGTTAAAACTAACTTATTACTAGGTCTCCTACTCCCTAATAAGAGAATCTAATAATAAGCAGGAGGTTACTGTAATTAACTAAACCCCTACCACGTGTTAGTAAAGAGGAGTGCTTAATAACTACCTAATTATAACATACTTATTACACCTTAACAGAAAAGCTAAAAAGTAGCAGAAGTAAGAAGACTACTAACAGATCTAAAAATAGAAAGATATTACTGTAATTTAAGCCTGTAAAGTGTATTATTAACTTATTAAAAACTTCAGGAACATTATACTATTTAAAGTCAACTGGACGTTAAGGTGTGAAAACCTAAGAAAAGTTAATTACCAGGTTTACTAAAGCTGCCTGTTTTTCCAGAGAGAATTAGGAAAAGGTTACAGGCCCTTTAAAAGGGCTGGAAACTAATAGTTTACTAGTTAGTAAAAACCTTAAGAAGAAGAAGAGGCACTTAAAGGTTAAGCTAGATAAGACTTTAAGGATAGATAATTACTATAACTTAAATGTTAAAGGAGTATAAATATTATTCTGTTAATGTCGGTTTAATAAACGGAAAAGGGAGGCTGTTTAAGGTAAAAGTAGTAATTAATAACGGGAGTGCTTTTAACCTAATATACCCCTTATTAATTAACTAAAGGAAACTCCTTAATTAAAAGTATAAAAAGGTAATTCCTATTTAAAATGGAGAAGGAGGCCTATACTAATATAATAACAGTAAAGTCACTTATTATTTACCACTCCTAATTAAAGTAAACGGGGACAAATAATAAGTAGACTTTAACGTTACATTAATTACCAGGTATAATATGATCTTAAGTTTACCCTAACTGGAAAAGTATAACCTTATAATTAACTAAAGGAGTAACCACCTTACCTTTAATAAATCCCCCAGCCGTAATTACTGTTTAAAGAAAGTTAAGAAGGTATTAAACTGTTCTAAAGATATATAAAGTATTTAAAAATACGCTAAACCCTTAAAATTAAGTATAATTTAAATTAAGTTTATTAAAATGGTTAAAGGATTAAAAGGTTTACCACGTTACTTAAATAACGATTTAAAAAGTGGAAAGAAGCCAGAAGTTAATCTATAAATAAGTAAAAAAGTTAATTTATTTAAAATACCTGTTAAATATAAGAAGTTTACCCTGTTTTAAAAAAAGATACTGTAATTACCGGACTACGGACCGTAAGATTACGAAATTAAGTTAAAGCTAGAAGTAAAGCTCCACAGCTTCTAACCTTACTATCTAAACCCCTAACAGGCTAAGGCCTTAAGGGAATACGTTAATAAAAATCTAAAGAACGGGTTTATTATAAAGTCCTAATCCCTAGCAAGGTACCTAGTGCTGTTCGTCCTAAAAAAGGGAGATAGTAAGTTACATATAGTTATTAATTACTAAACGTTAAACGAAGATATAATTAAGAATCGTTACCTATTATTACTTATTATAAAAATGTAAGAACGGATTATTAAAGTAAATTAATTCTCCAGCTTTAATTTCCCCATAGGGTTTAACTACGTTAGAGTAAAGGAAGAGGACAAATATAAAACGGCTTTTCAGACTCGTAACAGGTATTACTAATACCGTGTTATACTAATAAGATTAATAAACACCCCCGTAACTTTCTAAAGCCTTATTAACAGTGTTCTCCACCCCTTCCTTAATAAGTTTATCTTTATATATTTAAACGACGTTTTAATCTACTCTAAAACTTTAAAGGAACACTAAAAGTATATATAATAAGTTCTAACAGCTTTTAAGAAGGCGAAGCTAATAATAAACCTAGAAAAGAGCCACTTCCACGTTTAGGAACTAAACTATTTAAGGTTTAAAGTAACCTTTAAAAGGCTTAAAATACAGCTGGAGAAAATAAAGGTAATTAAAGATTAACTTACTTTAAAGAACTAAAAAGAGTTATAAGCCTTTATCAGCTTTATAAACTTTTATTACTGTTTTATCAGGTACTTTATAAAGATTATAAAGCTATTATATAAACTTACAGGAGAAGGTAAACCGTTTAAGTAAATTAATAAATAGTAAAAGGCGTTTAAAGACCTTAAGCACACCTTTATCACAGCTTTAATCCTAACCCTCCTTAATTTCTTAAAACCCTTTTAAATTAAGACAGACTCCTTAAAGTTTATAATTAACAGAGAACTTAATTAAATCTAAAATGATAAAAAACGCTACCTAATTACCTTTTTATTAAAAGGAATCCACAGCCCAGCCTTATAATATCTAATCTATAATAAGGAACTAATAGCGATTATTTAATACTTTATTAAATAAGCACTGTATTTAAACGGTACGGAAGAACCAGTCTAGGTCTTTTCAAACCATAATAACCTCCAGTACTTCCTAATAAAAGAGCTTAACTTACAGTAAATATAATAAGCAAAGTTAATAACCCTATTCCACTTCCAGATTCACCATATTAAAGGAAAAGATAATAGATAAGCTAACGCTTTTAGCTAGAGATAAGACTATAAAGATGTTAATCCAGTTTTAATCCCCGTTACTATATTTAATAAAGTTAAAAACGGTATATTAAAGCATACACTATAAGTATTAGATAACTAAACGTTAAAATAAACTATTAACGTCTATATAAACTTATAAACAGAATATAACATCCATTAATAATAACAGGACTTTTAAATAAGAAGGTTAATAGAAGGAACTTATAAGCATAAGTGCCTTTTAAGAGACTTTTTAAGGCACGTGTAAGACTGTAATAAAGAGTGCCTAAAGTATTTAAACTATAATAAAACTGGTTATTAACTAGAACAGTTATTAAAAGGTGTAAACAGTACACCTAAACTAAAAGTAAAGCTCTAGTACTAAGAGAAACCATATATTCACAACCCAGATAAACGAAAAGAGTACGTTTAATAAATCTATAAGTCTCAACTTAAAAAATATATAAACTAAGCTAAAACTCTTACACAGGCTTAATAAACGTATATCTTCTTAGGAATAAAAAAGCTAATTAAGGAAGTGGTTAATAACTACAACGTCTGTTACCGTAAGCAGAATTAGCAGTATAAGCCCTATAGACTTCTTAAACCACTCCTTATACCACAGGCGCTATAAAGTTCCATCTTACTTAACTTTATTACCAGGATCCTAAAGTCTAGGGACCCTACTACAGGAGTCACCTATAACCAGATCTTTATAGTAATTAATAAATTAACAAAGTGGGCTTACTTTCTACCAACCTTAAAGGATATAACAGTAAAATAACTCGCTTATATCTTCAAGAAAGAGGTAGTTTCATAACACCTTTAGCCAGATAACATCGTCACAGATTAAGATAAGCTAATTATGTTAAAATTTTAGTAAGGATTAATGTAAAAAATGGGTATAAAGAGTAAGCTTTTAACAGCTTTCCACCTATAAACAGACAGCTAAATAAAGTAAATTAATTAAATATTTATAATATATCTTTAAATATACGTTAATTTTAAATAAAATAATTAGCTTAAGCTGTTACTAATAACACAGATAGCCTATAACATAACGTTAGTTAAATTAATAAGTGTATCACTGTTTTTCACTAACTACAGTAAGGAGCTTAAGCTCCATTAAGGCCCACCTACCAGCACCCCCTAAGCCGTAGTTTACGTAAACCGAATATAAAAACTATATAACCACTTATAAGCCAAACTTAAGTTTACACGTAAATAAATAAAGAAGTTTATTAATAAATACTAAACTAAGTAACTAATATTTAAAAAAAGACTCTATTATAACAGTAAATAAGTTAAGGGATTAACTTTTTAAAAGGGGGATTACATTTACCTTTTTTTATAAAACCTGTATTTAAAACGACTTAATAAGAAGCTTAACTTTAAAAGGTATAGACTATTCTAAATTAAAAAAAAGGTCGCCACCTTTAATTATAAACTAGACTTACCCGCCAGTATAAAGGTGTGGATTAAGGTTTTCCACATCTCACTTTTAAAACCTGCCCTAAAGGGAGTTCCTTTAGAAAAGAAGATTAAGATTAACACCGATAAGGATAAGTACGACGTTAAAGAAATTATAGATTTATAAAGGGGAAAGAACATATTTAAGTATCTTATTAAATAGTTAAACTATAACCCTAAAAGTAACTTATAAGAGCCAGTTAAAAATCTTAAATACCTAGACCTAATTACAGAGTTCCACTAAAAGAATCCAGACTAATTAAAACTAATAATAAGAACTAGAAATAAAATAAGATCTGACATTTAAATTACCATACTAAAAAGTAAGATTACCATGGGATTTAAAGCCTAAGAAGCGGCAGGAAACTCCTTAATAAGTATAAAAGGATATTTATTAAAACCCTAATTAAGGTTATAAAGACCTTAGACCTAATAAGGAGGCTGGGTCTTTAAAACCCCTAATAAACTCTATACGAAAATAAGTACTAATAGGGAAAAAAGTTAATAAAAGAAAAAGTTACTAAAACTCTTATAGGAAGTTAAGCCCACAACCTCTTATTAAAGAAGATAATTATAAATTAAGTTATAAAGCAACCACCCGCTGTAAAGACCCTACCAGAAAGTTCCCCCAGTTAAAAGACTCTACATCGTCAAAAGGGGCGTTTAACCTAGCCTCCTCACTTTCTTAAAACTCTAATAACTCCACTTTATAACTAAACACTTTCACAACCTGGTCCTTAAAGCGAGACCACTACTTATAAAGGTGCGCTAAGTGCACTAACACCTCTTAAAGCTTAACAGTGGCCTTATAAAGCTGTTAGGTAGCAGACTTAACTTACAAGTTAAGACTTTACTTTTTAATAAAAAGAGCCTTTAACTTCACCTTACTAACATTAAAAACGTCACACTAGGAAGGCTAATACCTTTTTAAATAATAGTTATAATTATCAGACCGGTTTAAAACCTAACAGATAAGTAAAGGGTTAGCAGACTTATAAAAAGAATAAGGGGACATTTCACCACTAAACACGTATGTGTAGGCTGTAAGGTTTAGGTAGTAGTTAGTACTTTTACCCTATTCTCGTTTTAAAACCTAAGAGCCGGACACTTATTATATGGTGAAATGGTGAAAGGAGAAGCTTACCTTTTAAGTTCTTTATAGGAAAAGAACGTTAAAGAGGGGGAATTATGTGATAACCCTGTAGGCCGTCACTTAGGCCAGGGCGGCCTGACAAATCCCCTGTAAAAGGAACAGTGTGAGAAGACAGTGTATACCACCCAGGTGCACTAAGCCAGGGGTGCAAAGACCTAAAGCCCCTATAACCAATAAGGTGCTGCTCACAGCATACTAAGTACTCGTATCGTAAGTAGGAGAAACCTTATAAACAGAACACTCACGCAGTGCAGAGTGCTTATATAACAAACACTTACGACACTATAAGTAAAGTACAAAGTACCTCCCAGTTAGTTAGTATAGATAGTTATAATTGTGCCTATAACCACCGTAAGGGACTCCAGTTCCTCACACTAATATTTAATTATTTATTTATGTCCTACTGTTCAGACTTACCTTTATGCATTATAGTAACAGCAACTTATAATAACATTAAACCCCCTGTCTAGGAGTGCTAGTTTAATAAGCCGTCTTCGGAACGCCCCTTACCTGTTAGCGTCCTGCCATACGTTCTGTCTTAACCCGCGCCAGCCCTCTTAAGGCCTGTATCGGGTGTAGGTTGTAATAAAGCTCTACTATTATATATATTGACTTAGGGCATTTGTTCAGGCCGACCCTGTTATTCTTTTTAGGCTCTGTGTGTAATATTACTGTAGCCGTTTATGTACATAGTGATGCGTTCTCTGGCGCGTGCCACTGTTTAAAAGGAGCCGCGCCGTGTGGTTTTTTTGAACCGTGCTTCTTTTAATCAACAATCAATCCGACGATTTTCACCATAAAGACCTCCTGTTAAAAGCCTAGTAACATTCTGGCCCTTCAATTGAAGGAAGATGACCTGATCCACGGTCGCGTTTCCTTTATTATTCCATGTTAGGCTCCGTTCCATGCTAGGCACCGTTATATATTAGGTTTTGTTCTATACTAGGTAAGTATCTGTTTTTCTACGTTAGTTGCATTTGTGTCCCTCCGATTAGAGGACCAGTAGTCTGGGAGTCGGCCTTTTAGGCTGAAAATAACGTTCTGTGGGTGTGGTTCTCTTTGTAGTTTCTTCCCTGTTACGCTATCGCATCAGTTTAATATGTAAATTTATATACTTTAAAGCTAACTTACAGTAATCTTAAGTTTATATTCTAGTTATTTAATATATTAATATTATATTTTATAAACTAATTTAATATTATTATATAATATAATTAAGTATATATTTATACTAATTAAATTTCTAACCTTTATATTAAACTGGTGTGGTGACGTAACAGGAAAGAAACTATAAAAAGAACCACACTCACAGAACGTTAAGTTAACCTAGAAGGTCAACTCCTAAACTACTGGTCTTCTAATTAGAGGGATATAAATGTAACTGACGTAGAAAAACAGATACGTACCTAGTATAGAACAAAACCTAATATGTAATGGTATTTAGCATAGAACAGAGCTTAAGATAGAATAATAAAGGAAACATAACTATGAATTAAGTTATCTTCTTTTAATTAAAGGGTGTCACGGTGCCGACCAAGAACGTAGTTAATGGACTTGTTATTGTGCAAGGGAACTATCTGGAGCAGTGAAGCTGCACGCTATTTGGATAGGTCCACAAGTCAAGTGATACCCGGTTGCACCTCGGCTGCGCCCCGGTCCGGGCGCGGTTCCTAGGCCCCACAGGGCCTGCAGGGGATTTGGTGCCGTGACAAAGGGCTAGAATGTCACTGGGCTTTTAATGGGAGGTCTTCGTAGTGAAAATCGTCAGATTGATGATTAATAATAGAAGCATGGTTTAAAGAACCGCACGGCGCAGCCCCTTTTTAACGGTAGCACACGCCAGAGAACGTATCGCTATGTATATAAGCAGCTACAGTAATATTACACACAGAGCCTAAAAAGAATAATAGAGTCGGCCTGAACAAACGCCCTGAGTTAATATATTAATTTATTTATAACTATTAAATATCTTTTTACATTGCTTTTCATTATAGGTACTTATATTATAACGTTATATAATATATACCGCTTATATATTATAATTAATTAACGTTTATAATTAATTATCAGTTCTTGCTTAATATTCTTATATAAAATATAATAAGCGTTCAAAATCTAGTTTTAAGTATTGATATATGACATAACAATAATATAAAAGCTATATAAGGTTTAAATGATATAATTAAACTATAAGTTTAATATAATCGTTATACATATATTCTTATAATATTTCCATATTACTTACATGTCTCATTAAATACTCTATTACATACTCTATTATATACTTTAAATGTAATAGAACTTATTTATATCAGTACTTAAGTTATTGACGTGTTTTTGAATTTATAATATATTATTTAAATTAATAGATAAACGTCATATATTCTAATATTTATTATCTTTTATATAATTCTATTATAATGATATAAGAATCTTAAAGATATGTTGGCATAGTGAATAATCTATATAGTAATTTCTCTTCAATTTTACTAGTAGTGGTTGTGAAGATAGGAGCTATTAAAAAGTGGGGTTTTTAGTAGAAAGCCTGTTGCAAAGTCAGGTCGTTGCATGATTAGGTAAGCCTTTCTAGTCTTTGGGGCTAGGTGTTAGCATTACGGCCCGCTGGATTCGGTGGAATTGATGGGGTTGCAAGCGTGATTGTATTGCTTATGTGACCTCTCCAGCTTTCTGGTGAAAGCTGGAGAGCCTCATTTTATCGCTGTGGATTGTGGCAAGCCATTGCGCATCGGTTTACGCGGCAATTACAAATCTATAGTTCTATCAGGTTCGAGAGCCCTCATTTCCAACGCTAGAAAGCTAGCGCTCTGCCGCCACCTTCTCTGCCGCTGCCTTCTCAGAAGCCTTTTTCTGACGCCAGGCGAAATATGCACCTATGATAGCGGCAATGGCACTGATTATCCCAACACAAGTGCCGATCTTCTCGGCCGTGCTCAAGCCCCCTCCTCCCGTATCATTGGTGTTGCCCACACTACCGGTAGCTGATGCAGTTGGATTTCCAGCGGAGGTGCCAACAGTTGACGTGGTGTCGCTGGCTGACCAGTTACCGCTACCGTCGCTGTCTGTCGCCCCTTCCACTATATCGCCTCCGGAGATGTAATAGACCCTTATATTAGCCGCCCACGCCACAGCGGCGACGGGACCCGCCACCGTGTCCGCATCGGTCAAGACTTTTGAGGATCCCGCACGACGGAGCCAAGCTTCCTTTTGGTATGCCAATTCTTGGACGATTTTGGACTGATTAATGTAGTAGAGGCGTCTGGATAGCGGTTTGTTCAGTGCGACGGCAGCAAGAGCCGGGGAAAAGGGATGGGGGAGATCCCCGTCGATGATGGCGCCTTGTTTGGGTCTGCATGTTAGTTCGAACTAGGAGCCTTCCCGCTTAATACGCCAAAGGCGGTGAGATATGGCACACGAACCTGAAAGCCATCCGGTTCCCTCAACATGAGATATCTGCGAAAGTATCCCGCCGGCATTCATATAGCAAATTTGCAGGTTGGTCATACCCAGGTCTACCGATACGGCCAGGCTAGAACTGTCAGATATTGGGCCGCCGACTCTTTTGCCGGAAGTGTACCTCTGCGTGTTAATATCCCCGGTTATCTCGCAGATGAAAGAGGAAATGTCCAGATAGTAGACCCTCAGTCCCAGGAGCGGCAGGTATATTGCAGCGAGGCCTGATGTTGGCCTCGTTCTTACACTACTTAGGCCGTTATTGCTACTCCATGTACAGAAGGCACCTGAGCAGGAGCCGGCAGCAGAGATGATACTGCTGGATGTATCGAGATAATAGAGGCGGATCTAGGAGTTTAAGAAATGTCGATCAGCTACGTGTCACGCGAATATCAGCAAAAGCCGGCTTACAACATCGTTTCCAGATTCTTGCCAAGACGCAGCAGCGAGCGGGGAATTCGGCTTCGGATCGACCGTGACGGGGATAATTCGAGGTTTCCCTTGCCATATACCAGCGATGGACTGGTGAAAGAAAAGCTTGCCAGACTCGTCAAGGTAGAAAATCCGAATGTTTATATCCCCGCATGCCGAAGCGGCAAGAGCCACGGCTCTGGCATCGCTAACGACGGAACTAGCGACGGGATCAGTATCGGCCACGACGCTAAAGGGATGCTTGCTGTATTTCGGTGATGGGGCCTAATGTCCTCTTACTTCACACCACTGGAACTAGTGCTTCTGGCTAGGAAAGCAAGAAAAACCAGGATCTCTAGTATGTTGATAGCGTGCATCGCAGCAAAGTTTTAAGCGCCCCTAGACCAGCACTCTGAGCTTGTGGCTGCCTGGTTAGAATAGTGAGATCTCAAGAAATAATTATGGTGCCATGCCTGACTCTTTAATACGTGGCATGCCTCCACTAGCGTCGAACTTAGCCACTCCGGCCTTGGACAGCGGAGTTTTAGGCGTCCAATCAGAGCACCACCACCGAATGACAGCGCATCTGTTGGTGAGCTTGGGAAGGCACATCGTGACTGGTGCTCCTGCCGCCAGGCACCAGCCCCCCACATGCAGCTGTCCGCGGTTTGTGTGACAACGACTCAAACCTCTTTGGAAAATCGAGAAATATTTTGACATTATTCGTAACAAAATCATCAGCCTATCTCCCCATCTATGACCGGCTCCCTTCTAAAAAAATTCCCTTTAGCCTGGACCGCTTCGCTGCAGACAGCGACTGAACCACTGTTTCATTCTCGCCCAACCCCGTCGTCTCGTCCCCAACATAAGGATCCCAGCCCGGGTTCTCCTCTGGCTGATGATTTGCGGATTCAGCTTCCGCATTCGGATCAGCGGACCGTGACCCCGATTGCAGTTCGATGTCGATGCTGGGTACGCGCTCTTTCTTTGGAAACTTCGGAAATACTCCCCCGTATTCCTGTGTGACGCTCACTTCGAACGTCACATGTACCTGGAAAAGCCGGTTCCACGTGGTTTTGAGGACAGGCCACATGACCGGCAAGGCCGCGCATATGGCAGCTAGATGCAACTCGAATGAAGCGAGGCCCATCATCGTGGGGTTGTCCCAGGAAGGGTCGAAGGGTGTTTCTCGATCGCCGAGCTTAGCCATGTACCCCACGCGCCAGAGTGAGCATACGATCGCGCTGTTCGAGCAAGGTCAGCAGGGTATCTTGGGTAGGTCTCCGCGGCACTAGACGATCAGGGGGAAATATAAGAGATTGATAAAACATACCACATGCCCAGTATAAACAACGCCAGTAAGGTAAGCCGAGTAGGCCGTTGCGTCTCAGGTCGGAAAAGAAGCCACGTAGGGATCAGAAAGACGACGATGTCCAAGGCTGACGTCGTCGCAACCTGCGTGACCATGATGCCCGTAAATTCAGACTTCTCGCGGGAACCAAAGCCCCAACACTGGGGCGCGATGGAGATGTCCCAGAAGGAGGGAATGGGCCAGCAGGAGAACCAAGTGCAGACGCAGAAGACGGCACCGTGCAGGGTCGTGAGATAGGCCATGTACTTGCAAAGCTTGCGGATGCGCGGCCCGTTGAATGCGCGGATGTACTGAAGGAGCAGAGCAATTTTTATAAAGGTGGTGGACAGAGGGTATGTGAAGGTGCCGATGTAGACGTACTGGGAAAGATTAGTGTGATGGCATAAAATCAAGACAAGGCCAATGTGACTCACTTTGAGGATGGTTTGTAACCCTTCAAGGGACAGGAGGATCACGGGTTTCCCAAGTCCCATATTGGGCACTGAAGTCCCATTAGGATGATGCAAGTCTTGATAGGAATGGGGGAACGCACGAACACAAAGAACAACAGAGCCCGTGGTTGTAGACAACTAAATTGGCGAACCAGTTAGCTGAGACCAGGGCCTTTCAGGTTCATCAAACCATACCAATGCGAGGATAATGAAGAAATCATCCCATCCGGGCGTTCGTTTGACAACGCATCGGATGTACAGTCTTATCAAGCAACATATCCAAGAGCATGCCTAGGAGGTATGTTAGTTGCGACAAGCAATCTGCCGCGGAACGTGGATCATCTCACCATGAACGTGATGGTCAGCCCCAGGAGGATCGCGCGCCGGTTGAGAAGAGGGGCAGTCGGGTAGAGGTCCAGGCCCAGCGCCGGCGGCGGCAGTGGGGCCTGCCTGGCCGAAAATGGCGCGTCCATGTCGACCGTTGAGGCTGGGGCTGAGATTCAGCTCTCAGTCCCTGCACAGCAACAACCGAGAGAGTCTCGAAGATTCGGGCATTTGGTCAATCCTGGCGGATTGCCTGCCGTCGCGACACATATGTAGTCAGGCGCGTCCGACGGGTGAAGGATGCCGTCTCGTAATTAGCGAACGACGAATCCACCGTCAATGCGAGCACACCAGTCTGGCGTGCTATAGGGGCCAGCGAATCACAAACGGCTGACCACACACCACAGCTGTTGGTTCAGCGATTTGTTTCCCCGTAAGCGGGAGGGTCAGTGTGCTCGGCTCCCACCTGCGGGGACTTGGCACAGGACTAGCGGTTGGGAGGGTGGACGCCGCGTTCCCGCCAGTTGAGTATGCAGTGGTTGCTGACTTTGGTTTGGACCCAAAGCAAGGGCTCGCATGGTTGACGGCCGCATGCGTAGAAGGTACAGAAGGTTGGAAGGGTGGAGGGGGGATGGCGCGTTATTGAGGTAGCATTTGTGATGAGTGGTGTCGATGGGTCGAACGGCCGACCCCCAGACCATGTCGCTACTTTGTATTGATGCTCGGCGTTGCATTCGCTAACCCCAAAATGGTAAGTTGAGGGAACCGTGCCAAAGCTCCTTGACGAAGGGGTGAAACATACCTGATATGACCCTACCAAGTGGGTGACAAAAAAAGAGGTCCACACAACACGTCAGCCCACCAAAAAAGAGCAAAGATCCTCGGCCTCCTACAAAATAATCGTTGTACAGCCCGTGATAGTTTTTGGTGGTGTTGGAATATTTTGTAGGATCTGGTTGTGTGGACCTCTTTTTTTGTCACCCACTTGCCTACCACTTTCGGACGAGCATATTCTTAGCAGAGCCCAGATAGGTGGAAATCGTCGATCCCCAGCGACGGATAAAAGCCCTGAAAGGTAGCATGATCAAGGTTGGCCAAGCCAAATGATCCATCGCAACGTCTTGCAACCCAATGCGCCCCTTTGAACATTATCTTGCTTTGCAATCTCCCGAAACAATCAGATACTGCTGGTCCCGCCGCTGCAGGTACGCTGTGCAATGACGAAGAAATGGCGAAAGGACTCGGAGCGATCAGCCGTCCACTTAATTTGGAGCTTACCGGCCTGTATCGCGCGTACAAAACAACCCACGTGGGAGCGAACGAATGCCGAATTTTCTCTCGGGATTGATTGGTGAGGAGCTGGCCTGTTGGCGGCGCGAGATGTCGGTTATTCTGCAACCCGACTGGTTGAAAATCTGCATCATGGGGAACGGGCACAGCAAACCTTGAGCGTGATACGCGTCCGAACCCTTTTTATCGGCGGGTTCCTGAAACTGATGTGGTTCCCAAAAAGAGAAGGAAGGACGGAAGGAGGCACGAAGGCTCGGGCCAAAAGAAAGGGTCCTCTAAGCCAGTGCAAAAGGTGGTTTATCACTGTATATACCGCCTATAGCTGTCGTTATTACAGGCTATCTCCATTCCAAAAACACCTACATCAATACTGAAAAGGCCTTCCTGCATGTTAAAACGGCCTTCGGAGAAAAGAGACCCTTTTATTTGGCCCGAGCCTTCGTACCGCACCCACGTGTCGACCGACCACTTAGCTCGAGTTTCCTCACAATTTCAACCTTGCAAGAAAGATGAGATGCCGAGCGCCGATAATTTGCCAAGCTGCCTGACTGGACGAGCACGTCGACATACTCGGGCCCGAGCCAATAACCCGCGAATCCTGCCGTTCATCCAGGCGAGGTTCCGCATAAGGCATACATTCCGACAAATGCATCCATCCAAAGATTTTGAATTGCTGGCCGGCTTGAGTCCAGCCGGAGTGTTTGCGTGATTCTGATCGGGGACTTCGGAGTGTCAAATATCCGAGATCGTGCTCTATGAGTCGCTGCGATAAAAGGGGGCGACCCTGAGAGGCGCACAAACAACCCCTTCCTTGGACTCCTCCTCGAATGATTTCCGGGGAATATCAGGGTTCATCAAAGATTCCTGTGCCATCAGCGATATCCGCGCTCTCTGCTCAGACCAACACTTCAAAGATTCCTCTGCCACCAAACATCACTCCTTTGACTTACCTCCACCCACGATGTCTCTCTCAAAGGCAGTTCTCTTGCTGGGAATCATCGGCAGCGCGATCGCTTCCGCCCTCATGTCTCGTGAGACACCGCCAGCGAGTCCTCGGGATGGACCGTTCCAGTGCAACGAGGTCAACGTGTTCTTCACGTATGTTTCGAAAACCCTATCTCCTCCCCTGTGCCCATCAGCTTACATGAAACCTTCCAGCGGCCTGCCGCCCTACCATCCCTTCGTCAAGGAGCATGGACACGACCCTGCATTTGTGGATGCCGCTCTGAGAGAGGACGCAGCTAACATCATCAAATCCGGCTACAATCTGCGAGGTAGCCCAGTACTCTTGCTCATGGCGGAAACGATCTAACTCCTACATTCTCCCTCATGGGCCCCGAGCGGGGCACCGAACTCCTGGTGGACCGTTTGAATGGAATTCCCTGGGCTGCCACCGGTATCGGCAACGGAGTGAGGAGCGCCCGCCTGGAGCAGCTGATGGTCTGGTTCGAGGGTCAGATCCTATATCCTATTGCATCTGTAAGAGCGGTTTCTCATGGACTTCACAGACACGATCCGGACTTTCCACGAGAAGAGCCCACGCGCAAAGATCATCTTCAACTACTCTCCTAATACTACCGAGTGGGCCGTCAAGAGACGACTCCCGCTTGTGAGCGACTGCGCCAGCTCTCCGGGATTGGATCTTGTAAGTTCTGTAGCCCGAGAAGTCGGATTTGGGGCTATAGATATCTGACCGCTTCGATAGGGGTTCGAGATTCACTGCGATATTTGCGAAACGCCCGCTCTTGAGAACTGATTGACGAGCCGTGCGGGGAGATATTCGAGATTTGGTTGCAACTTGCGCAGCCGGCTATTGAGGCCTGATTGACAAGTCATGCGGTGGAAGAGATTTTGAAATGTGGTTACATCTTGCGTAAGGGGCTCATTGGTAGTTCCATACATGAAATATCGATCGTCTTCCGTTTTCCTTCGCTCATGGTTCCGGAGGTGAGGCAATCGGCCTTGTCCCGTGCTGCCAGTGATACTACCTCACTGTTCTTCCGCAGGGATTAAAATTAACCCAGGGAGCCACGGAAGGGGCATTTTGCGATAATCAGTTAATGGAGATACTCCCGCCTGATCATCATGAACGGCGTCATGTTTGTTGCGAGAACACACAGTGCCGAAAGTGGATGCACTGTAATGTCGGATGACTAATCAGGTCACTCCAATTTTCACGACCCAGACCCACACCTCATGACGCGCATCACTCAAATTCAAATCGAACAGCCAGATGTTGTCGCTCTTCAAACCCGGGCAGGTCCTCCCGGGCCGGTTGTCGACATATACACTTGTCAAAGAGCTCTCTAACAAGAGAGAAAGCTGGCTGACTGGAGACCAGACCTCGGTCTTCCTCGCCACGTATGTTTTTTTCCCTACTTCCGCACTCGAAATGAGGCCTTCATCCAAGCTGCATCTGACGACCCGCCAGCAACGAGCAGGGTAAAAACTGCATCGTCAAAGGCGCCATAAACACACCCCGCATAAAGAGCGAGGCGAACACACTGAGGAGATTCACGCCCACCTGCGATTTTCTGCGCCCCGTCGAGGATGAGATTATAGACCCAGACGGCCCGCAGGCCATTGTGCTGAAATACCACGACACTAACCTGCGCGATGAATCAATACGCAAAAGGCTGTCCCGATTCGAGATCAAGGTGGTGGCCCGAACAGTGCTGGAGGCGCTCAGGGACTTGCACAGCAAGAACATGATTCATACCTGTATGTTTTGCTCTCTGTAGCACCGGAGTGAGATGGATAGGATGGGTGCGCTGACTCTGTTTGCGATAGATGTCGCGCCGGAACATGTATTCGTGAGTCTGGCGCCAAAAGGGGAAGGGCAAGGGACGCGCTTCTCCCTCAAGCACCTGGACTCTCCCATCCAGCTCGGCGGCTGCGGAGGCGTCGTGCCAGAGGGCTCCAAGCATTCGTCGCTGGCCCAGCTGATCGGCAGCAGTTTGACCCGTAGCCCTGAAGCTCAGTTGATTCTCCCCTGGACGCGGGCCACAGATATCTGGTCTTTTGGAAATTTGGTAAGCTCACTTCTTCTTGCAGAACGACGCGAAGGCCCCTTGCTCACACCCTGATTCAGATCCTCGAGCTCCTATACGGCGAAGACTTCCACTTGTTTGACCCCATGCACATGGGCGTCGCCCCGGGAGCCGAAAACTACGAGATGTCGGTGCTGTTGCGAATGCACCGCTTCTTCGGGCCATTTCCGGACCCCAAATTTCCATTCACCAGCGACGCACACGGGGGGCAAAACGCATTCTGGGCAGTCAACTGGGTTGACGGATGGAAACCTCCAAAGAAGCCGTTCTGGAATGTCCCCGCTGTCGAGATTCCAGAGCCAGACAAGGAATTTCTGCTCCGGATTATGCATTTGGACTATAGAGAGCGCCCCACGGCAGAGGAGCTTCTGGAGGATGATTGGTTTCATGAGGAGTCGAGTGATACCCGGAGGCGGGGTCCGAAAAAATGGAGCAGCTCATAGAGAGGGCGTGTATATTTCGGTAATCCTGTAACATTATTGTACGGTGTAGGTAAGCATATCCAGGCGTTCAGACGGGACTAACCAGCCCACCACACGTGGTAGTTCGTCAGTTCTTCCGAGTCCTCTTCACATCCAGAAAGCCAAAGGGCTGGATCAGCTTGCCAGCCGTCGTCGAGTGGTCTGCCTCCAGTGACGTACAAAAACTAGCGAAAAGAATGAACGACCCAAACCAGTGCGCATAAGGATTTCATACCGTTCTATCAACATCAGCAACCAGGCCTTCCTTGCCACGAAAAGACGCCTTGCGCACTAACTTTAGCCAGCCGATCATTTCCTTTCCGGACCATTGGTAACAACTCAGTGGGGTGGGTGAACAGCGCGTGACAGCAATACCCTCTCCATTTACACCGCCATGACTGACGATGACGCCACTAATCATTCGTCCCGTCTTCACTTCCTCACTTACATCAGGTGATCGTCTCCGCTCCGATATTAGATTCGAATGACATCCCCCAATAAACCCCCGCTGCGAGACAGCTCCAGCTCACACCATCGACCACCACAGACCTCTCTCAGCGAGGACACAGCAACAACAAGATGCCCAACAAGATATCCACCAAAGTTCCCAAGAAAACCCCCGACGCGGGCAAGCTCAATGAGATATCGAAGAAGGCAGAGCATGACCTCAGCACGTACCAATCTAAGACTGGCACAGGCCCCGACCACCCCAAGAACATCGAAGACTCAGCCTCACGCATCACGAGCAAGTTCCCCGGATCGAGCGTCAAGTTCGGCGAGGACGTCGTAACCAGCGCCAGCCTCAACCGGCGGATCCCTCCCGACGAGGGCGGCGAGCTCGATGAACACAACCGGTACTTCCTCTTCCTGCCTCCCCAACACACTGACAATGCCAAGAAAAGGAGCTAACTCTACATATCAGCTTCGTCCACGGCTCCGCCTACCTAGGCGAAGGCGGCCCCGGAGACAAGATGGCCAAGCAGGTCCAAGAGAACCCTGGCGGAGCCGAAGACACCAGCACGAAGCGCGTGGTCAAGATCACCCGCGCGATGCGGCGAGGACGAGTAAATCTCGAAAGGCCGGACCTGCTCCCCATCGACGAGCAGCCGACCGTCACGGCGGGCGCCTCGCCGCGTCGGGACGAGATCCTCGGGGCGGGCCGTATCGCGAGTAAGATGAACCTGGGACGGCACGAGTATGACCGGGAGAATCTGCCAAAGCACAGGGGCAGGTCGAGCATGTACAAGGGGCGGGAGTGGACCCACGCGGAGAGGGTCGAGGATGAGCATGCCATGATGGGGATTATCCCCCCTGAGAGCGTGATCATTCCTTCGAGGCGGGCTATGATGGTGTGAGAGCACCAAGCTTTGAGAATAGTCACAGCATAGCTCGATCAATATGACATCCGGGCAATGTATCATCTGTGTCATCTGTATCTCTACGTCTATCACCGTATCCATCCTCTATCCCCTCCTGCCCCCATCTACAACTTCGCTCCCTCAACACACTTCCTAATGAACCCTACCAACGGCATCACCCACTCCTTACTAACCGGCACATAATGCCCCCCCGGATGCACCACCACCGCCGGGTCCTCACACCTCTCCACCAACCCCCTACTCCTCCCCTCATCAACCACCGTATCCAAACTGCCCAAAAAATGCAACGTCGGCGTTCTCACTTTGGGCTCATAAACCCACCCAAGCCTCTCCGGTACCGCCCAAAACCCACTATAGACCACCGCAAACTTCAGCTCCCTCCCCTCATTCGCCTCCCTCACCTTCCGCACCCACTCCCCCTCCTTCCCCTCAGGCACTGCCCTCCCCTCCTCCATCGCCGCCGCCAACACCGCCGCGACGCTCCCCCCCTGGCTAAATCCCACCACGCCATCCACACCCCCTTCAACCTCGCTGATCGTCTCCGCCAGCCGCTCCATCCCCTCCTCTAGAAACCTGTACTCCCCGCTCGCTTCATCCCGCCGCCACCAAGCCCAGCTATCAACCTCATTCTCCTCCTCCTCCGACCCTCCTCCCCCCTCCCCTTCCCCTGCACCCCTCCGCTCATACCCCGGGATATCCCTAGCAGACAGCCTCGTCGGCGCAGTGGGGTATATCAGCGCCGGCACGAGATTGAGCGGGGCGAGGGCCTTGGCCATGAGCTTCTCGACTGCGCGGGTTTTGGCGCGGAAGAGCGGGCCGGATTGGGTGTAGCCGTGGAGCATGAGGATTTTGAGTTCCTTCTTGGGAGGGGGAGAGGGCTTTGGGGGGCGTTGCTGTTTGGTGCTGTTACTGTTTTGGTTCTTGTTCTGTTGGGCGGGTGCTGGAGAGGTTGAGGCGGGAGTGGGAGCGGCGGATGCTGAGTCACTTGCGGGCGCGGGCGCGCTTTGCTGAGCGGTGCGGCCGCCCATTGTGTAGACGGTGAACAGTCTGATGCTGGTGATAAAAGTTCTTTGGGTGTGATCGAGCGACCTGGCTGGAGTGCGGAAGGTTTGCAGCAGCATGGGTGAGATATAAGGGTGGCGTTCGGGTGAGTCGGGGGCGTCAGCGAGGTTCCATCGACGACTCGGGTGCTGAGAAATCTCGGAGAGCCGCAGAGCTCGGATGTGGGGCAAAATTGCTGGCCAGACCGACACAGTGGAGAATGGCGATTGCGATTGCGAGCACTTTCAGAGCTGTTGAGCATCAAGAATGATGTCAGAATTGATGGATAGGTTTGTTCATTGCCTACGAGAATTTACGAGGGAGGAAGGCCAAAGGCGCACCAACGGTTCAGCACCAAGCCTAGAGCATACATAGCGAAGAACTCGATTGGAGAAGTCCGCCAATCTAAATGTTGACGCAAAGACATGTCACGATGGAATGTAACCACAGCTGATTCCCAACACATCGGTGAGCATCAGAATGAGCTCTAAATGCGGGCGCCCAGCAACGGGTCAATGATATGAATCTATGCCAGAGCGAAAACGTCCACACCTACTGAAGATGGCAGAGAACGTCGATAACATGTTGAGGAATCAACATGTATGCTGGCAAATGCGTCGGCTTGCGCCTCGGCGTGTCCCCCGGATCGGGCAGTGTTCGGGCAAGGGAAGGGCGGGGACCTGGGAGCTGTGATACTGGTCAGGTGTCCGGTGAGGTGTTCTGCGGCAGATGCAGAATCTCTGCCGTGCGGTATGCGTGTGGTATGCGAGTGAGGTGTGTGACGAAGGAGTCGGGGTCGAAAGCTAGCAAAAGCCAGAAATGACGAAGCCATCACGATGATGCTGGACCGAAAGATGCCACGTCGGACTGTCAGGTCCGTATCCCACAAAGCTCAATTGATATCGCCAGTGCTTCTATGATACAACGCCGCCTTCGCCGAGCCCGGGAGCCGGATCGGGGAATTAATCGCGCAGCGAATCTCGTCTCGTCGTCTCTCGATCACCGATGTGAAGGTTTAGTGGGACGCGCCGGCGGACTTGTTCCGGGGGTCGTTCTTCCACTCGTCGCCTACAGGGTTTGTCAGTGTGCGTTCAGGGCGTGCCGGCAGTGGCAGTGAGCATACCCTTCGACATAGAGTTCTGAGCAGCGTTGATGCCCCAGGCAATGACCATGCCAGCGGCCATGAAGGGCGCCATCGGCCGCACTACAGCCAGGAGGATGGTCAGCAAAGATGTCCAGCATCGAGTGTCCGCAACCGCGACGGCGACGTCGCTGCGTCTGGGTGGTCAATTGACGTACACACAGGCGCCGGGAACTTCTTGAGCGGGGTGACACCGAACCAAGACATCTTGACGGGTGATCGAAAATTTGGAAAGATGAGTGTCGAGGAAGCTTTTTTATGGGAAGAGAAAGGTTCGGTCGAGTCAGCAGGACGAGCGCTTTTCGCCGTTCCGATTTTCCGAGAGCTCGGCTATTCCAATCATGGCTGGTGCCTTGTAGTTCAGGCGCCCAGAGCTTGTTTGGCAGCGGAGCGCGGGAACGTTTCTCCAGCTCGGCAGGTGACATCATTCCCCGCACGATCCACCTGACAACCTGCTCCAGGTGGAACCCGTGGAGGCTGTTAACGAGCTACTTTCTGGCGTCGCAGGATACGTCACGGTCGCGCTCATTCGAAATCTAAACGGCGTCAACAATATCCGTAGGAAAATTACAAGCAAGTGTGATGTTTTGCAGGGAAAGTCAGATGCCTGTTTGTAGCCTGTGGAGGGGGTTTGGGTGTCTGGCTGTGTGCCGCACTAACACCCTCTAGGAACGCCATAGTTGCGAGCCAGGCCCTTCCAGTTTTCTGGAGTGAGCCGGGTGAGCTCAGCATTGGGGTGCAGGCCCAAGCTCCAATGCAGCTGCCTCCTCTCCATCCTCGTGCCCGTTCCTCAACCGTTGTCCTCCTTCAAAGTGCGGGGTGACAGACGCTCGCATCGTAGCGACTATTCTCTTGCCCAATTAACCTGCACCGCTCCCCTCCTCTACGATTCATCCTCCCGTTGCGGTCGACCTTTGACTCCTACCCCAAGATACGGCGTCTCATTGCCGCTGTGCTGTTCCCGTCTTGTGGCCTGGCCTCCTTACTGCCGCGATCTCGCACCTGCACGAGCTGCTCCAAACGGAAACCACCAACCATTCGCGTTCTTCTTCTGCCGTGCTGCTGCTCCGTTCTGCTGCCTCTCCGTCTCCGGTCCCCGCCATCACCGAGCTCTGTCCGACATCTGGCTTCACCTCGACTTCGATCCCATCGCCGATAACACTTTGTGCTCCTTTGTGGCCCATCAATTGGCGTTATTAGCATTCCGCCACGAGCCTCTTCGCGGCAAAGCGGCTTGCTCAGACGTCCAGCCCCTCAAACCCCTCTTTTCCAACGAGCGCAACCTGATCCAGACATCCCACAACGACCATGCTGTCCCGCAGCGTTGTTCGCGCCGCGACAGGCGTGTCCGCCATGCGACCGTCGGTGCGCGCTTTTACGACCTCAGTGGCTGCCCAGAAGCACACGCCCTCCCTCGGCGACATCGAACCAGAGCAGCAGGATAAGTTTATGGCCCGGCAGAAGAAGTTTCGTGAGCAGCTTGCGGAGGCGCAGAAGCAGAGGGAAGCCAGTGCGTTAGCCTCCAACGTCCATAAAACTTATTCAGGATCGGCTATTTCGCAGGGCCTAGGAAAGCTAAGCACAGCGAGCACAGGGAGCGCAGCCCAAGTCGCCGAGCAGGAGTCGGCGCGGAAGACCGGCGCACTAACCAACCTCATCTACGGCACCAAGGAGGGCCGCGAGCTGGACGCCCAGATCGAGGCCAGCTTCAGCCAGGTGCTTGCCCGCGGCAAGTACGTGCACTCGATCGTCTTCCACGATGTCAAGCCCGAGTGCGTTGAGGAGTATGTCGACCTCGTCGGCACGTGGTACCCCCGCATGGCGAGCATGCCAGAGAATAAGGTTCATCTGGTCGGGAGCTGGCGAACCGAAGTGGGCGACTGCGACACATTCGGTAAGTCTCCCTGACCTCAAAAGGCTGAACATCTGCTGACCCATCTATCCGCAGTCCATATCTGGGAATACCAGCGCTACCAAGGCTACCACGCCTCGCTCCACTCCATCGCACAGCACCCCGAGTTCCCCGAGTTTGATCGCAAGCTTAGGAGCCTGATCCGCGGGAAGCACAGCTCTCTGATGCAGGAGTTCAGCTTCTGGCCCACCACGCCGCCCCGCCAGCTCGGCGGTCTGTTCGAGCTCCGCTCTTACACGCTGCACCCGGGAAACCTCCTCGAGTGGGAGACGCACTGGCGCCGGGGTCTCAAGGCCAGACGGGAGGTCATGGAGGGCGTCGGCGCCTGGTTCGTCCAGATCGGTGACCTCAATACGGTACACCACCTGTGGCAATTTGCCGACCTCGAGGAGCGCAAGATTCGCCGCGAGAAGAGCTGGGGCATCGAGGGCTGGGCCGATACGGTGCACAAGACGGTTCCTTTGATCCAGGAGATGAAGAGCAGAGTCCTCATCCCAATGCCCTGGTCGCCGGTGGCTTGATTGTCCTGTGGGACAAACTTGCAGATTTGAGCGTCTAGAGGACGCAAGAAGAGGCGGGAGACGTGAGGAAATACAGTGTATATGGAGGACAGACCCGGTTTGACTTGATTTCTGGCGCAAGTATTCGAGGTCACTTAGCATTTGCTCTTTTGTCAAGATTCATACGAGGAAGGATGTATGTAAACTTTTACAGCGGAATTGGGTCCTTGATCCTCCACTTCTTCAGAAAATATTCGTCAAACGTGACGATACTTGAAACAGCAGCACATGAGGCTGGAAGCATACTATCCCTTATCCAACTCCGCGCAGCGCTCACAGGAATTATCTTCATCCGCTCCATCCATACCAAACACGTCCCGCCGCAGCACCATATCAACACACGACTTGGACCCAAAGGAAGTCACGTCCAACTAATCCTCAAGTTCCTCGCCCATCACCGCCGCGAGATTCCGCCTCGCCACACCAAGCGTATGTCCCAGCGCCGTCAGCTTCGACGACAACGACAACAAACTTGGATCCGCCGCCCCAACACGCACTTTCTCTCGCACATACACATCCACTTCCCGATCTCGCTCCCGCTTCCCACTCAACGGAACCCCTGACCCAGCCGCCCCAGACGTATCCCCAGGAGGAAACGACGCATGCCGCCCCGCCGCCGCAAGACTCGCCAACGGCCCTCCATGTGATTGCGCGCGCGCCGGCCCCGACGAAGGAGGCGGATGGGCATGCGAGTCCGCGCTGGTGTCGTTTGCGCAGCAGAATCCAAACATCTTCTCTGACTCGTCGTGCTCCAGCCGGCGGGTTGTCCCGATTGCCAAAGCGAGTTTCGTGCCGAAGTTTACCGGGGCGTCGGCGGGCTCGAGGCTGCGTAGCCACAGTACGAGGCAGCTGTCTTGGATGGAGAGGTGGAAGCTTAGCGGGGGCACGTTGTGGTGCGTCGGAGGGGGAGGGTGGGTTGGCGAGGGGAGGAAGTGCGAGGTTGCGACGGAGCGGGTTGTCCAGGTGGGGTCGGCTGTGGTCAGGGGGGGTCCTTTGAGGAGGGAGGAGGCTTCGGTGAGGGATTGGGAGAGGGCGCGGAGCTGGGCGGCGAGGAAGGAGGCGGAGGAGGTGTCGGTTGGGGGCGGCGGGAGGGCGGTTCCGCGTGGTGGGGGGTGGGATGTTGGGTAGCAGTAGGAGAGGGTGATGCCGAGGAGGTCGATCGAGTGGGTGAGGAGGGTGTGGAGGGAGGTGAGTGGTGCGATGTGGATCGGGTGGTCGGGGTTGATGGTTAGGGTTTGGTGCGGGAGGGTGCGCATGCGGATGTGG
>Ga0247780_1000389_pt1 | contig 43236 bp, 54 predicted proteins | sample UWRJL079202R5_FD_179927 | JGI IMG/M metagenome (GOLD analysis project Ga0247780, IMG submission 179927) | Plant litter microbial communities from Arlington Agricultural Research Station in Wisconsin, United States - UWRJ-L079-202R-5 | ecosystem: Environmental > Terrestrial > Plant litter >...
ATTGATGCACATTAGAATTTTAGTTTATTTTATAGTTTTGTAGAACGTTGTCGTTCTTATTTGCAATGTGCTGAGTTTTGGTGGGAAAACGGTGTTTGCACACAGACTTTTTGACAGGGATTGTACACCTGCGCGGACTGGTTCCCCGCTTCCCCGGAAGATTTTTTGGGGTGCGCGAGTTTGGCTGAATACCTTAACAGGACCAGAGAGGGGGATGGGAGCGGGAAAAAGCCGTGGGGCACATCTTGGCAGAGGGAGACATCCGTGTTCAGCTGAGATTCATGCACTGCTACGTTTCTTCAGGGAAAGTGTCCGCAACGTCAGCTTTTTTTAATTTTGGGTTTATTAAAGCCATTACGGTCCATTGCTAGCATGGTGCTGCCCTACCTAGCCTAAAGTGGTAGAAACTGCCCACTACTGGTATCTCTGCTGATTTATTGATTGCGTTACTTGATGGTGGCAAGCTCCGTCAAGCTCGACAGGTGTAAACCGCCGCTGGGCATCAGGTTCGACCGTTTGTCTGTAATAAGGACCCGCCGACCCGCTCATCTCCGAGTCAGACAGGTACTGTCCTGACCTTGTCTCGGAGGCGGCTTCTGGGTGAAAAGATGGCATCTCGAAGACTGATTTTGGCGGCAAGGATGGCAGCTCTGGGACGGCTTCTGGCTGTTTGTCTGCTCCTGGTGCTGCTTGCTATTGTTTAGACTTCCACCGTCGAAGAACCCACCATACACCCACACAGATCAGAACAAGCTCAACAAGTCCTCCAACCACGCCCCAAGCAATCGCCCCAACCACGTCACTGTGCCCGGACGATGGGGTATCTGCCGGTTTACCAACTCCCGTCGGCTTCGGCGACGATGGAGTGACAAACAGACTCTTAACCTCATCAGACGACCAAACAACCTTCCCCAGAGACTCATTGTTGTACCAATTGGCAATTTCCTCAGGTCTTTCGTATTCTGCAGCATTTGCGTCATAGTCATCCTTCCACATCAGTTTTGTCATATCAAACACCTACAACCTCTATGGAGCCTTGTCCCTGTCGTCAAAATCGGCATAACCAATCCCACCAATAGTGAGAACCTGGCGCTTCCCCATGACCGCACAGCTGTGATCTTTCCTTGGCTCAGCAGCTGAATTAGGGAGTTGCTTCCAGATAAATCCCGGCAGGCTTAAAACATAGGCGTCCTGTAACTCATTAAAGTCAAAGACGCCGCCAAAGACAAATATTTCGTACCCCCCGTTGGGATTAGCAAAGATAGCCGTGCAGAAAGAGTCCCTCGGTGAAGGGATGTCTCCCGTAGTGAGCTGCCAGTACTTTTGCTTTGTCTTGGGGTCGAAAAAAGTTATGTTGACAAGGTCGTAATAACCGGGTTTTCCGAGGTTTTTGTAGCCACCGAGCACGACGACGAGACCCAAGGACCCGAAGGAGGGCACGTACTCGGCTTGGGCGCTGATGATGGTGTTGTTGGGGCTGAATCCAAAGGTGGAGATGTTATGCCAGGTCTTGCTCTTGTCAAACTCCACCATGCTGGGGATAGCCTTCCCTCCTGCAATGTTCGGCTCGGTCAGATAATCGGTAATGCCGCCCATATGGAAGCTCAGGGTATCCTTGACGGTGACGACCACACTTTGATAAGTGGGGTGTAACCGCTCAAACACTAGGTCAGGGTTGATGTCGAAGGAGATCTCCTCAGACTAGGTGACCCCGCCGGAGCCATCAGTGGTGAATTTCCAGAGGGTTGGATGAGCCGCCATGTCTTTATAGGTGCCTAGGAATTCGCCACCTCAGGAATAAAAGACGCCGGTTGAGGTGTCCGCCCGTACAGCAGGCCAGGAGGTCTTCGGAGCGGGTTTTGGAATGGAGCGGCGGACAACGTTGATGGTAGACCACGAGGTGCTAAGCGGGATAGAAACAGGCGAATTTAATGGGTCAAACAGGTCAATGCCGCCATTCTCGGATTTTCGTGAAATATATCCGCCGTCAATGTAGATATAGTCGCCAAAGACAGTAACCTGCCCGTAGGCACATCTAATGAAGTCTTCAACCGATGATATTGTTGCGCGTTGTTGATCGAAGGCTCTGTCATGGAAAAACGAGCGTGTTAATTGCTCCTTCGTTGAAAGCCGAGGGCTTCCAACGGTGACTCTAAATACTGCGTACAATGAGGTAGTTCCATTCCTCCGTTGTTGTGGCCTGGAATGGACCACGCAGTCAGTCCGATCGCTGGTATGGAGGCTGTTGGCTGGTATGGAGGTTATTCAGGGATAGGATTCGTGTGACAGATATGTCCGACCCTGCCCCTGCCGTGACAGTTTTGAACAGGCAGCAAAGCCACCATAGGAGTCTTAAAAGGCAGCATGAGAATTGCCGTTCGAGGGCCATGATAGAGCAGCTGGCGATGGGAAACCTGAAAAGTCTTCCCCTGGATGTGACGGCGGAGTGGAAATGCGACGACCCCGCTTTTTGGGGCGACAGTCTGACCCTGAAACGTGATTTCTGCCGTGCACGAAAAGCCATTATGGTGACCAGGCAATCGAGACCACCAGTGTCACTGTAAATGCTTCTGAAGCCGCACAACACTGAAGCCGAATTCCTCATTGGATGTCGAAGACACCTCATTCCCCAACCAGTGAGCGATACACCCAACCGAGATGGCTGAATGCAGCCCGGCGTCACGCCAGCTTCCCAACTTGACACCATGACTCGAAAACAGAACGGCCGGGCCTGTTGTTGACGGTGCACAGGACTCGGGGCCAGGTGCACTAGGCACTCATCGTTTTTCAAAACAGGACTTCTTTCATCAGCCAATACCGCTGTAGGTACGTACACAGGTATATAAGCAGATAACTTGAAGTATCACACCCTATCAAAACACCGCCCCAACCCCTATCACAGCCCCCCCCAAAAAGAAAATAAACACCCCCCACCCCCACCATTCACTCCCTAACCTTCGCCGCACTCAACAACTCCATTAACCCCGCGCCATTCTCCAACATACTCTTCCTATGCATCTCCACGGTCGGATAAACCGGACAATCTGGCGCCCCCCATTAAACTCCCCAAACTCCATCCCAAACCCCCTAACCCTCTTCCCCTTCTCCTTCCTTCCCACCATCACCCTCCAATTCCCATGGTCACTCGAGCATCCACTCGTCGGATAAAAATGCGCCGCCTGCCTCGCCTGATATTGCCTTCCCGTCGTAACCATCATCGCCCCCGCAATCCTATGCGCCGTAACCCCCATCTCATCCCAATCCCTCACCTCCGTAAACTCCTTATACGTACTCCCGACCCCCGCACTCCCATCCGGAATCACCCCCCTCGTCCCATCATACACCGTATTCAGCACATTCACCGCCGGATCAGAAGCCTGGTTCGAATCATGACACCACCCGTGAATCACCATGCCGATTGCAGAGTGCTGGTCCAGAAACCACCCCAGGTTCGGATGCGTGTCCATCACCCAGTCGATACTCCTCGTCTCTGCCTCCGAGAGGGGCCCAGTCCCGTAGAATGTCTCGAATGACGGGTCGTCTGACGCAGCGGCAGCGCTGGGATGCATGTATTTTATGAAATTCCAGACGGGGGAGAAGTTCCGGTTGAGGTCGACGCCGATGGTGTTGGGGTCGCTCGGAGTGGATGAGGCAGGGTTGCGGTTCTTGCGCCAGCAGAGGTTGGTGGGTTGGTCGTAGGCAACGCCGTCGGGGTTGACGAGTGGGAGGATTATGATTCCTTGGGCGAGAGCGGAATGGATGGCCGAGGGCGGGTAGGTGCTGCCGCCGTAGTGCAGGGGGGTGTTGAGGCGGGATGCGTAGAGGAGGTCCGAGGCGAAGTTGAGAAGGTGGTCGGGGCCGCCGCGCTCGCGGGCGTGGATGGAGGATTGCAGGAGGACGGTATAGGAGTTGTTGTTGTTGGAGGGGAAGTAGGAGGATGGACCGGGGCCGCCGAGTTTGAAGCCGAAGATGGTGCGGTTTTCGTAGGTCTTGTAGGGGGCTTCGAAGTAGGGGAGGTTGAATTCTCGGCACAGGCCCTTGACGGCGGATTTGATCTCAGCGGTGTTGTAGACGGTGGAGAAGGTGCGGGAGGGGTCGGTGCCGAGACCGAGGGGGGTCAGGGCGCCATTATTGAAGCGGTCGCCGGTGCCGACGGGGATGCTGTCGCCGGCGGGGGCCTGCCGTCAGTTGAGGGGCCGGGTGCGGTCGATGATATGGCCGCCGTGTCTTTCGACTTCGAGCAGGCATGCTGAAGACAGGAGCAGATGAGAAGTGAGGGAAACGAGGATGGGGAGCTTCATGTTGAAAAAGTGGACGTGGACGAAAACGTGGTCCAACAAACGTTGGTTGACATAAGAGCTGTCTGAATCACAGAGGCATGTGGACTTCGTGGCCGATTTATACACGGCATGACGTCGACGATACCCAACTACCGTCAAGCTCGCAGGGGGTTCACTCGCCCTCCACCAATACCATGACTCTGAGTCCCGAACTAACTTGCGCTTGCAAGTGCTTCGAGGTCCCACACAACCGTCTTCATTAATTCGACACGCGCCACCTCCATACGCCTCCCGCATGACCCGGATGGTGGTGTTCAATCAACCCGGATTGAGCGAGGCAGATTATACGCCCCGGAAGTGCGGCACAGGCGATATAAACCGCTGACAGCATCATGAACTCGCAACCTTTAATAGAGCAGAGTTGTGGCTTTACTCACACGTGCAGTACCTGGATTGCCCATTGACGAGACAGGCAGGAAGTTGGTCGCATGGAATTGTGGTATCACTTCACAATCCTAAAAACTCCGGATTCCTGGCCCCTTCCCCAAAACACATCCCCAAAATGACATCTCAAATCCCCTCCATCCCAATCCCCCCTCGTCCTTACAAGGCAACTTCCCCCTCCCCCTCCACACTCCTCTCCAACAATCGTTTCACAACATGGCGCCAGGCCGTGGAACAAAGGTAAGCCAATATTCCAGGGGTGACCCCTCCGCTAAGAGAAATTGCACCTCCCCCGGTTGGCGCACATGTTTGCTTCTCATACAGTATGCGAGCAACGTGTCGATGGCTCGTGAGGTGGCACAACCACATTGCAAGCCCAATGGCCTCGCGGGTCCGCACAGTTCGGTGTAACTTTGCAGAAGGCTAGTGGTTTTGGGCGGGTTTGGACGTGATATATTAGCACAGTGGTGATCATTGCAGCAGTGAGGTGTGGGGTGGTGTGGTCAAGTTGATTGATTGATTGATTGATTGATTGATTGGTTGTTTGGAAGGATGAATGGTCTTAAATACAAAATTTCAATTACATTGTTGTATCTCAGCACATCTTCCATCGGCGGGCTCGTCCGTTCCCGTCTCGGCATCTTCCCATCCCAAACCCGAATGCAGTGATGGACAAGATATCACGCCAGCACCCCTATCCAACCCGGGGTAGGGTGCATGCAAATGCAAATGCAATGCGTCGCCCCATCTATCTCATGAAGAACCTACAATCGCTACTCTGGACGAGTGTTTACTCCTCCTCCTCATCCTCAACAGCACTCCCGCTCGCGCTATCCTCCTCCGCACTGCCAGCCCTCGCCAGCCCCTGGCTACGACCATCCTTGCCCTTCCTGGCCTTACCCTTACCCTTCCCCCTCAACCCAGCAGGGAGTTCCTTTTTGACCTGGCCGTCCTCAAACAGCACGCCAATCTCCGGCCGCCTCGCGACGGCCTTCTTCCACAGCGACTTGGGGATCTCGTCGCTAGTGATGATGGCCCCGCCCTCGGTGCGCTGGAAGAGAATCTTGGGGTGTGCCTCCAGCACGGAGCGTAGGTGGATCCAGATGGACACCTCTGCGCCCTCGCCCTGGAAGAGCGAACGCGTCTCGGCGCCCTCTTCGGAGACGGCGATGGGCGAGAAGGAGAGGTACTCTGCACCGCCGGGGGCGCGGGCGATGGTGCCGGTGGTGAGGATGAGGGGGTAGCGCTGGTAGGAGGTCTCGTAGACGATGAACTCGGGGAGGTCGGCGGTGGTGGGGGTCAGCTTGTCGCCGATGGGGATGGGCGCAGCGATGCTATTGCGCTTGGTGGGGATGAGGCGGATGGTGTAGGCCGCGGGGTCTTCGGAGGGTGTTTTGGAAGGCGTGGTCTCGCGGATGTGGAAGCGCGGCTTGGAAGCCGCGGCGATAACGCGCTGGATGTCCTCGAGGTCGGCCTCGAGGGACTTGAGCTTGTCGTGCTCGAGCTGGGCGGGAGGAGTCAGCAGGTGAAGTCAGGTAGTGGGGTGGTGAGAGAGGGGACATACCACGTCGTCGACATCCACCCAGCCCTCGGCATCTGCTACCAGGCGCTTGTCCTCCTCGTCGTCCTCGTCAACCTCCTCCTCGGTGATGGTCCGCTTGAGGACGAACATGAGACCCTTGGCGATGCTGACGTCGCGGTCCTCGTGGACGCTGTAGCCGCGGCCGCGGTTGTTCTTGGGGCCATTCTTGGCCTTGAAGCTCATGCCCCGGCTGCGGCCATGGCGAGGGGAGTTGTGCACGAGGGCGCTGGGGGGGAGCACGCCACCGATGTCGTTGTTCATGGCAGAGTGGTGCACAGCGACGGCAGCGGCCATTTCTATTGGGGCAGCGGTGTTTGTTTGGGAGTGTTGGTGTTTGTTGGAGACTGTTGGGGTACTGATGCTGTGAGAGAGGCTATTGTGAGACAGAGACGACGCGAGGATGGTTGGCAAGATGGGCACGACCTCGACCCCCGCCGCGCGAGGGGTCGTCTCTTATGTGACAAACATGCCCCGCGTCTGGCGGACTGCCCCGCGCACCATGAGCCAGACCGAAATCGGAAAGCCCGCGTGTCGTGGATGATGCATCGCGGTGTTGCCCCTCTTCTCGGGCACTAGCGAGGCGCGTAATAAACCTGGGCGATGCCTGACCGCTGGTCGTGCATGGCTGAGAGAGAGGATCTGGCATATCCGCATTCGTGGCAGAGTCGTGAGTGGTGGTTGGAGGGCCGAGGAGGAGTCGCATGGCCCCCAGTGTCAGAAGACAGCCACGCCGGCAAGCACCCCTGCACCTGCCCCGCCCCTGCCGTTTGGCGACCCCACCCCTGCCAGCGCTTCCCACGGTTGCCCCACAACCAGCGCCATCTCCGCGTCTTGGCCTGACTGCTCACGCTGATTTGGCTGTGATTCATCTTGACGTTGCCCGCGAAGAGGAGATGGCTCACAAGCGACGCGTGCCAAATCACCGACAGATCATCCATCAACAGTGACAGCGAGCCGTCGCGGCAGTAACCCGGCCGCGGAAGGGACGATCGCATGCGCGACGAGTAGCAGCACTTGCCGGAGCAGGAGCGAATGGGTCCGGCGCCTCACCGCTTCTCCGCTTGCTACGTGTCGCCGCTCTTACCCGTCCTGTCCACCTTGGCCTGCAGCCAGCGACTGACCGTGAAAGACGTGCCAGTTGCAGATGCAAGGAGATGGGGTTCTGCCACCTGCTTTTCTCGGTTGTCGATCCACGTCTGGGCCTGGGCGTTCCCGAGCTATCGTGGCAGTCGTGACTAATTGCTGCAAGACACACGCCATCAACCCTGTGCTGCACTCACAGGAACGCCTGGCAGGCAAATAGACAGGCTCTGTAGCCGACATGGAAGCCCAGGCCTGCAGCGCTCGGCCATCCGCCAAGTGCGCGCATGCCAGTGGTGACTGTCGTCGACTGCCGTCGGGTCGCTGTCACGCTCCTTCCGCCATGTCGTGGCATGCGTCTCGCACGCCGGCTCCGATTTTGGTCGGGAAAATGGATGCCCCTTCGCATCGCCACCGTATGGGGATTCTATCATCCCGATCCACCGGCCTGCAGATGACACAGACGATGCAGCCATCCGTCCTCCCCTGCTCCATGCGCGAACCTGGTCCGACGAGCTCCCAAACACTCTCCTTGCCGACCTTAGCAGCCCAGAAACGAAGCAGCCAGAAGCCCGATGCGCGTGCGTCGCCTTAGGCGTGGTCTCAAGCAAGGAACTACCAACCAGCACCCCTGGCCCCCAATTGCTTAAGCTCTGACCTAGATTAGCCTAGGCGCCGGCCCGAATCATCTCAATGACATGCAGCTTGGCTCTACTTCTCCAGCACTTCAGAAAGAACATGGGCGGGCTGATATCCTGGATGAACCAATACAAAACCGACAGCTCATCAATACCGGCGATTTTGCTCGGCCTCTTGACTCCCGCCTCACCAAAGTCCTGTCCACGATGGCAGCCAGCTTCCAGTAGACAGCTTCGCCGCCCTGCTTTGGTGGCTCTTCCAAAAGTCCATGGATAAGGGAACTGCGAAGAGATGCATGTCGGGGTCGTCGATGTTCGGCGGCACCACGATGTGCATCAAGCTTCCGAACGAGTAAAAGTACTCGTCGGCTTGCGATGTACTGGCCGAAATCGAAGTGAATGAGGCCCGTGAGGCGGTTCGTGGACGGATCGAACAACAAAGCAGGTCTCGTCACGACGTCAGCATATTGAGAGCCGGCGGTCGCGATCTCAGACGGGGTACGTGATCCGTTACCCAAGTCTACATGACCAATGGACGGGGCAGGACCGGCAGGTCTTACAGGAGTTGTGGGAGCTTCTGCGAACCAAACTTGTCGAGTCGGCCACGCACGGAGGCATCGTTCCACCCCTTGACGACATCGCACTAGTTAGCGAAGGAGATCTGTGTGTGGAAGTATTCTGTATACAACTCAGCGAGAGTGTCGCAAGGTCCTCCGCCGTGGATCGGGGTTGGCCCCGGACGATGTTCCCGGCGTTGTCAAAGTTTAATTCGCTAGACCCCTTCATAGATGGTGGTAGCTAAAAGGTCGGGATTGCTTTGAAGACCGGGAAATTTGTCTGACCACGTCCTGCTTCTCAACCTAGTGGAGAGAGGAGAATGTATCGGCCAAGGATTGTCCCGGGATGAACTTCATGAGCAGCCATCCCTTTTCCTCGCCGGGTGGGCTTCAGCCATACATGACCGCAATATTGCCTTCATCGTTGAGGCCTGCCAACGCCTTCCCCATCAACCTCATCATTATGGCCTCGCCCTGTACGCGTACTTTCTCATTGAGCATGGCTTCCGGGTTGGTGACTCTCATGACCAACTTCGTCGACTCCCGCGGGAGTGGCGAGACAATGGAGCGTCCTTGGGGGATAGGGGCGTCAGTTGGTGCGGCACTAGCCACGAACGAATAAGGTTCACAAGTGAGTTCTTCCCACCACCCATAGCTGCAAAAGACTCCATCTTGAGCTGTGCTAGTAGTGCGTATTCGAGAACACAGTTGCAACTGAAACCAAGACACTCATGTCCTTACCATACACGCCTCGCATGATGCATCACATTTCCAATCCTTATTCTCCAAGCGGAGTCTGCCGTGTCAGCTGCTGAGTACACCGAGGTGACGGCTCATTCGGTGTTTCCAGTATTTGCCTAAAGAACCACCTGCCTAGCTGGTAAGTTGGTAGATGCATGTTGGGGCGCGCAATTCGCCTTGCTGAAATCTGAGACCGCCTGAGATCTGTGACATATCTGATGTTATGTTCGGGATTGTAAAGCTTACCATCGGCGCTCAGTGAGATTGAAGATGGGATGAGCTCTCAAGAGTGTCGCGTGCATTGCAGTCACGGTTGCCTGAAGAGGGCACATGACTGGTCGGAGTTGGGCCAGAGTGATACCCTCGAAAGTGGGGCACATGGACGGATCAATACTCAGTGCATTCTGGACCTTCCATTATGTCTACAATATTCTGCCTGTGAAATTTATCTCACAGACTTTATCTAAAATTTGTCGGGGAGATCTTATTTTTGACTTCTGAATTGTGATATGCACACAATTCGATTGGCCACATGTCAGAACTCGAATGTGGCCCGTGCGTATTATGGGGCATGTGGGAAAAGTACTGATTTCTCCCTTGAAAGTGCCATTTGATCAGAGGTACCAGATTTAACCAAGTTCTTATATTGTCGGCTGGCTTTAATAGAGCCCATGGCTGCTCGTGGAAGTAGTCCCGGACATTACATGTCTAGAATTGCATTCTGCACTGCAATTTTAGCCCTCAAAGAGGCCCCCCACCACATTTCATGGGCGAGCGTAGTGCCAAGGTTTGGCATTATCATCCCATCAACAAGATTCAAAATTCACGACCACTCTGTGAAACTGGCCTGTGCATTCAGAGTTGTGCCAACCCCCCTGAACTTTCATTTTCCGGTGTATTATCCCATCCCGCACCCATCCCGCACATTGAGTAGGTAGTTCCATCGCCGCCTATTGTCCCGATGTGAAGTATCTACCGAGCACGACAAAACTCTCCGTGCAAGCAATGCTGCAAGTTCAACTTTTACACGCGCCGCAGGATGAGGATTCAGATCCCCTCTAACCGATGAGTTGCCCCCTTCTGCAGCTGCTATGACCCCAGATGATGCCGACATCCAACCCAGGCCATCATTTAGTTCTCCTTCGCTCTCATACCCCCTTGAGCTAGCAACGCGTGCCACTTTCTCCAGCAGGAATGAGACATACTCCCCTTTTCCGGGAGGCGAGGCAGCATCGAGTACCCCAACCACGACTGCTTTCAGCCGCACCTGGCCTCAATAGCGCCGGATCTGAATACAGACTGGACCTCACTGATTCGATCTGTCACCTTCCTCTTGTCACTTCTCACGGGCAGTGGGGACTTCTTCAGCCCGGCGCCCCCCATCGGGTTCCTGGAGTCTCCTGCGTGGCTGTCATTCCGTGAGAGTCCATTTGTGCCGCGGACCCAGCCCTCATTAAAGTTCAGGCCAGTAACTCATATTCGCCTCCAAGATCCCTTCTGCGATGTGCGCAATCATCAATCTCGCGGCTTGGCGCCCCGCAGGACTTCCCCTTCTATCGCCGCTAACGGAAGTATCCACGTAACTAGCACAAATAATCTCTGCTCGGGGACGCTCTAGTCACTACCAAAGTGACCGTTCAGTTTTGCCCAACGCCAAGATTCGAGCAATGCCTAGCTGCAAGACTGTTGCGCAGCAAGAGGGACATGGGGATTTCCTCTTCACATGGGGCTTTTTGCTTCTTGGAGGAAAGCTCGTACCTCCCCTTGTTTGGTGAGATGTGACCCAAAGATGTGCAAGGCCCACTGTAGTACTCAAGAGTCAAGGCGAGGGGCCGAGGCCGAACTCGATCTAGCGTGGTCGAGGCGGCCGTCGAGTCCAGTTTCGACAGTCCCAATTAATCAACAAAAGGGGCCCCGAGTCTTCTTTGAGGGCCGGCGCTCTGTTTCTCGCCCTTTCTCCCCTCTCCGAGCCAGAGATCTCTTGGACCTGAAGCCAAACCGTGATCACTCCCGTCATCGTTGCGTTCTTACGATACCGCCCACGAGCCACAGAATTCCTCCGCCCAATCACCAAAACCCACCCACAAGCAGCAACAACACCCGCAACCACCACCACCATGCCGTCCCAGCCTTCATTCCCAGCACCCGCGGCCGCAATCGCCCTTCCAAGCACGCCTCGAACACCGCTCGCCAAAGCCAGCCCAAACCCATCCACTTCCCTCCCCCTCTCCAACCCTCAAATCACCCTCATGACCACCGCCCGCTCCCTAACCTCCTTCTCCCCCTCCATCATCCCCTCTCCAATCCACGGCGCCCCCGCCCTCCTCACCGCCCGCCGCGCCGCCTGGTCCCGCGTCGAAGCCGCCCTATCCCCCACCCCCTCCACCCCCTCAGCTTGCCCTCCCCTCCCCTCCCACTACGCCCACACCTCTCGTGAGGACCTGTACCTCGACGGCCTGCGCATGGGCGCCGCGGCGTGGGAGGACATGGCGACCCACGGCCATCGGTTTTTCGAGTGGATTACCCCGAGGTATACGCTGTTTAATTATAGCCCTTTGGGGATGGCGAGGACTTTGTTTCAGGGGACGGTGGAGATGTTGGGGACGGAGGGGCAGAGAGAGAAGTGGTAGGTTTTTGTTCTGTTTTTGTTTTGTTTTGTTTCAGGGGTGGTTGCTTTTGAGTGGCGGAGATGGAGGGTGTTTGCTGATATATATATGTGTGTGTATGCAGGGCCGAAGGGGTGAAAAGGGGGGAGATCAATGGCGTTTATGCGCAGACGGAGTTGGGGCATGGGAGTTTTGTAAGGGGTGTTGAGACTACGGCGACGTGGGTGGAGGGTGACAGTAAGTGGGGAAGTGGGTTTGTGATCACCAGTCCGACGGTGACGAGCACGAAGTTTTGGCCTGGAGGGATGGGGTTTTCAGGAACGCATGCGGTGGTCATGGCGCAGTTGGTCATCCGTGGGGTTGGGTACGGGGTGCATGCGTTTGTGGTCGAGTTGAGGGACAGGGAAACGGGCAAGGCGATGCCGGGGATTGAGCTGGGAGATTTGGGCGGGAAGATGAGCTACAACCAGAACGACAATGGGTATGCGCGGTTTGAGGGGGTGAGGATTCCGAGGGGCAATATGCTGATGGGTCTGGTGGAGGTTACCGAGAAGGGGGAGTACAAGCGTCGCGAGGGGGTTCACAAGAAGGCCGAGTATGGCGGGATGCTTGTGGGCAGGGCGAATATTCCGAGGGCGTGTGCGATGCAGCTTGCCGCGGCGGTGACGATTGCGACGAGATACTCGACAGTGAGACAGCAAGGATATTCCCCCTTTGCGGCCGGGGAATCCTCAACGCCGGCCGGAGAAACGGCAATATTCCGGTACCGGAGTCAGCATTTCCAGTTGCTTGTCCAGCTCTCAAAGGCATACGCCATTCTTTTTGCATCCCGCCACGGAGAGAAAGCGTTTCAGAAGTTCATCAGTCAGCAGCACAGGCAAGATTTCAGCACCATGACGGAAACACACATCCTTCTGTCCGGCATCAAGGCGTGGGCAACCACCACGGCGTCGGAGGGAGCCGAGGACGCGAGAAAGACATGTGGAGGTAGCGGATATCTCATCATCTCCGGCCTCCCAGAGATTGTGCAGTCCGTCACAGTGCTTTGCACCGTCGAAGGCGAGAACTCCGTCCTCTGGCAGCAGGTCGCCCGATATCTGGTGAAATGGGCGCCGAAGTTGTCTGGACCAAGTTCAGTTTCTCATATCCCCGAGGATCTGAGCTACCTCGCAGCCCCGACCAACGAGGCTTGCACCGCCAGAGACATCGACTTCCTCGACCCGAGCATTCAACTTTCCATCTTTCAGCAGGGGTCCCAACGGCTGATCGCCAAAGCTAGCCAAATGCTGCAAAAGTCATTATTGGACAGTGTCCCACCGGTTCAAGCTTGGGACAGACACGTCATGCTGCTCATTTCTATGGCAAGGACGCACATCGAGTACATCGTCCTGAGGTCATTCATCGACATCACCGAGGCGATGAGTGGCTCGCCGGAGAAGACTGTAATGCGTCGTGTTCGTTCCCTTTTTGCACTGTCCACCATCGTAGACAGCACTTCTCCTCTCGCAAATACACTGTTGGAGGGCAGGTTTCTATCCGAGGCACAGGTGGATGATATCCGAGCTCAGATTAACAACCTGTTGGATGCGCTGGTACCGGATGCAATTGGTCTGACGGACGCTTGGGACTTTACGGATGCTGGGTTGGCAAGTGCGATCGGCATGAGGAATGGAGACGTCTACACGATGTTGATGAGTTGGACGCGGCAGCTGCCAATCAATGTGGCAGAGAGAGAGACGCCCGAGGTGGAGATGAAGAGGTGGGAAGAGTACATCAAGCCTGCACTCAGGTCTAGGCTATAATCCTATGTATATACCTAAAGCCGTGAATCGCGCCTAAGATGGTGCGTATCACTCCATCGATTATCAAAGTCCAGGCCACAAAAGACGTTGCGGCGTAATGAAAAATAATGTTAAGTGAGCCGCGAGGGCTGTTGACGGACTTGAAAAAGACTGGTCAGAGGGCTGATCGTCGCAACAGTTACGTACGCACGTGCATAGAAATTGGTCATCGGGGGAGAGGCATCGGGCAACCAGGCGAAAGGTTAAAAAAAGGGGGGGCGGTGTTCAGAGGTCTCACCGCTCTTTTGACTTCAGCTTCAAGCTCTCTCCGCTGTCACAAATTCGAGGCCAGAAGCGTTCATCCTGTACCTTGATCATTGACAGCACCGATCACGCTCGCACTGCAGAAGAAATGAGAAACCAAAATGACAAGCCAAATACCGACCAGACAAGCAATTCTAGGCCGCTCTGGATGCAATACACTCGTCATCACCATGCCGCCAGCCATCGGGACGAGATCCACTCTTACGACCCAACCGAACAACAACGCGGGTATCATGCGGCTCCCAGATGAATTACTCCTCCAAGTTGTCAAGTACGTGGGTTATCCGATTCTCTCCCAACTCGGCGGACACGTCAAGAATTACGCAGACTCAGCCGCGCTGGCAAAGACTTGTCTCCGCTTCTACCGCCTCACCATTCCAGTCATGTACAGCCGCCTATTCGTTTCGATCAATTCTATCACCAGCAACAGCCCCTCCATGTCAGCAATAGCAGCTCGAAAACTCCACCAGACGCTCAGTCAAAACCCCTGGCTTCGACAGCACTGCCGCGCTTTGCACCTCGGAATCGGTGATACCACGCACCCCAAGATCCAACTTCCCATCGTCGAGGACCTCGCCCACCGGCTCACGCAGACGAGGCGTTTGTTTATTCATGGGGGGTTTCAGACCGCGGCGAAGGGGACATGGTCTGTAATTCGCACTGCCGTGGCGCACATGCCACTCCTGGAGGAGGTGCACCTGCACCGAGAGGGCCGGGGGTTATGTCTCCCTGATGTATTCGAGGCGCTGGGAAGCGCAGCTCATCTTAGGGTTCTACATCTCGGCGGAATTTCGCCAACTCCTCATAGCGTGTCGTGGGGAGCCTTCAAGGTGAGACCTGCCAATTCTGTCGCCAACAGTGCGAACTGCTACAGCAAAGGCCCGGTGCTAATCACGATGCCGTCTCGGCGTGCATGTCCCCAGAAAGGGTCCTCGTCGCTCTCCTCGCTCTCCATCACCGACTTCTCCGACTCGCCCGCTCACCTCGCCAACCTCATGAGCTGGCCCGCCCGACTCGAGTCATTTTCCTTCAAGCGCATGTACTCTAATGAGTTCGGGCCCTGGACGCTACCGACGGTGCTATCGGCCTTGCACCAGCATAAGGCGTCCCTGCAGACCCTCTCCCTGGGCGGCTGGTGTGTCCAGCGCGGCTTCTCCTGGTTCGACTTCGCCAAGTTCGATAGCTTACAGTCGCTGAGTCTGCCGGCATATGCGACTGGGTGCCTCATCGGTGACATCTCCTGGGACGTTCTCAAGGTCACTCGGCTGCAGGTATTCCGTTGGTCCTTGGCCCGTGAGGGCGAGGATTGCGAGAGCCTCTTTGACTTTGGCCAGCAGCACGAGGATTGGCTTCGGGCGTTCGCCATTGGTGCCTGGGAGAGAAAGCTGCCCTTGCGGAGGATAGAGATTGAGTATCAGCCCTTTTCTTGGTCTGTGTGGGAGATGGAGGGGGGGGTGTCGAGGCCCGAGGTGTATCCCTGGGACAGGATGGATCGTCTCAAGTCTGAGATGCAAGAGATGGGGATACTCCTGTCGTATGACACGCCCACGGTGTCACGAGACGAGTTTGAGGGCAAGCCTGAGGTACGCGTCGATGGAGATGTCATGACTGAAGATTCCAGTTGGTCCGAATCGTGGCTGGAAACAGAGGAGGAATGCCAGGCGGAGAGCAATCTGGCCCAAGCAAACACCATTCTGAACTATTTCTCTGCCACGCGCTCTTGAGAAACAGAGGAAAACGGGATGGCTGCACTTCAGAAGGGAAATGCACATGTGTCCACAACCAGCCTTCGAATGCTTCAAACTTGACTTCAATCCCATCATCGTTCACGGTGACCATCTAGTGATACGGCAAATGTGTTTTGTATCTGCAACAGGGCGCACGACTGCGCTGTCCATTAGTTGAGATACTAGGTGGTTCCCGTTCTTGGACACATGCATCATCGATCCCCAGGCTTCAACGCTACCGTGGCGCTAAAACTTGGCGGGTATGTGCCCGGAGAGCCACGCATGTGACGTAGGTGACTTAGCAGCTTAATCCCTGTCTTGTTCCCAAATTTATATTTGAGTGCGATGCGATCCGATGCTCTAACCAATGGGCAATTTAGTTAGAGACCTAAGCCCAACGGATACTAGATAGACAAGATTGAGGCATTGCATGCCTCTGCAGTTACCCCCGTCATATCGTTGGTGGAAGGAATGCACTCAACATCTAGTATCGTTGCTTCCACCGAACACTACGAGCTCGGGAACTAGTTCAGTTCGCGGGAGAGCCCGGCAGGCCTCCATCCACACTCCCGTTTCTACGGGATGCGAGCCGTCAACTCCGCAAACAACTTGTACATGACTTCCACTTCGGCATTCTGCTTTGACGTCAGCTAAACGATCCAAATCACCACACAGGAAGCAATACTCACCGTCACAAGGTCGGTAAAAACTCCAATTTGATCAGCATGATCAATCGTCCCATTCTCCCCAAAATACCAAAACTTCCCCTGAACCGGCCGTGGATTCACTGCATCAAGCTCGGCCACAAACCCCTCGGCCCGCTTCACCCTCCCCTCCGGCCCGTCCATCGAAATGGTATTCACCACCCCGTCATTCCGCCTCCTCTCCCTCCCCCCTGCCACCTCCCCCCCCATGGCATACGCAAACGGCGCCAGCACCAACAACATGTCCGGTCGCGGAATTTGCTCCCCGGGTCTCGGAATCTGCGAGAAATATCCCATCGCTTTGAGATGCCGACTCGCCACGTCCGTCACCCATCCCAGTACGGATACCAACGGCGGACTGATACGCGCCCAGTTGGCAAAGTTGAGAAAGGAGGACGCAAACCGAGGAATTCCAAACATGCTTGCAATCCCACCGGCCGGGAAGAGCTCGAAGAAGCCCTCGATATCCTCGCGAGAGAGAGTGCGAGTAGGAAACTGCGTGGTTGCACAAAAGGCCATGGTGAAGAAATAGGTCGGGGGCGGGAGGGGTTGCGAAGCAGCGAGGGTGTTGAGGGCGGTTGCGCCGGCGATGCTGTTGTCATAGATGCCGTTCACTTTGGAGTGCCACCAGGCAATGACGGCTGGCGTGATGCGTTGACGCATGTCCTGGTAGGTTTCTTGGCCGGAGCGGGTGAAGCCCCAGTGGTCGAGGCCGAGGTCGTAGATGCGTTCTTTGCGGTCGGCGAAGGAGCAGGAGGTGATGAGGTCGACTATGACGTTTAGGTTTATATTGGGGTCGTCTTGCAGGAAAGACTGGGCCTTGGTTAGAAGGAAGTTCACATAGCGGGCAGCGAACAATGTTGTTCATTCTTACCTCTGCCACGTCAGTAAGAGTGGTGCCCTTGTGTGGTGTGCCCAAAGTGGTGACAGCTTTCACGCGCGCCTGTTCGTCATTGCGCGGAAATTGGGGCAAGTCTGAAGGGGCTCTTCCAGATAGAAGATGTAGGAGATATCGAACAGTTGTGCCTCCCTGAGAGTGGCAGATGAAGGTGAGTCTGTTGGTTTTGCTCCACTGCCAAGATTTCGGTAGGCGTTTCCACCCGTGGACAATAGCTGGCCAGGTTTGCGGCTTTTTCTTCTCGATGAGAGGGTCTAAAGGGAGATTTCCAAAGTTGACGTCAACTGGCACCGATGGTTCTCCCGGCTCATCGAACCCGCTGGAATAGTTAGATTCAACACCGTGACAGTGCAATTCGGGTCTCCAGTCCCCTACCTTTTACTGCCAGCAGCATCGACTTTGACGCTGCTGATTTGCTGGAAGAGTTCACATGCTCGTTCTTTGTTGCTCGACAGCGGGCTAAGCCGGGCACAAATGACAATATGCCCCTGAGCCGCTAAGGCCGATGCGAGGTCTGAGAAGCCACCGAAGTAGTTCACTGCTCCCAGGAACGGCTTGCCCCAGCCGGCAAACCCGGGGACTGTATGGAATTAGCCATTAGCGGTTGAGCACGAGGACAGATGTGGGTTCTCACCCAAAACAATCGGTGTCTTGTGCTGGAGGTTCCCTGGGAGCTTCTGGCGGAGATCCCGGGTCACATTCTGCAGGTTACGAATGCCGGCGTTCTCCGACCGGATGAACTGGTTAGCTGGGTTTCCTGTTTGAAGGACGTTATCTGACATCGTGGTCGACTTCCAGGAGCAAAGAGATGTAAGGGTGTCAAATCCAGGGGGTGATCTGTTGGGGCGAGACTGCTGCTTATGTGCCCGGTCATGGCTTGTGTGACTCAGTTCCACTCACACCCCCGCTTCCACTTGCATTCTGGTAAGCAAAAGAAGGCAGAGCTGAATTTACTTGATAGCTATGGCGCCGTTTCTGCGTCCGCCACCGCTTGTGATAGGTCAAAATTGACCCTGAGGTGCATTGCCGAACTGTCAGGGTAATTCTACCCCATTGGGCTGATTTACGAGGGGAGGGCCTGGGCCTGGCTACCGGCCAGAGCGATTGGCTTTACGGCGAGGGCGAACTGCTTAGCGCTTTTGCAGTGGCTTAGCTTGTTTAGATCGGTTATACGGAGCCACCGAAGGTGGCGTGAGCTGCTCGCGCGCGGGGTACGCGCTGGGGATGGATGGTGTGGCGGATTATTGAGGTTCTGAGGATAAAAAGCTGGAGAATCCGCTGTATTTTAGGTGTTTAGATTTCAATGCAATGCCCCTACCCCCCCTACTATTCTACGCTTGAGCCCCGCGTTCGCCTCTGTTTAACTCCTTCACTCTGGTGGAAAAACCCTGACACGAACTGCAACCCCGACGGCAGACACCTCACTTCTAAGGGCGAAGCATTCTTGGTTAACACCGAGGTGCCCCTCTTGCGTGATGCCTAGTTCCTACGTACTCTCAAGTCTCGGCTTCCTGCCCCAAATAATTCTCTGATGGTAATACGAACGCACCTTGAGATCTCTTAACTCCTTTCTCAAGTGCGCCAAGAACACCTCAATCTGGTTCTTTGTCCAACCCAGGGCATGCGCCAAAAGCAACATGTACCCGTCTGGATCCTTCAAAATCCCAACTTAATAAACTGACCTAACTCCTTCCGCTTTGGATCCTTCTCCCATCCACTAATGGGTATCTTCATGTTGATCTCTTTTATGTCAACAAACCCTGCTTTTTCCATAGCCACGCGCACTATTTCCTTCTCATACAGCTCAAACGTCCGCCCAAACTTGCGGCACCCAGAAACAAAGACCTTTCCCCATTAGCTGAGGGCCATGGTTGATTTCACGCTTCCGTCGTCGCTGAGCAGAATGGCCGAAGGTTCGATACTCTCGACATAGCCGCCGGGTGCAGTGGCCTCAAAGGCGCACGAGAAGAGCAGATCCTAGTCGTCCACGCTGCCGACGAGGAAACGGATGTGGATGTAGTCGAAGAGACCTGGACGGAAGGTCCATTCCTGGGTGCAGTCCTCGATTTCGAACCGAAGGTTGGCAGGGACCCATTCTGTGCCGTGTCAGTCGTGCAGCTAGCAGAGGCGGAAGTGGTCATGACTGGTGGCTGGCCTTCAACTTGTCATCCTCTAGAGGAGCTGGGCAGAGTTCGCCGTCAACCGCAAGAGTAACGCTGTGGTGGCTGAGCGAAACCTTGTTAGCAGGGCTCCTTATTTGTTCTCGAGATCCGATTCTTACGCAATGTCCATGGAATCCAATTGGTCTTCGTCCTTGGCACCCCTGATGAAGATTTGGGTTAGTTCTTTGCGTTGGTGGCATAAAAAAAAGAGAATATATCCATGTACTGTAGGCAACGTCCCCATGTACTGTAGCCCCACCAAAACGTCCGTACAAAACTCTAACCCCCGGACACCACCCGATCTGCCGAGCCTCTGCTGCATCCTTCCTGGCCTCTGTGGCCTTCCAGATCCTCAATCAAGACCCGGCGCGCTTCTCTAGAGTCCGCTGTCTCTTCAAGGTAATCGAGGCTTCCGGTGCCTGGACAACAGCTGGTCTCTGAGCTCTGTTCCAGTCCCTTTTGGACATCAAGACAGGCGTGGGTCCGCTGGTTCTCATCATCGACTGCCTTCATCGATGCAACTCGTCCTTTAAAAGGCTAATAGAAATGCTACTGGCCGTTGTCCGGAACAAGGACTCCCTTACAACCCTCAAGGTGGCTCTGTTCTACCAGCAGCGCCGGGATATCCAAGACCTCCTCCTTAGCTCGGACGAGCAGACTATCCTTCCGGGACCTGTGCTCACCACCGACACGCTTGTGCCAATGGTGGCTGCTTTAGCAACGGTGGCGGTCAGCAAGAGGCCGCATCTCTGTGAGATGGAAGAAAAGCTGGTGTCGTCGTTGGGAAATTGCAAGTACACCACGGAGATGCTCCTTGCTATACACTCTCTTGATCGCATCTGTGCTGGTCGAACTCCCCGGACGCCCTAGTCGCTAGAATTGGCTCTGAACGAGAAGCAGTCGAGCATAACAGATGCGGTGTCCTCTTTCTTTGAAGAGCTTTCAGACTGGGGTCGAATTGCGCTTGGCTGGATAACTCACTCCAAACGATCCTCGAGGCTTGGCAAGCTTGCAATAGTGGTGGCCATTACCGATCAGGAGGGCAACTTCACGGCATCCCCTTCGACCCTAAGGACCTACCCCTAGACACTACGGCTGATATATGGTCAGTGTTTGACCCCCTGGTTAGAGTCGAGAATGGAAACATCCAATTCTGCAGTGATATGGCGAGAGAAGAGCTCCTTGACCAAATCGCAAAGGACGTGGGAGGGAAGCCCTGGTCTAGCCGCACAAAGGAATCTCGGGCATCAGCGATCATACCAGGCGAAGAGGATATTACGGCCATTCTCTTCGGCCCTTTGTCGTAGCCCAAATTCATCGATCCCGTCAACGCAGAGTTGCGAAAGGACAACGGATTCAAGCAGCCCCATGGACAGCTCTTCGACTTGATGAGATACGCGGTTCGTTTTCTACCATTCCACTACCAAGCACGGGGAGACATCGGCAACCGACGGGAGCTCGGTCAAAGCCACCAACTCGCGCTGACCTGGTCGAGATTGAACTCCACACTATACAGCACAGCTTCTCCCCCGGACCTGTGCGTTTCCGACCCGTTGTTTTTGGCCGCCCAGCTAGAATTACAGGGTATCGTTGAAAATCTTGGCAAAGACATGGACCTCTCATACCGCGAAATTGCCCTCCGTTTAGCAAGCTGGGGCGGCTACCTCGACATGGTGAAAACTGTGGTTAACGGCGCCTCTGAAGGAGAGATTCCGGACTGCAAAATCGCCTTTGAGCTTGCGTCTTCGCGAGGATACGACGAAATTGTTCACTATCTACTTCAGTATGCGAAGCCCAAGCTCAGCGAAGGCCTCCATGTTCATGTCCTAGGAAGGTTGGTTTGCCACGCGGCGGCGGAGCTTGGGTACGAAGAACAGGTGTCCCTATTTCTCGAGAATGGAGCCCATGCAGATGCCGCTCCGGACAAGACGACACCTCTGCAGTACGCAGCCCGTAATGGCCACGCCTCGCTTGTGCTCAAACTCCTGAAGCAACACGATGCAGGTGTGGATTCTAGATCAGGGCTATGTGCAGATAAGGCAATATGTGGAACGTTTTACTGAGGAACAAGGGGCTCAGGAGCAGCGGAAGTGCAGTTGCAAAGTGACTTGATTAGGTAGAAAGGGGGGGAGCGAAGCTCCCAGACTAAATACAAAAGAAAGCTCCCTGTGTGTGAGGAGAGCACATGACCAAAGGTTCCTGCGCTCCAGCCTAGCCTGGAGCGGTAAGGCGCCTGCGCGCCTGAACGCCAAGAACTGCCGCTGCAGTTCGACAAAACCCATGGCCCCTGAGCTTAGATCGGTCTGAGCAGCCTCAAAGCGGTGCCTCGGCCTCGTCGTCCGCAGTCCAGCCACCGCGGGCTTTCAGCATATTCGCCGCGGCATTGAAGCCCTCACGCTGCGCAAGTCCAACTGCCCTGACGTACTGCGGCCGATGGTCGTCATAGATCCCAGCCCCGTTGCCGAGAAGAAGATGAAGCATATCCAAATGGCCATGCTCGGCAGCGCCCTCGAGAGCCGTCCTCCCATGAAGCGCAGTGTCTTTAGCATTGACGTCAGCGCCGGCGTCAATCAGTTTGCGCGCAAGAGCGACGTGGTTGTGGATTGCAGCAAGCTGAAGGGCCGTCGCGCCCCCCGATGGACTTGGTTCGGGGTTGACAGCGGCGCCCGCCTTGATGAGGGCTTCCGCGATTTCAATGTCCCCTGTTCTCGAGATAAACGCCAAGGGCAAGCCCCCGGTAGGACCCAATCGCTGGTTGACATTGACTCCTGCTTTGATGAACGCTTCGACTATCCAAACTTGCCGAGATATAAGGGCAGCGTGCCAAACTGATTCTGGTGCCGAATTTTTGTCAGTGGCTTCGTTGAGGAGGGCACACTCTTGGAGCTGTGCCCCAGCGTCGAGAAGATCCTGAACACACGAATGGCTGCCAAGAAGGATAGTACTGGCGAGAGCCCTAGAAATGCAGACCGGACCCCAATTCACAGCCCTCAACAACATCTGGAGCACAGCACGACGACCAAGTTCTGCCGCCTTCGTCAGTGTCTGAGTGCTATAGTCTATGCTGGGTGTTTTGGTTGCGTGCAGATGATCGCTGATGTCGTCCGGATGTATCCTCCATGCCATTGGTATGATATGTGGCAGAAGAACATGAAGGATGTTTTCCGCTTGTCGAGCCTCAACAGCAAGTTTGAGAGTTCGTGATGTGTACGGTGCTTGTCGTTCAATCAAGGATTTGATGAGCTCTAGATCCCCTTTCAGAACCGCCGCATCGAGTGGGACTGGTAAAAGCGTGGGCAACTCGGAATGCGTGACTTGAATACCGCAAGCTATTAGACGCGTAGCGAGGGTGGTCTTTCGTCCTAGAATTGCGGCAGAGAGGATATTTGGGCCATTTTGACCAGTGATAGCCGAGAGGATATTGCGGTCGTGTAGGAGATTGAGAACTTCTTCACTTCCGATGCGTGTGACCATACGTTTCGGGATCGCGCCGCCTTCGAGATGCCAGCGCACTTCATCAATATCACCCTGCTCCACAGAACGCGCAAAATCTCCCGGACTTAGCGACAGTCCTTGTTTTCCCGAACGGCTGTCACCTTCAGAAGATTCCCACTCCAAAATTAGCCGGATGTTTTTGTAAGTATGCATGCGATCATCTGGCCCTATACTTTCAGACAGACTCATGGGATGGCAATTCATAGCCATTGCGTTCGTGTTGGCCCTTGGGGCACTTGCGCCGGCATCCAAGAGCTCCAAGATGAGTTCCAGACGGCGATGAGCGCTCGCAATGAGTAGCGGACAGCGGTGTCCATTGTCCGGCAGAGGGTCGAGGGCTGCTTTGCCTTCACACTGCAGAAGCTTTACCATATCGTCGTCGTAGAACGCAATTGCTAGACCTAGGGCCGTCGTTGATACTGGCTCTTTACAGCCAGGAAAGCCGTAGTGGGCACAAGAAGGAAGGAGCCTGAAGCATTGGGTTGTTTGGGGGGCGTTGACGTCCACACCGAAGGCGATCAGTCGTTCCACGAGCCTATATTCTTTCCGAACCGCCGCCCAGCCAATTATCGTCACTTCCGATGTGATGGGGGCGGTTGTGTGCAGTCGACCATTGATGTCGGCACCGGCTTTCATGAGCTTCTGTAGTATCTGATCGCACTGTTCTTCTCCCTGTTCGTCTTCATCGCACGAGGTTTCGACATCTTCACCACCAAGGGAGATTTTGATGGCGGCTATCAGGGATTCTGCGGTTAGAGAAGCCCCGGAGGCGAGGAGCAGGTCGACAACCCGGTGATGATTTCTGGCGATGGCGAGGCAAAGCGGTGACTTCTGAGGAGGACATGGATCAGGCCCGTCCACTCTCGCTCCGTGATTGAGGAACAAGCGGGCCATGGCAAGAGACGTATCCTCGTCCCCAATTCCTACCGCAAACTGGAGAGGCTGCTGCTTTTCCCAGTCTACGGCTTGGAGATTGACGTTCATGTTGATATCCACACCGACATCCAACATGATCCTCAGAAGATCAAGCCGCCCCGCTCGGACAAGTCCGACAAACGCGCGGTCCCGGATGGCCTCGGTGATTCGATCGTGGCGGGAAAGAAGGGTCTTGAACACTCCCAGACCGGTTGATCCAAGTCGTTCAAGAAGAGATATCATGGCAGAATCAACGAACTTTGCCCGCTCCACGTCGCCGGCCGCTCCCGAGGAACAGAATTGGTTATTTGAGAGGAACCAGAGAAGTATCATGAGCATTGCCGGAGCTTCTTGATGCTGATTTTCGCTTGGGTCTGCGACAAAGAGGGCTGTCGTCACCCGGTCCGAGCCTTGGTGCCAGCTATCGTGAGCTCCCCGGGAATCGATTTGAGGGAGGCTTTGGAAGTCCAGTGAACTGAGAGAGCCCAAGAAGCAAGCCCAAGGGCTGGGGTCACTACTGACACCTAGCTCATCCAAGTCCCTAAGCTGCTCCCAGGCCATCATAAGCATCCCTTCAGGAGTTCGAGGGGAGGGCGGATCTGCAACATACCTAATCAGCACACTTGAATTATCAGCAGAAGTGCGGTGAGCGCCATACCTGATTCCCTGACACACATCTCTGGGGTGGTCTGATTGGCTGAGTCGTAACGACGTATCGCTCGCTTGATCTTCTCGTCTGAGACCTGGGTGCCTCGCTTCAGATTCATGATCTCAATCTCCTTTCCCTCTCTTGCGTTCTTGGCAGCCTTCGGACCCAATACCTTCCACCTCACGTACTTCTCGATGCCCCATTTCGAGAGTTGTTTTTCATACGCGGATTTGCTATCGGTGGCCACATCCAATGTTAGCTTTGCGAACCTTCTTTCCCACCAATGCGGGAGGAGAGCACAAGCCTTCTGATAAATCCCCGTGCTTTCATCATGTCAGCGACTTCGTGAAGAGTGAGTTCCTCGTCGACATAGAGCCGCGTGATCTCCAAGCGGTGCTGCTCCCACGGATCTAAGCGTGCACTCGGCATCTTGAGCTGCCTAGGAATGTTTGGCGGGAAAGGTTCTCCGGGGCGGGCGGTAACAAAGCCAAGAGCGGGAAAAATAGCGTGGTCGAAGAAGTGTGGATGGGATAGTAGACTGGACGATTGTCAGGCTGCAGGCGAGGATGAGAAATTGAACAGGCGACAATCCAGGCGCGTTTTGAAAGTTTCTGACCACGCATTTGACGCGACCGGGTTTGATTGGAGGAACAAAACCATAATGCCCGTTGCCAAACCGCAACGGGTCCCGCCTGCCTTCTCTGGCTGACTGGTCGCTGGTTGGTCCGTCACAAAACCACCGAGCAAACATGCAAAACCGTCCATCAGTCTTGCCCAGAATGGAAAATCTCACTTACGTCAGTCGGCGAAGGGCTCGCACCGGGACTTGTCCATGACTTCCCTTTTAGCAGCCCTTTTCATCTCACTTGGTACACCGACACGTAACTGCCAGCCCCGGACCGAGAAGACAGCGGCAGCATCCTCGTGCGACTTTCCTTAGGCATCTGACCGACGACACTAGACACCCTTTCCTCTGCACGCTCGATCATAAAAGTTATGAATGCCGAAGCTGTTATCGCGCTTGTTGCAGTCGTTACGACACTGCCACCGACGGTGTTGGCGTTGTGGAAATGCTTCAGGGCTCGGGGCCTAAAGGTCGCATCTGGGTCAATTGACGGTACAGTCACCCCTCTTATGTTATAACACCTTAATCCTTGGATTTATTTTACTGACTTCCAAAAGTGGAGACCGGATGCTCTGGCAATAGCAGTCGTGCTCCTTTTCTTGGACTTCAAGTTGCACAGCACCTCATGCCTAGCCCAGACACATACCGGCAATATCTCGTTGTTGAATCTTCTTCATTATACATATCACTCACACACAGGGTTGAAAGAGATTGCGCAGGCTATGGGAATACATTTGTTGGGCCAGTTTTGCAATCAGTGGCGAGCATGCCTGTTGTCCGGGCCGACATGGGCGAGTTCTGTGGAGGGAGGACCACGCAGTGGCGATAAATTTGCAGGGCGGAGAGCCTCCCAGAACCTGGAATAAGATCTCACTTCCGTGTGCACTGTAGCCAATTCAGATGTCCCTTTCCCTGCGTTCTGGGCTGGAAGCAAGCGTACTAACAAGCATCGAGACACTCTCTCCGCGGGCCATACTATAAACCGCTGATACTGTGCCGCAGCTGTTTGAACCCTGTTCTCAAGATCCTGGCAAAGTTGAAATCAGTGCTGGCCTCAACTCTGGATCAAGGAACGCTTCCAGAATCTGGAAAATGACTCCTTCACTCTACTACCTGGCAACTCCAGCTTTCGGCCTGGCTTCAAGGTTTGCCTCAAGGACACCACGGCGTTGAACGGCACAGTCTATTCATTAACACTCAGGCCGCATCCTTTCTGATAGTCAAATGCTGTTGAAGATCGACTAGACTCAAATGCGACCCTCATCGGACACCGCTCCGAGGAGATATGTCCGAGGTCGCCAATCATTCCTTACAGTTTCTAAGCTAGCACGGCTACCCGTCAGGGGTAAGGTAATCTGCCCTGCGCTCTGCCCTGTACTAAAATCATCCCGATGTCATGAGTCCAGCTCAGATAGAAGCTATGACATAAGTTTTGTACACTGTTTGAACGGGCCCTGGTTTCGCTTCCTCTTTCCAGTTTCTACATGGGATGAGCTTTATGACATGAAATGAATCCTTCGTAGCATAGCATGTTGTCTCTTGGTATATAAATCCCTATCATTTCCCCTCAGCCGGCCTTTAAACTAGATACCAGAGAGCAGCACTCTATCGACCCTCAACTATACCACTAGACTCCAACAGCAAAACCATACATCTCCATCATCATCATCCCCATCAAAATGAAGGCCTTCACCACCCTCCTCCTCACCCTCACCACCCTCGCCTCAGCAGCCCCAAGCGCCAACTCAGACTCAATTGCCGCCCTCAATCCTCGCCAAAGAACATGCACGTACGATATACTTTGCGATTTGGATCATCCAGGCGATGATGAGAACCCCTAACCTGACCCCGACACCGCGAAGTGCTGCGCATTGGTTGGTGGTACGGGTACTGCCTGGGTATGTTGACACCCCTTTAATCTGTATAGACAAAATTTTAGGGTATGGTAGCCGACATGGAAACAGATCTGCGAGGAGCTTCCTCTCCCGAAGGCCCAGGATTTCGCAAGGTGCTGTGGGAATAGCGGCGGGTATACTTTCTTTAGGGGCAAGGGTGGGTCAAACTGCCCTCCTATCGGTGTCTAGGTGAGCGGCGGGTGCTGGAGTGTTTCGGGGGAGGGAAGGGGGAAAGGGGGGATCGGAGCTTGTGAACAGTATAAATAGCCCGGGCGACAGAGGGACCTTTGGTGTCCTGAAGAGCTGTGTCATCACTCGTTTACGTGCACAACTCGCCCCGTCTCAATGCCCCCCAGGAAACTCCCCTGTATTTCTCTTGTTTTGAGGAAGGCAAATTAGATAGAAACATGTAACCTGACCTTGAAGATACAACTCCGTTAGTCCGAGTCTGAGTCCCGATAGCGCCTGCTCCGTCGCTGCCGTTGGACGCTCGAAGCAGCCCCCTGAATGACGCTTAATCCTAAAGATACCTTGTCGGCGTTGTCCTCACACATTTTGTGAAAAGCGGAAACCTCGGATGATATCAGGGCATACACCTGCTTATAGAGCCAGCTATCATTATTCGGGCTGCTGCCCCAGTATGGGAGAGTCCGTTTCCCAGAGTATCTTGACGTGCTCTCTTGCATTCTCTCTGTTCTCTCGACATTGTACTTAAGCCCGTTCTCCTTATCGGGAAGCTTACCGAGGTCGACAAAGGCTTTTTGGAGATCCGGGTCAAACTCGGAGATGTCTGTATCCTCGTCAATAGAACCAAGGGCCCCAGCTACAATAGCTAAGCACTTTTATCTTTCTATGATTGTTGGATACACCCCTTTCGTTGCGGGGTATTGGGGTGCCAGGATATCTATCATGCCACTGGCAATGTTTTTGGAGCCAAATGAGGATCGGGGCAGCCATCAACACCGCGAACTCCGCCTTTTGAAGGAGCGCTTCATCTGCCAAAAAATCGGGTGAAGGCCGCTTAAGGGAAGTGATCAAATGCTGTCTATGATGTTGGCACAGAGGTCAGAGCAGAAGAATGATGTGTAGTCGTGACATATGAGTGCATGTAGTGCGTACAGCATCGCTCAACTCTGTCAAATTTGAGAGTTGCAAGTGCGGCTTCTGGCATTGCGTTGAGCCACTCCAACCAGGCGATTACTCTCTCGAAGTGAACAATCAAGCTCCAGACGAAGAACCTCAGTCGACTAACCCTCCAACCGTATTGGTTGGGGATTGTTTTCCCAGCATTGACGAGGACCCTCAGCCGGAGTTCCATATCGGCCTGAAGGCTAGCCAGACGGGACAGAATGCTGACAGCCTGTAGCACAGGTGCATTATCATCCATAAGATGGGCAATGACCTCGTCGGACCGGAGGGATTGGATGATCGGTTGCGTATGGGCAAAGACCCGGATTGGCGAGGGGAGACACGGCCATTGGGGCGTGCACAGAGTGATGTGGGTAAATTCGCCAAGTGAGCACAAATGCTTGTGGATGCTCGACTCGGTGTCCGAGAAACCGAATGCATTGAGGACTGACTTGTCATCCAATGGAGGGAGACGGTCGATATCGCAGAGGCGGGTTATAAATTCTTCATGTGCTTCGCCCTGCATGACCACCTTCTCGTCGATCCCAAAATCCGAAGTCGTGCTCGTCAGTGGGTCGATAGTTTCGGGCCTAGACTCTAGAGCATGTATCGAAATACCGCAAGCGGAGCTGCAACAATAGCAACAATACCCGGGACACTTTATCAGTGTTTTGATGCAAAATAATCGAATGGCTAGTCATCAGAACGTACCACTGAATATGAGGGTGCTGCTCGGCCTCCAGGTTTCCATTGCATTTCGGACAAGAGCCACAAAAAGCCATGGCAAAAACCATGGACATTTGCACGTGGCTGCCTCCACGAAAAGCATTGCAGAACAACTAACAGGAAGCAATGCACCCGGTCTCGCCCACCACTCGAAGGGTATACTCCCCAAGTTTGATCTTTTGCTGGTGGCGTTTGTCTGGGAACCTCTTCAGAAGGAAGTACTCGAAGTCCTTGGAAGTATGGCATCGGTTAGTTACAATCCAAATGCATTGTTGTTGAGGCTATACTTACCTCCCAGGTGCTGATATCCGCCAATGGTATATAGCTCTGTGAACCTAGCGCGTCTGTAAATTTCACGGTCTGCGCATCTATCGGATTTTCTTTGAATAATGCCTCTGTCAAGGGCCTTGATCCGTTTTGAGGTTCATGCAGTGGTAGACGCTCTGGATGGGCTTGGTGCTCAGTTGGCGGGGCTTTGTTTGAGCTGCTTGCCTCGCCTCTGTCCTGACCGCCGCTCATGGCGAGTATACTCGAGCTGGAAATATTGGCTGATCAGAGAATACGGTGGTCAAATTATGGGATTGGGCGCCAGGGCCCTCACTAGTTTGCGGTACTCATTATCATCTGGACCGCATTGAGACGGAGACCGATCTGCTCGCGAAAGCGCTTCACCTCTTCGGGCCTGCGCATCGAGAATTGCAGCTGCCGAAAAGCGTCGCTCGCCCAGTTTCCCGATGGCGATAACATCTCCGACCGAGACGGCGGCCATTTTCGCTTGGTATTTGCGGAAAGAGTTGAGTGGTCGAGGGTGAGTGGTGGGAGGGAAGAATAGCCCGATTACTGCCCGTAGATTCCACCTATCAAGGCTGCCTTGTCCACTGGCACAGGGCAGTGTCGACTCAGCCATCAGCCACGTTCTAACCTAAGCGGTCAACTTGCAGGTGTCAATGGTTCGCTCTTGCTGAGCAGACTCAGTCCATCCAAGTTATGCACGCGCTTTCTGGCGCAGAGGACTGCATGCGCTGGCAGATTTTATCGTATTCAGCACACCAAACCTTGATGCTCCTGTCCCTGCTTCGGTTGTTCCATAATTACAAACCTCCCAGACATTGCGTCCAATATTCACTAGGGGTCTGGAGCATCGGAGTACCAGCATCTAGAAGGGATCTTTTCGCATCTGTTCCATTTGGCGTCAGCTCTTCAGCTAAAACAGGCGGGGTTTCCATCCGATGGCCACAATGCGTCTTCACCCGAGGGTCTGGCAGTCCTCGCGATGGACAGCCTGGATATCTCGTTATTACCGCATTGAGGTGCCATTAGGGATCTCGCGCTAGCCTGTCAAAAAGACTGCCATCAGCTCCTTCAGGTAGTCGGGAAGCTGAAAGCCGGAACCACTGCAAGCGCTGGTGGACGTCTTTCCAGAAGGCTTTGTGTGCGATCTGGTCGCATGAGGAGGTGATGCGCATAGAGGCCGCTTGGTAGAATACCAGGGGTCAATGGCGGTGCATCTATGCGCTGTATCGAGGTCAGTCAAAGCATTGCACACCTGATGATGCTCCTAGCCACTGACTTGATGCTGTTTGCACATACGTGTAGTGAGGGCATCGAGACCGTCAAGCAGCAGATGAGTCAGACGATGAAAGGAGTACGGGCTCTCAGCGCCGCCAGAAAGCGCGAGGTGGACTCGATGGTCCAATCCATGGCACACAGTCTCGGCCAGATTCATACTTTGCAGCCCGCCGTTGAGCGGGGAGGCCCTAGTTCAGTAGACCACATCTGCATCTTCAGATACGCTTCTCTCGTAGAAAGCGACCAAAATCAAGACTTCGATACGGGCGAGGACCTCCTGGGTGACGCCGAGGACTGTCTCTGTATTTCTGACCCCCCTGGGCCCCAAAGTGAGCAGCCTAAAACCTTGTCCAAGAAATCCCGATGTCTCTTCCAGCAGAGGGTCGTGCAAGATGAACTAGTACAATATCTAGCAAGGAAGCTCTATGTAGCACTAAACTATCTTGCCGATTTTGAGGCGCCACCGCTTGCGCTTATTCTCCAAAGGCTTTGGACGGGGATAGGCCACGATCCCGAAGTGATATGGACCACTTGACGAGTCCACATGCTGAACGTCTTACTCTCGTCTGGGTGTGATCTTGACGAGGCATTTCTCATGGAAAAGACGTCGACAGCAACAGCAACCCCTTGGCTGATACTCATCAAGGGCCTCTCCCCGGATACGCGGAGTTTCCACAGGGGGTGCTTCGACCGGTGCTGAAGGCTATTGGAGCGCGGGACTGCGACGCCGGACTTGGGAAGCGGGAAGGTAATCCCCTGTCAGATGGATATGGGCAAGAAAGGAGGAGGCTCCGAGGAGATGCTAACAACTAACAACTCGTGCTGATAAATATGCCGGTGGTTGCCGCTCGTCCGTTCTTGGGTTTGTTTGCCGAGAAAGCCATTGGGATTGGCCGATTGATTACCCGCAGCACAAGCAAACGGCATTCTCCGGCTTTGGAATCACGGACTAAGCGAATTGTAAAGCCGGATCTGTTAAATCCGCCTCTGTCAAGATCGTCGGCACAGCCCGCTTAATAACCTTGCAGATGACACCGAACCTGCTGAGTAACCGCATGCGACTGTTTACGTTCTGAATATCTGAAGGCAATGCTCACTCAGCCAACCCAGGAAGACGCCCTTCGGCTGATCAGCGGTAACTCCGGGTGCGCAGGGGGCACATCACAACCGGGGGCTCGGGGCTTCTGTTTGCATAAAGTTGTTCCGGGGACTCAACACTCTCTCATGGTCCTGACCATGTTCTTATCACCATCTCAGCTACTCCAGCCACAATGCGCTTGTTTGCAATAGCCCTCGCGCTGGCTGCTTCGGTAGCCGGAGCAACCCGTCTTACACCACTTCACTACGTCAACACAACTCGTCTGCAAGTCGCCTACTACGAGACCGGCCCCAGCTCCGGCACCCCAGTTCTTCTCCTGCATGGCTGGCCATACGACATCCACAGCTACAGCCAGGTCGCGCCGGCTTTGGCCTCCTCCGGATACCGCATCATCGTCCCGTATCTACGCGGCAACGGGCCAACAACTTTCTTGCACCGTGAGAGCTTCCGATCCGGCGAGCAAGCCGCGCTCGGCTACGACATCATCGAGCTCCTCGATGTCCTGGAAATCCCCCGTGCCATCCTAGCCGGGTACGACTGGGGCGGTCGGGGAGCCAATGTCGCCTGCGCGCTCTTCCCCGACCGTTGCATCGGCCTGGTGTCCGTCAACAGCTACCTCATCCAAGACCTCGACCACGCATGGCAGCCGCTCGCCGTGCCCATCGAAGCCGGCTTCTGGTACTTCTACTACTTCCTCACCCCACGGGGCGAAGCCGGCCTCGCATCTCATCCCAAGGACATCGCGCGCCTAGTCTGGACGCGCAACTCCCCACAGTGGAATTTCACCGAGGCAGATCTAGATACCGCCGCCGAGACGTTCGACAACCCCGACTATGTGAGCATCGTGACTCATGTGTACCGCCATAGACTTCTCTACGCCCCGGGGGATCCTGACTATGCGGAGCTGGAAGCCAAGCTGCGGAAGCTGCCGCCTATTACGGTCCCGGCCGTGACGTTGGATGGGCTGGCTGATGGGAACTTCCCGGCTACGGATGGGACTTCTAGCGCGGTGTATTTCACGGGCCCGAGGGTGCATCATCAGGTTGCAGGGGCGGGACATAATCTGCCGCAGGAGAGGCCGCGGGCGTTTGTGGATGCGATTGTTGAGGTTGCGAAGTTGGCTGGCGTGTTGTAATTCCATTCAGGTGCATAGTGGAGATTCTATAGGTACATTCTTCTTAAATTGCCGCAGTGTCGAACTTCCTTAGCCGGCCGTGCATTAAGCGCGAAGCCCGAAGCCCGAATTCCAAGTAAGCCTGAGTCTTTTTGGGGGCGCGGGGCACAATCGTTCCGACGTAGTACCTATTGGTGCCTACGGTGAATCATATTGTAAATTTCAGACTCGGTACTCTCGGTCAAAGCTTTGATGAACGAGCGTGGGACAAGTTGGGGTGCAAGCGACTGAATTCGACATCTGATGGGCTAAAGGCGATCAGGCGACCGGGAGTCTTCGTGGTTTTGTTACACCTAGTAAGTAAGGAGGCGAAACGAGTGGAGGCAGTAGCATGATACCGGCCTGTGAACTCGGGCGAATTCAATGTTGTCTCGTGTCCCTGTTGACGTAGGCGTCGTAGAGCGCTTGATGCCAGATTACCCCCACAATTGGCCGCAGGCAGCCGCTTGGCCAAAGAACAGTCCGGATCGCAGACATTAAGAAAAGTCCGATTGGTATAAATAAGCCAGTCTTGATTTGACCAAGCCGTTCCGGAGGGTTTCGTGATCATGCACGGGCCACTCATAGCGCACACTGTGCCTTCTGAAAGGACGCTGTGAGATTGTCTGACGACCTTGGCCAATGAAATCCCCAACACAACTGGGGGAGGCTCTGCGGTGAGCTCAGAACACAATGTGTTCTGAGACTGATTACCTGACGAGTAGCGTAATGTGGCGTGTCAGGCACACGTTTCCTGCTTCACATTCAGCTGCAGGAGCTGTGTCAGAGGACGGGTAACTGACCGGCAGGTGCACCTGATCTTTGAATAGGGCAGTGCTGTCTCCGGGACTTGAGAGCACCTGCCCATCTATAATTGATTTGGTCCATGGCCGGTAGAAGACGAAATCTCTCGGAGTCGGGAGGCTCAAGTCCATTATTCTTTCTTCTGATCCTCATCCTCCAATCGGGGCCGGCCGAACAGAACCAGTGAGATAGCTGCGATCTCATCGACATTAATCTCCAATGAGATTTCTCGATACCAGTTCGTTTGCTCTTGTGACGTTGCCGGATCGCCAGCCTTTCGAGTACGCTATTCTCTCCTATACATGGAGCAAGACACCCGACGAGCCCACCTTCTACGATGCACACCGCCTTTCCTCCACATCCGTTGCTTGGGGAGAAGAGCAGGCATGGCCGATGCGGCAGAGCCCCGCAGCTCGTCGCATTGTGCGCGCTTGCGATCGGGCACGAGCATACGGCATACCGTATCTCTGGGTCGACAGCCTCTGCATCGATCAGTCATCTTCAGCCGACATCATCGAGTCGGTGATTTGTTCCTTCCGCCTGGTATGGGAAGCGGCACTTTGCATCGTGTATCTTTCCGACCTGCCACCAGTTATTGCCAACGCACCTTCCCTCGAGGTGCTTGAAACGGCCTTATCGAGCTGCCGTTGGTTCACCCGCCTCTGGACACTGCCGGAACTGGTCGCCCCACGCCGGGTCGAATTTTTTGATCGAGATTGGAATTCTGTGAGCGTCAAGGACTCAGACTCTCCGCCGGCCTGGCTCGAGCTGTTGTCCCGCGTCTCGGGTGTTGACCTTTCGGTACTCGCCAACCGGGAAATGCTGTTCGAAATCTCATTGGGCCGTCGCCTATCGTGGGCAGCATATCGACAGACAACTAGGCCGGAGGATGTGGCCTATGTCCTAGCGGGCATCTGTGGCGTGGGGGACTGGCTGATGCCGCAACCCGGCGAGGGAAGTCGCATAGCTTTCCGGCGGCTGCAGCAAAAGCTCATCATGCGGACGAGCGATCTCTCCATCCTGGCTTGGAAGCGTCCTAAGGGACTTGGAGACGATGCACACCTTCAAAGTGGCATTCTCGCCGAATCGCCCGCCGACTTCAGCCACTTTGCTTCACATCCGACCTGGGCCACACCTTTTGTCTCAGATACTGAACTGGGCTTCGACAGCCGAGGCTTGCGGGTGGAAGGACTCCTATCGCACCAACGATCAGGAGAAAATGTGGGACTTCTGCTTCTCCTCAATGCCTCTCAGCACCATCTGACCGACTCAAACTACGTGGGCATCATGCTCGAAGAAGTTCAACCCGGGATCTTCGTCCGTTCAATGCCATGGAGTGTCGAGTCTCTTCATCTGTGTAAGCAAGACATAACCATGAGTCGCATTCATGTTTGTTTGGATGCTGGTGACGCAGTCGTTGGCTGCAGGGGTAACTTTCTTCCGAGCGATTCGCGAATACTAGCTTGGGCAAATGCCATTCCGCCCCCTCTGGAGCCCGTTGACAGACGGTTGCTCAAGTGCAGTGCCGAAGATTTGGTTGGGGAACCCGATATATGGGGTACTAGGGATGCCGACAGCTCTAGCACTACTAATAGCAGCCCGGATGAAGACGACATCCTACTGTTTGACTCGGTTCCCGAGAAGCTGCAGCTCCTAGACCCCGGCCATCGCTTATTATCTGCGCTCCAACATCTTGTCGCACTCGGGGCTGAAGCATGGGAGCAAGAAAAGTCACCGCTTCTCTGCCCCGGAACGCCCGCTTCGTCTCGGAGGCGTGTCCGTCATCAGCGTTCGGTCCTTTCGAACGACTCGTCCGAGAGCAAATATACGGGCTCGACAATTTCTTCCTCCCCTTCGCTAGTTTTTGTCCGTCCAGCCAACACTCGCGCCTCCCATGCCCCCCTTGCATGCCCCTTTTACCGTCTTTTTCCTTCAGAGCACTACGACTGCCTGTGGTCGCTTGTGCTGCCCGATATACGCTCCCTCATCCAACACCTCATCGTTGACCACCGGCTGTCGTACTTCTGCCCTTCATGCCACAGGACTTTCCCCAAAGCTTCAGACCGTGACCGACACATTGTGGCGCGGTCATGCAAACTGCGAGAAGACGTAATTTTACCGGTTGGCGTGTCTGAAGACCAAGTGGGACAGCTCGACTCCGCCTACAGACAATCTGTGGCATCTGGAATGGGTGAGGAGGCGCAATGGTTCCATATCTGGGGCATTCTTTTCCCGGGGGCATCCATCCCAAGTTTGGTACACCTGCTGAAGCCACAGGAGCGCGAGGTCATCGCAATACGGCAGTTTTGGCGTGAAGAAGGACATATGTTGATATTGGACGAGCTGGAGAGGCAGGGGTTGATACGTTTAGATAAATCCGAAGATGAGCCCGTCCTGGAGGCGCTCCACGCGTCCGTACTGAAAGGAATCTTGGAGACCTATGGGTTGGTCTAATTGGGCACAGGTAGGTAGCAGTCGACTGATTAGCATATGTATGGTTTCGAGGTCCTGAGATCGTAGGGGGATTTGGAATTCCGGCTGGCTGGATCGCACGAACGATACGCAGGCATGGGATGTACTTTTCCACAAAATCTTGAGTCCAAGCTCCTTCGCTACAGCTGCGATACCCTTAGAGTTGGGAAGAAAAAAGTGAAGCTGAGTCCACACACCCTCTACCAACAGCGGCTGAGAAAACGAACGTCTGACATGGAAATCTATGATTGCCGGCCGCGATGATACGAAGCGAGACACATGTCCAAGGCGGAGGAAAGGAATGAGAGATTCACCCCTAGAGCGGTCCGTCACCGACTCTCGCCCATTTTGATATACTCTATTACCATGAAACCTTTTTCCGACCGAAACAGTATCTATATTTGCTCCTCAAAGTGCCAATATGTGGCCATTTCGGGCCCTACAAGCCTGTCAGCCAGGCAAGACACCGAATTGGAAAGGAGTATGGTTCACCTCTTGGTGGAGCGGATCACCCTATCACAACCTTCTGCCATCGGCGAATTTTTGAGGCTTCGTGAGTAAGTAAACCAGGCATTTATGTGCCGAATGGGGGTTCACGTGGCCCTATGTCGTTATTGCAGTCCGACAAGTTGGAGTAGTGGCAAAGGTCTGAGTCGATTTCCGGGTGGTCCTCCGGCATCATCCCAGACAAGGGCGGGTTCTCACTCGATCGGGGTCTTAGGTGTGGGATGCTCGATCCGCCCAACGAATGGTCATCAGATCCGAGGGAAGTACTGAAAACTGGCTGGCTGCTGCTCATAAGGGAGCTGCTGGCAAATGCACTAGTGTCGAGGGTTTGTTCCAGGCCCATATCGCTGTAGTTGGTGGGGACCTGAAGTGGAGTAGGCCAACGTGATTGGGAGAGAGGCAACATGTCGCTGGGGCTTTCTCTGCCGGCATTGGATTGGAAAATGAGCGCATTTGTTACATTGTGTGGAAGTCGGCCATCTGATGAGAGGAATGACAGGTCCACTGGGACTTGTCCTGGGTAGAATGGCCATGGGATGATATGATCGCGGATGAACCCCCATTCCGGCATAGTTTCATAACCCCAAGCCCAATCGCGCCCGGGAGGGTCCGACTCGGACGTTCGGTATCCGTACCTTCGAGCGATGTGGATTGCTCGGCGAATGATGTTCAGCAACTCTTGCTGTTCTTCGAGGACGTACGCAGACTCCGGACGGGCACTGGTTGGAAACATTCCATCCCAAATGTCGAACCAACGAGCTTCTTCGTCGAGTCGGCGGCGCTCGCGGGGGGGATTGCGGAGGACGTTTAGTTGATCTTCCGTGAGTCCTGGGTGGTCAAAAGGTTGTGACGAGCATTGTTGTTGAGTGATGTGGGTGTTGCACGCCTCTCGGCTGTCGAACACAACACCACAAGTCGGACAATGAACCGGCTGGTGCTCATGAGACCGAAGCATGTGCTGGACTACGAAACTTGTCGAGGTGAGGTGGTTCTTCAAGAGGCAACCTCGATGCTCGACTGGATTGAACTTGTACAGCAGGCAAGCTAGGGACCGGCCAGCGACAGGTGCGGTAGTTCCCGGCGTTTTTACCCTTGTCCTGGAAGAGCGATTGCTGTCGTCGCCGGCTTTGCGGCGCCGGGAGTCGGCTTTCCCCGCATTACCCGGGGCCGGCGCTGACCGGAGATGCTTGTAGGGTTCGGAGCGGTCGCTGGCGCGTCGAGACGACGGCTCCTTGCCGTTCCTACTCTGCGTAGCCGGGTGCAAAGATAGGCGGCATTCGGATAGGAGAAGGGCAAAAATGAGAGACTCCTGTTCAAAAGAGACTTTTGGTACGTAGAGAGAGGAAAACAAGGTGACGAGGGTGAGAATGTTGAGAAATCCCGCCCATGAGGGCTGCGCTGGGGAGCGGAAAGTACCTGAGAGCGAAGCTGCCAGTCAGTAAAAAAGCAGGACGCACGTTATCCGCTGAAACGGGACACAAGGGTTTGCCGCCAAAAACAAAGCAAGGCTCAGCAGATTGGAAAGAAGGGGTGAGTTGGGTAAGGTAGGTACCTTGAGACGCCGTGGGGCTGGAAGCGACGACCTGGCGCGTCGAGTGAAAACGACAAAATTCCGGGGTGAAGTAGGCTACCCTGGGAGCCATTTCGGGCCCGAAAGCCACTACGAGCGGCAGGAGTTGGTGGCCAGGGAAGGCTGGGGTGGGGAACAAGGGGCGCTGAAGGATTGGATATTACGGCCCCATGAACTTCAACGACATCAGGGCAACCAGAGTGGCCCGAGGGGGATCAGGAATCAAGCGAAAATTTGCATATCAATGAAGAGGAAGATAACCGAGTCTATAAGCTACAGCCGCGCAGCATGAACTGCCCATCTCCTTCGTCCACCTTGACTTTCTGCCCATTGAGAATTGCATGCACAATGTTGCTGGTGTCGATTCCACAGTTGTGGACAGCACTTCTACACCCCTGCCGTCGGTGTATGTACATACTGTGGGGCCGGCAGTCCGCCTCGGGCTGCAATGCAGGCCACTCCATGCCCGCTCGCCTTGTTATTCGGGGCTCAAAGCATTCACCTCTGAATCCAATCCAATCCGAGATCCAAGGGACAGTCTCTGCGTCGCATCAGTTGTCCTCCAGCTCGCAGAATTCGGATCTCCAGCGTGTCAAACCCCCCACCCTTTACTTTCGTCCGGAGAACCCGGCGTCAAACCGAGCGATTTCAGTTGCTGCGGTATCTTCTCGCCTTTTGGTCGGGCTCTGGAAATGCCAGTCCGCCTCGCGAGGTGCGGACAACCATTCGAGACCACGATCTCCTTGCCATGCATCCAAGCGAACACTTCGCATGCCAGTGGCCTGTTCCTTTCTGGGATCCATCTGGTCAGCATGACTTCGTTGCCGCGATGCGTGGGCGCACTTACAATTTTACCTTCTGTACGGCCTCCCACGTTGTCTCGGACGAGCTATCCATCCTCGCAGCCTCCACTTCCGTTCTAGGGTAGGTTTTGATGGGATGAGGAAAATAGGTGTCAACTTCTCAGTGCGATCGTCTTGCGACTCGGCACATTAAATGCGATTTTGTCCGCATCTGTTCCTAACTATTGTGGAGTGTGGACTGCTATCACCCTCTAGCTGAGGAAGCAGCATCCACACTCCCCGAGGAGGGCAGTCCACAATTGTGTGAACAACCCACCGGGGACCATTTCAGGTGAGAGCCTTGCAGTGTCGATGCGAGCGGTGACGTTGCACCCCCGGGGCGTTGAGCTAGTACCTCATGCACGTGTCGGTTGGGCAGCAATAAGTTCGCGCTTTCTCATATCCATTCCACCTACCTACTCATCCGTGACTTCCTAAACTTGCAGACGTCTGAGAGCCTTGTCACGCCTGTCGACCATGAAATTATGCCCCATTTTCGCCAACCAGAACAAGACGCTCACGATTCGGGAGCATTCCATCCCCAATATCATCCAAGACTTGCCCATGAGACGGTGCCGCATAACTCAGATGTATCAATCCCCTCCGCCAAAAACGGGTATCAAGCCATAGCTAGCATGGCTGATTGTGCTGCTTCACCTGTTGATCATCTCGCTATCCCCGACTCGCACCCAATTGATGTCAGCGGCATCGCGGACCTCGAGTATATCCTCATCAACAGGGACGGGGAGGATGAAACCGCCAACGCTGCGCAACCACCGGCGCCCAGGCACTACGTCGGCGCAAGCAAAAGGAAAATCACGAATGGTGTGGCCAAGAGAAGCTCCCGCGAGAGACCAACTCGCATTCGCTCGCTGTCCCAAGGATGTCCGCGGCCACCGCCCGGGAAGGACTCCGACGACGACGACGGTGAGGGCGAAGATATTGACGTAGACAGCGGCCGGGACACTCAAGGCCACCGCAGCACCGGGGAGCAAAAGCGCTGCTTTGCATGTCCGATGTACAAGTACGACAAAGCGCAGCACAAAAGCTGTTCCCGCCTGCAGCTGACTCGGGTCCGCGACGTCAAGCAGCATCTCCTTCGCCGCCACAGGCGGGGAATATACTGCCCGATTTGCAAAAAATTGTTTGCCGACGAGATCTCCCGGGACGTACACACCAACAAGCTAGCGTGTATGGAACCTCCTGGCGGTGTTTCGATCACAGGCATTACCGACAAACAGAAAAACTCTCTAAGCCGCCGCGTGAATCGCAGTCTCAATGAAATCGAGCAGTGGAACAGCATTTGGGACATCCTCTTCCCGGAATCACCTCGACCTGGGAGTCCATACGTGGCCAACAAACTCGTAGAGGCTATCGACATGATCTCTGACTGCTGGCAACGTCAGGGTTCAGCTTTCATCCAGGAGCTTATCGAAGCGAAACACGGCGATGCGAATTTTGACCGTCGTTTGCTTGCGGCATCTTCGGAAATTTCGGAATTAGTGGAAGGCTTGCTTGGGCGCGTCCGTGGCACACTACTAGATCCCAATTCGGTTGATCCCACGGTACAAGAACATATTCCAACTGTTCCCTCTCGACTCCATCAACCCCAAGAAGAAACTCGGACAAATCACATTGTATCATTCACTAATTCGCTGGGCACGCTCGACCACAACCACCTGCTCTCACCGTCTGATGACATAGCGCCCTTGTCATATCTCGGCGGGAGTAGCGCAGCAACCCTCCACGGTGGCGCATTCGCCGACGCGTCTCTTCCGCGTTTATCTCTGCAAGAGGATCTTTGCCTTGACCAGTCTCTGCAATCATCACTCTCATCACTGATGAGCGATGTTTCTCCCTCGATGTTGTCGTGGACATCGTCGGGGGATCAGTTGCTAGCAACCAGCCCAGACCAGTGGAACCAGGAGGGTATGAGGGGTTTCGGTGAAGCTGAAACACTGAGCTTCGAATTTGGGGAATTTTGCACGGAGTCGGCCCCTTATGACATGGACTCGGAGATGGCCCAGTGATGATAGCATGCAACTCACCCTACTTTGTTGCCCAATACCATTTTTCGTTACTCGCTACTAACTGATTATTAATTGGAGATGCTCTTTAGAGCCACGCCGGCCGAAGTTCCCTGTCTTGTTCTTTTCCTTTGCACGATGATTGACGCTGTTATGAACTTTTCAGGCTTTTCAAACGTACTCATCTGGTCCCAGACCAAGGAGCAAGGGAAAGACAACAAGGCCAGGTTTATCGATCGGGGGCCTGCCCTTACCGGGGGGCTGGACATTGGTTGAAGACCCGAGAAGGTATCAAGACCTACTTTTGCATGTAATGGCGCAACAGGGGGGATGCGTGCAAATACCGCAAAAAATCGGTAACATGTTAAAATACCAACTACTACCACTTATTAGCAATAATAACCATTCTTTTTTACTTTTGCTCCGCTCTGAACAACAAGTTTAGAGCTTTCCCCCTCCTAATTCCGAACGAAAAGCGGCGAAGAACAACCAACTTCCTACGTCATGATCGAAACACTAGCACAATCAGCGACTCGGAGTTCTAGTATTTAGAGCGTTATAGGGAGGCGGCTTCTACTGTGGCAAGCTAATCTCGCCCGCCACATTTGCGGGAGGTCATGTAGCTGCCCAATTCGGACGAAACTATTCCCCTTTCAACGAGAGGGCGTCGTGGGGGAGATAGTTCCAGGCGTGTTCGGTGCATTTGATGGGTACGGTGTGAACGTCAAGTGCCGTGACCAGGCTTATCAACCCCCACCGCCCGGCGAGCTCCAGGCCAGGGCAGGAAGGTGGCCTGCTCCTTCACTCTCATCTGGATTTCGCACTGCCATGCTCCCGCCTGAATGGCACCCTTTCGGCCCCTGATTGTTCCCCGAGGGCTTCCTTGGTAATCACAACGACGCGCATTGGCTGGATGCGGCTGTGACGCTAGAATTACCATCCGACGTTTGGCTCCCCCACAACCCGTTGCTTGATCACAGGTTAAGAGATCTGACTTTAACGCCGATGATGAATGCTGTGTGCCATCCAAAAACGCACAGGCGGCTGAATTGCCCGAATTTCAAGCGTTGGACACTCGACAGCCTGTCTACCTTCCCAGATCAGACCTCTAAGCCACAGCCAAGGACAAACAGCTGCAGTGCTCCCATCTTTTGACACACTAAGGCAGATCATATTGCTAGTTCTGGTGCATCCAGGCCTCTTGCTCATTAATTTCTGAAGTCAATGAACGCGACTTTTGGGTGAAACGCGTGACTTCGTAGTCACCGGACTGTCAAGCAGCGCGTTCCTTCCGTTTGTAGTTTCAACACCGCAAACTGGGACACAAATTGAGATTATTAAAGACTCTCCTCTGGCCGGTTCAATTTTCAACACAAAAGAATTTCTTTCTTCCGCCACAGCCAATCCTCTCGCCTCTCTTTCCAAGAAGTTGAGACGTGACCAACTCGCTGCCACACTTTCTCTTTAAACTCACATGAAACCATCATAGTTTCCTCTGCACTTGAATCAGTCACCAAACCAGATGCATCTCACCACTCTCCTCACCGGCATCCTGGCCGCCAGCGGCGTGTCTGCCCACCCCGGCCATGACATTGCGCAGGAGATTGCCGAGCGCGAGGTGATGCTCAACCGCATGTCGCACCGCGATCTCTCCCACTGCGCCGAGGAGATCCAGCGCAGCGGTCTGGAGCGCCGTGCCGTCATCCGCCGTAACGAGCTTGCCGAGCGCCTGGCCGAGGAGCGTGGCTTGGTTGGTGAGTTCTTCTTTCTTCGCTTCGAAAATTAATATTCAAGGGCTAACAGAGCACAGGCCGTGCCGCTCCCATCAACACCTCGCACAAGTCCAACGCTAACTACGATCTGGACACTCCCCTCAGCGTCATCTTTGGCACCAACGCCTCGTGCGTTCTGAGCCCCGAGGTTATTCTGGGTCCCTACTACGTCACGGGAGAGTTCATTCGCGAGGACTTGGTTGAGTCCCAGACTCACATCCAAGTCCTCAACATTGCCACGTGCAAGCCTGTGCCCGGCGTCTTTGTTGAAATCTGGCGTAAGTCGTCCTTCACGCTGTCTTTCCTTTCTCAACTACTAACAAGGACCCGCAGAGACCAACTCCACTGGTGTGTATGGCGGCGTCATTGCCAGTGGAAATGGAAACCTTGAGGATAAGACCAACAACAAGAGGTCGTGGCTCCGCGGCGCGCAGCAGACCACAACCGATGGCGTTGCCCAGTTC
>Ga0247780_1000392_pt1 | contig 43019 bp, 23 predicted proteins | sample UWRJL079202R5_FD_179927 | JGI IMG/M metagenome (GOLD analysis project Ga0247780, IMG submission 179927) | Plant litter microbial communities from Arlington Agricultural Research Station in Wisconsin, United States - UWRJ-L079-202R-5 | ecosystem: Environmental > Terrestrial > Plant litter >...
TATACTAGTTAATATTATAAATATTTTACTATTACTGCAGGTATTATAATGTTTATTATTTTATAGCTATAGCTTTCCTCTCCTTCTTTTTATTTTACTAATATATTATTAATCTTAACTGCTTACAGTATATAGTTTAACTTAACTATACTCTCTACACTTAGGTAGTTAATACCTAGCGTGTGGGATACTTATATGTGGTCTATTATATTGTCTCTTTCTCCGTTTCTACATCTAAGTCGTATTAGTTCCTTAAATAAAGTTCTTAACATTAAGTTTTAGTCTTCCACTAACCTTACTAACAGCCTAACCTTAAAGCTCTTACGTCCCTCCTTATCTTATATTAAGTTATATGCGTTAAAGTTACTTACTATAACTACTCTCCCTTAAGGCGCTTTTGCCTTAATTTTAGTTAGGGAGATAACTTAATTATTTAGTTTCTTACTTAGTATATAGATTAAGTAAACCGTAATAGTTTCCTCTTTATAGCTAAACGTTACTAACGCTTAGTTTAAGTTAAAGTCTATAGTCTACGTTATATTAGCGAGCTGTTTACTAACGTATAGGGTTACCTTCCCACTATAGTAGATTATGTTAAATTTCCCTCCTCTTCTACATTTTAAAGTGCTAGTAAACTGGCTTTAAGGTGGTTTTTATATCGTTATTAAGTTATAGTTACTCCGTATTTCTAACGCCTTATTAAGTCTTACATCTTTATTATCGATATTCCAATAGAGTACTTTTAACTTTATTAACTGTTTTATAAGGGGCTGCTTGTAAGTGGTGATGTAGCTAGTTATAGGGGTTATTAGACTTTATTAATAGTTACTGTTAGTCTTATTAAAGCTCTTACAGGCTGCTGTCTAAGTGGGGTCAGTATAGTCTTTAGGGCACTGCTAGGGCTTAATAGCTTCGTGTATTACGTAATACTGTTACTGTTAAGTATTCCTGCTTTCTTTAAAAGATTAAGTCTCCCTACTTTAGCCTGTAAGATTTATCTTCTCTTATTAACTACCTAGTTTCTATATCCTTACGTAGCTATAAATTAGTTAGTTACAGTACACTTACGTTTAGTAATAAGAGTAAAGTTTAAGTTCTGCTTATTCCTTTCCTTATATGGTTTTTCGTACGTTATAGCTCTGTTAAGGAAAATCGCTTTAATATATTTACAGTACTCCTTCACTACATAGCAGTCCTTATAGAAAGTTAAGTAATTACCGTTACAGTTAACGTATATTAACTTATGTTATTTTAACTTCAGTTTTATTAAGCAGGTTACTTCTTATTCGTTAACCTTTATACTGTTTACATGTAATACTCTTACATATAGTAAGTAATATAATATTTCTTTATAAAACTTCACTTTATATCTTTATTTACCATAGTTAAAACATTAGGTCGCTTTTACTTCGCTTTCGTAACGCTTATAGGGGAAGTGCTTATATTTTATAATTATACCCTTCTCAATTAGGCTAATAGCGTCTTCTAAGCTATATACTTTGATAATAAGCTATATAGTAAGGTTCGGTTCACTATTAGGTTATTTACAGCCTTACCTATAGTTAATCTTACTAATCTACACGTTATTATAAATGTTAAAGTTTTCCATTATCTAACCTTCGTCTATTGTAAAATTATAGCTATTAATAAGTTTAGTACGTAATCCTTTCGCTAACACTACGTAAGTGTGTCGCTTAAGAACCGCTCCCTCTCTTAAAGCTTAATATACTTAGCTTTCGTTATTAAGGTTATTATACTATTTTTATTTATCTTCTTTAAACGTAATCATTACGTTACTAAATTACTAAAGGAGCTTTACTGTTACTATACTTATCTTCTTAATATTCTAATTAACCCTTTATATAATCTTTATAAAGGTATTATTCTCTAAGTTTATGTTTATAATCGTAAGCTCCTTAAAGGCCTTCTTAAGTACGTAATATATATAGGTTACGTTTAGGGTTAAGGTGGTTATGTTTCCAAATCGGAGCGCCCCCGTATAAGTGCAGGCTTCGTTAAGTCTGGTTTTCTAATTAACTACTTCTTCAATTTTCGTTACTTTTTCAAGGATCTTCTAAATACTTATATTAGTAATGCTGTTAGTAGTTGTTGGGTTTTTACAACCCTAACCCGGCCAGTGTGGTTGGAACAGTGTGGCTAGATCCACGCAGCCGCTCCGCAGCTGCATCCGTGGATCTGCACAGCCAAGAACGCCAGACTCCACTGCCAACCTCGTATTCAGTCAGCCAACCTCGCTTCGCAGAAGCGAGTGTGGCCAATGCACTCCGTGCACTGGCCACCCTCACGGCTATAATAACACGGCTTCCACTCTCGAAGATAGAAAGAATTAATCACCTTCAACACACACTGCTTTTCAATACCTTGACCCCTTTTGCTTTTCAACAAACCTTAAGAAGAAGAAGAGGCACTTAAAAGTTAGGTTAAATAAGACTTTAAGGATAGATAGTTACTATAACTTAAATGTTAAAAAAGTATAAGTATTATTCTGTTAGTATTAACTTAATAGATAAAAGAGGGAGGCCGTTTAAGGTAAAAGCAGTAATTAATAGCGGGAGTGCTTTTAACTTAGTATACCCCTTATTAGTTAATTAAAGGAAACTCTTTAATAAAGAGTATAAAGAGGCTATTCTTATCTAGAATAAGGAAGGAGGCCTGTATTAGTATAATAATAATAAAGTTACCCACCACTTACCACTTTTAATTAAAGTAGACGGGGACGAATAATAAGTGGACTTTAACGTTACACTAGTTATAAGGTATAATATAATCTTAAGTCTACCTTAACTGGAAAAGTATAACCTTGTGATTAATTAAAGGAGTGGCTACCTTACTTTTAGTAAGTCCCTTAGTAATAATTACTATTTAAAGGAGGTTAAAGAGGCACTAAACCACTTTAAAGATGTATAAAGCACTTAAAAGCACGCTAGACTTGTAAAATTAAATACGGTTTAGGTTAGGTTTATAAAGATGGTTAAAGGATTAGAGAGTTTATTATATTACCTAAATAATAATTTAAAAGGTGGAAAGAAGTAAGAAGTTAATCTATAGATAAGTGAAGAAGTTAACTTATTTAAAGTACCTGTAGAATATAGGAAGTTTACCTTATTCTAGAAAAAGATACTGTAATTATTAGATTACAGACTATAGGATTATAAAATTAAGTTAAAACTGGGAGTGAAACTCTACAGCTTCCAGCCTTACTATTTAAACCCCTAACAGGTTAAAGCCTTAAGGGAGTACGTTAATAAAAACCTAAAGAACAGGTTTATTGTAAAGTCCTAATCCCTAATAGGGTACCTAATACTGTTTATCTTATAAAAGGGAGATAGTAAGTTATATATAGTTATAAATTACTAAATGTTAAATAAAGATATAATTAAGAATCGCTACTTATTACCACTTATTACGGAAATGTAAAAACAGATTATTAAAGTAAATTAGTTCTTTAGCTTTAATTTCCCTATAGGGTTTAATTATGTTAAAGTAAAGGAAGAGGATAAATATAAAACGGCCTTTTAGACTTATAACGGGTATTATTAATACTGTGTTATATTAATAGGATTAATAAATGCCCTTGTGACTTTTTAAGGTCTTATTAACAGTATTCTCCACCCCTTCCTTAATAAGTTTATCTTTATATATTTAAATAACGTTTTAATTTATTTTAAAACTTTAAAAGAACATTAAAAGTATATATAACAGGTTTTAATAGCCTTTAAAAAAGTGAAGTTAATAGTAAATTTAGAGAAAAGTTATTTTTACGTTGAGGAATTAAACTATTTAAGGTTTAAAGTAACCCTTAAAAGGCTTAAAATATAACTGGAGAAGATAAAGGTAGTTAGGGACTAACCTACTTTAAAAAACTAAATAGAGTTACAAGCCTTTATCAGCTTTATAAACTTTTATTAATACTTTATTAAATATTTTATAAAGATTGTAAAACTATTATATAAGCTTATAGGGATAGGTAAACTGTTTAAATAGATTAATAAATAGTAAAAGGTGTTTAAAGACCTTAAGTACGCCTTTATTACAGTATTAATCCTAACTCTCCTTAACTTCTTAAAACCCTTTTAAGTTAAAACAGACTCTTTAGAGTTTATAATCGGTAGAGAACTTCGTTAAGTCTAAGATAACGGAAAACGTTACTTAATTACCTTTTTATCGAAAGGGATCTACAGCCCAGCCTTATAATACCTAATTTATAAAAGGAATTAATAATAATCATTTAGTATTTTATTAAGTAGGTATTATATCTAAGTGGTATAGAAGAACTAATCCAGGTCTTTTTAGATTATAATAACCTTTAGTACTTTTTAATAAAGGAATTTAGCCTACGGTAAGTACAGTAAGTAGAGTTAATAGCCTTATTCCACTTCCAGATCCATCACGTTAAGGGAAAAGATAATAAATAAGTTAATACCTTTGGTTAAAGATAGGATTATAAAGATATTAATCTAGTCTTAATCCCCGTTACTATGTTTAATAAAGTACGGAACGGCTTGTTAGAATATACGTTATAAGTGTTAGATAACTAGACACTGGAATAAATTATTAATGTTTATTTAAACTTATAAATAAAGTATAATGTTTATTAGTAATAATAGGACTTTTAAGTAAGAAGGTTAATAAAAGGTACCTGTAAGTATAAGTGCCCTTTAAAGGACTTTTTAAGGTATTTATAAGATTATAATAAGGAGTGCCTAATATATCTAAACTATAATAAAACCAGTTATTAGCTAGAATAGTTATTAGAAGGTGTAGATAACGTGCTTAAACCAGGAGTGAAGCTCTGGTATTAAAAGAAACTGTATATTTATAACCTAAATAGATAGAAGGAGTACGTTTAGTAGGTTTATAAATCCTAACTTAAAGGACATATAAGTTAAGCTAAGACTTTTACGCAGGTTTAATAAATGTACGCCTTCCTGGGAATAAAGAAGTTAGTTAAGGAAGTGGTTAATAATTATAATATCTGTTACCGAAAGTAAAACTGATATTATAAGCCTTATGGACTTCTTAAACTACTCCCTGTACTATAAGCGCTGTAGAGCTTAATCTTACTTAATTTTATTACTGGGATTTTAAAGTTTAAAGACCCTGTTATAAAAGTTACTTATAATTAAATCCTTATAGTGGTTAACAGATTAATAAAATGGGCTTACTTCTTATTAACCTTAAAAGATATAATAGTAGAATAACTTACTTATATCTTTAAAAAAGAGGTAGTTTTATAATATCTTTAACTAAATAACATTATTACAGATTAAGATAAGTTAATTATATTAAAGTTTTAATAAGGATTAATATAGAGAATAAGTGTAAAGAGTAAGCTTTTAACAGCCTTCCACTTATAGACAGATAGCTAAATAGAGTAAGTTAATTAGATATTTATAATATATCTTTAAATATATATTAACTTTAAATAAAATAATTAACTTAAGTTATTATTAACAGCACAGATAGCCTATAATATAATGCCAGTTAAGTTAACAAATATATTACCATTCTTTACTAATTACAGTAAGGAGCTTAAACTCCATTAAGGCCCGCTTACCAGCGCCCCCTAAGCCACAGTCCACGTAAACTAGATATAAAAATTATATAACCACTTATAAGTTAAACTTAAGTTTACATACGAATAAATAAAGAAGTTTATTAATAAACACTAAATTAAATAATTAGTACTTAAGAAAGGACTTTATTATAATAGTAAATAAGTTAAGGGATTAACTCTTTAAAAGGGGGACCACATTTACCTTTTTTTATAAAACCTATATTCGAAACGGCCTAGTAAGAAGCTTAACTTTAAAAGATACAGATTATTTTAAGTAAAGAAAAAGGTCGCCACCTTTAATTATAAATTAAACTTACCTATTAGTATAAAAGTGTAGATTAAGGTTTTTTACGTCTCACTTTTAAAACCCACCTTAAAGGGAGTTCCGCTGGAAAAGAAGATTAAAATTAACGCTAATAAGGTTAAATACGATGTTAAAAAAGTTATAAATTTATAAAGGGGAAAGAACACGTTTAAATATCTTGTTAAATAGTTAGATTATAACCTTAAAAGTAACTTATAAGAACCAGTTAAAAACCTTAAATGCCTAAACTTAATTATAGAGTTCCACTAAAAGAATCTAGATTAACTAAAACCACTTGTAAAGAAAAAGTATAAGGTAAAGGTTAAACTAGTTAATGTAGCCTTAAGGAGGTAGATTAACTGGTTCACTTTGGAAAAAGAAAAACAGAGATAAGGTCTGACATCTAAACTGCTAAACTGAAGAGTAAGACCACTGTGGGACCTAGAGCCTGAGAAGCGGCAGGAAACTCCTTAGTAGGTACAGGAGGACATTTATCAGGACCTTTAGCCAGGGTTAGAAGGACCTTAGACCTAATAAGGAGGCTAGGCCTCTAGAGCTTTAAGTAAGCTCCACATAAGTCACACACGTAACAGGAAAAACGTATCTATAAGAATAAGCGCTGTTAAAGAGAAAGTTAATAAAGCAAAAAAAAAGCCGCCTTAAACCCTCTAGCCCTAAGGGGCAAGGATTTAAGTAATAGAAGACTCTTATAGGAGTTAAACCTATAACCTCTCACTTTAAGAAGTAAAATGCGCTGCCACTGCGCTAAAGAGCCGGTTTGTTATTAGGAGAAAGAAGCTACAAACCAGGTTAAGAAGACGTCGTAAGCTGTGGTAACCCCTTAGGAGGAAAACCCGTAAGAAAAGAGTCCCAGTTTTAGGAAGTCAGCTCTGCCCAGACCGGGTCCTCTCCCTTTACCCGCTTTTAGAAAGATAAAACCTCAGCCTTATAAGAAAACACTTTTATTACCTTTACTTTAATAACGTACTGTTAAGTTTCGACACGTTATAACTTTATAAGAGAGTTACAGTATTTAATAACCACTTAGTTATATAAAGTGTCTAGCTCCTTTTTCTTATCTATTAAACCCTTAATAAACTTGTTAAAATGACTAAACGTGTTATATAAAGAAAACATATTAGCAGATTAACACTTACTATAGTTATTAGATTACACTGCAACTTAGTATAGTAAGGATTTAGTTTAGTAACAAGTGTAGGGAGACATTTGTAAACTAAAGGTGTTAAGGGATTTTATAAGACGGATACGACGGTTACAAGGTGCCTTTTCTTATTTTCTCTGTCTCTTACGCTTTTCTACGTGGTTAGAAGATATAACGAAGGTGGGAAAAGGAGGAAACTAACTTAGCGATTCTTTATAGAAAAAGAATATTAAAGAGGGGGAATTGTGTGACAACCCTATAGGCTGTTACTTAGGCTGGGGCGGCCTGATAAATCCCCTGTAAAAGGAATAGTACGGAAGGACGGAGTACACCGTCTAAGCATACTGGGCCAGGGGTGTAAAGACCTAAAGCCCTTATAACTAGTAAGGAAGTGCTTAGCGGTCTATAAGGATTAATAAGACTAAGCACTATTTAGTTAACTGCTTAGCTGTAACTGTGTAGTGCATTATTAAGTATAACGGATTAAGTAAGGTACGAAGTACCTTTTAACCAACTAGTATAGATAGCCATAGTTGTACTTATAACTACTGTAAGGGACTCTAGTTCCTCACGCTAGTATTTAATTATTTATTTATGTCTTACTGTCCAGACTCACCTCTGTGCATTATAGTGATAACGACCTACAGTGACATTAAACCCCCTGTCTAGGAGTGCTAGCTTAACAAGCCGTCTTCGGAACGCCCCCTACCTATTGGCGTCCTGCCATACGTTCTGTCTTAACCCGCGCCAGTCCTCTCGAGGCCTGTGTCGGGTGCAGGTTGTAATAAATACTAATATAATAAGAGGAGGAAAAGAGTATTTAAGAGTTTAATAAATAACGTTTAGAACTGTAACGTTAATATTATATTGAAACTTATACCTAATACAGGCTTTAAAGGACTGATATAGGTTATGATAAAACGTATAATAAGACGTTAAAGGCTAAGTAAATGTTCTAAAGACAGCTTATTAAGTTAACACTCTTAAATAAGGGTTTAATATCACTATAAGTTGTTATCACTATAATACATAGAAGTAAGTTTAAACAGTAAGATATAAATGAATAATTAAATATTAGCGTAAGGAATTAAAAGTTCCTTATAGCTATTGTAGTCACGATGATAACTATCTATACTAACTACCTGAAGGGTATTTCGTACCTTGCTCTGTCTGCTCTCTATCTGCCCTCCTGTTTTATTATAGAGCACTTAGAGTAATAGAGCACTTTCTAATTAGTCGTAGGGGCTTCGGGTCTTTGCACCCCTGGCCCAGTGCGCAGTACCGTGCGTATTATCCTTTTGCACTGTTCCTTTTGCGGGGAATTCGTCAGGCTGTGCCGGCCTAGGTGACGGCCTGCAAGGTCGTCACAAAGGAAGACGGCTAACTATTAGGTTAACTTTATTAAGAAGTATTAATAGCATTATAAAGAGCGATTAAGTATGGTGTTAAAACTTTAAATAACTGGTGAAGGTATATAAGAGGGATGAGGGCAGAGTTAAAAAGATAATAAAAAAAAGATTCTAAGGGGTGGAGGGTAGGGAGAAGGGTGGGTTAAGAGCACTGTAAATACTTCAGGATGCTTTACTTCTGGAGCTCTAGCTCCCTTTCCCTTTTATCCGTCACCTACGGTAGGGGGTTAAAAGGGAGCAATTTAGCCATGCTGTGCGTTAAGTTGGTCAGGAAGGGTGGGTTAAAGGGGGCACTGAGAAGACCGGTGCTCCTCCGTCTCCTCAAGTAACAGTATCTAAGAAAAGCGGCAGCCACATCGGCTCCGCTTTCAAGATCTCCCGGCCCGTTGCACGTGACATGCAGGGTTAGGGTTGATAGACACCCAAAAAATCAACCGACCCACACCGCCCTACTTTAAGCCCCACTTATGTAGAAACAGGTTCACACTTTCCCAGTACCTATGGTCGTATGTGGAAGGATGGTTCCGAGAGCAGGGTGAAGTGTGCTCGGTTTGATGTAGATTGATCAAGCTGGTGCCTGCTTTCCTGAGACAGCGTGCTATTCCTCTTTTCCATAGCCCTCAGTTAGCCTATTTCTGTTGATCAGAATTAGAACCCCATAAACTTGAAGATTTTCAACCTCGTCGTGTGTGACGCTGAAAAACAAAGTCATTTTAGACGGTTAGTGACATTATCATTCATATATTCAACTATGTACGTATTCATCAGCCGAAAGTAGGTCAGATCCTCAACCTCCCCGTGCAACAAGTTACATCAAACAGCGTACATCATCATGTCTCGTGTAACCTCCTGACAGTCCTTATCATTACACCCTCTTCACATACACCTCCAGCCCCTCCTGCACAACAAAAAACGAGGCATTCGCCTTGAGTGGCTGCCCCGGATGAGCCAGCTCAAACCGAAACTCGCGCAACAGCCTCGGGACGACCTTGTTGATTTCCAACAGCGCAAGGTTTCGCCCAATACAGAGATGACTCCCCCCGCCGAACTAGCATCACACATGTCAGCAATTTCACAAGAATGTCACACGGGCGTGTAGCTCACCTGGAACATGTACCGCTCCATCTTCTTCGCGTTCTCCTCGTCCTCAAGCCACCTCTCCGGTCGGAAGTCATCAGCATCATCACCGAACGTCTCCTTGTCGCGATGCAGCACCCAGCCGTTGGCCGCGATGGACACACCGCCGGGGAAGTGGTGGCCGTCAAGCTCAGCGCCCTCGGGAGGAACAAGACGGGTAATGTTGAGCCCGACAGCAGGGCGCACGCGCATGGCCTCCTTGAGACATGCCTGGAGGTAGTGCAGATTCTGAGCCTCGTTCCACGAAATGTTGCCTGTGGCTGGGATGACGCCATCCTTGACGGCTGTCTCAATTTCGCGGACGATGGAACGGTACGCGGTTGCAGAGTCCAGGATGTGCCAGAAGAAAGACTGCATGGTTGATGCGGTTGAGTCGGAGCCGGCGAAGCTGGGACATGTCAGTCTTTTTGCGTCGGTTTCACGACGAGGGAGACTTACATGGCGCCATGAGCTACGGCAAAGACATCGCCTTGGCCAAACCGCTCGGGATCCTTCAAATGACCCTGGATCAAACTAGCCATTAGATCTCGCCTTCCATCTCCGGTCCTCAACAGCCCGGCGCTATCCTTATCAAAGGGCTGGCGCCGCGACATTTCCTCGAGCGCCATCTTCGTGATAAGAGCGTTCTTCGTGCTAAGCCAGGGAATGAACTGCCACAAAGGATTCCTCCTGAGCAGATAGTCTAGCTCGGGCACCTGCCCCACAATCCCATTGTACGTCTGAGACTTGTCAATCGTCTTGATTGCGTTATCCACATCGCGCCCCTCGACCAAGAAGCCAAAGCTACGGCTGAAGGCCACCTCGCCCAGGACATCAAAGGCGAAATAGTGCAGATAGGCGCCGAGATCAAAGATGCCGCCCCTGGAGTCGATGTGTTCGTCGATCTTCCTGAACAGCACCTCGATGGTGTCGTTGATGAACGGGCTCAGCTGCTGCATAGCAGCCATGCTGTATGGAACATTGGCGACGCGCTTCTTCGTGGCATGCACGTCCTCTCGCGTCTCGGTGAAGATATCCGGGTTCTCGGGCGGGGGGAATACGCCGTAGAAGGGCGTCTTGAAGAAGCGCTTTCCAGCACTCAGCAATGTCCGCGCCGCCTCGGGTGATGCGATAGATACCTCATTGGGGGCGATGCGCACGACTGGGCCGTACTTGCGATGGAGCTCGATGTGGTCGAGGTGTGTGCGGCCGCTCGCGGTCGACTTGACCATCCATAGGCGCGAGATGGACGCCAGGAATGGCCCGGGATACTTCCGGAGTGGTGACGCGTAGCGCTTGTATGTGGCCCGGACGACGAGCACGAATACCAGGGTCAAGACCGAGTGTGCGGTGACGAAGGCGAAGAGGGTGGCGGCCAGCGACACCTTGGCAGGGGCTGTCTTTGTGATGCCCATGGTCGGTGGTGTTTGTTCACTGCTCCGGGGAGGCAGCTCTGACGAGGTGGTGTTGAACCGTTGGGAGCTCGACGGGGGTGGTGGTAGGCCAGAAGGGGACGGAGCTAGGTCGGCAACTGTTGAAGTTGCTGGCCTGGGAGCTTATAACGGACGAACAGAGGACAGAGTCAGAGGGGAGGGGCGTTCCACAGGGAGTATTTTACCGATCGCTAGGTGACGGCAGCCCGCCTTGGATGGCTTTTCCCCGTACATACGGGCCCGTGTCCCGGGCAAAGACATGGATCGAATCGAACCGAGCGAGGCATATCTGCCGATGGCCACACAGGCCACGGCGAGCGGCACCACCCTCATCGCCAACATAGCCCGTTCCATTGGTGGCCAGTGGGTCTTGGCATCGCGGCCGGGAAGCAGCGTGCATTGGCTGGTAGTTCCACGCACGACGCTGGGTCTTCGGCCGTAGAAATAGAGGGCGATGTCAGCTGGTCGACAGCGCTGCGAGCCCTAGCTCGAGCTCGAGCTCGAGCATTCCTGAATCGCAATCCTGGTCCCAAGCTCTGGGAGCCACTTGCCCCTCACGCAGACGATCCAAACGAGGGAAACGCGAACCACCTAGCACAGTCCGAGTTGAGAGGGGATGACGACACGGTCTGTTCCTTCCAGTGTGCAGCCTCCTGTCGCGGTCCAGGGGCTCGGTGCGGAGAAGATTACGAGAGGCTGTGGGTGTGCTGGGACAAATGTTCGGCAGTTGATCTGGCCACCCTCTTCCGCGAGCGAGAAGTCAGGCTGAGGTAAAAGGGCAAGACAAGCATTGGAAAGTGGGACGAATGTTGGGGTAAATCGCCCGATGCTGGGGTGGAGAGCGCCTTCCCCACAAACACCCCTGTCCGCCCCTCGTTGCCAAAAACCTCCGCAGCAGAGGAAGCATGGAAGTTTGCCATGCTGAGGACGCAATTAACGCGGCTAAATCTCAGCCGGACGGACATGATAACGGTACATTTGGATCAACGAAACACCGCGAGCTCTGATACCACGAACTGCTTGGTGATGGCGTCTCGTCCGATATTTTCACCACACATTCGTCTCGTAGGTAGTAAAACTGGAGGATGGAGTTCGGGGATACGTCGGCTACAAACGGGACAAGGCAGCCTGATAGCTCGGCATTAGAAGCCACACCTTGGGAAGGAAGCTTAGAACCTCCATTCCGGTCGTTTGCTTGCGGAGGCAGATGTAGGATACGCATACCGCGTTGCAGGGTACGCTGAGATGGAATGAAGCCTGCTCTCGCTGACCCCGACACCAGTCGCAATTTGATGTTCACGCCATAGAAATCACCGCTCATCTTGGGCACTCACTGGGCTGCCACTCACACACACCCACGCCAATAGAACTCTTCGCAACGTAACTGGTATCGACAGTCCATCTAACACTGATGCCTGAGAATGTACACATGATATGCCCCGCCGATCTGCCTTTTATCATCTCCGCAGACGCCAAAACGCCCAGTAATGATGCCCAGCAAAAGATCCCTAGTCCATCCGTCCACAACTCTAAACCTCAACGGCCTTCTTCGCGGCCGACTTCTGCTTCCTCAACGTAGCTTTCCGTGCTGCAATCTCCTTGTCAAGCTTATCGTCGTTGCTCTCGGGCAAGGCCTTCTCCTTCTTTGACTTCTTCTTTGGCCGCTCCTCCTTAGCCGGCGCATCCTCAACAGCTGCCTCGGGCTCGGCATCGAGCGACTTCCTCTTCTTGCCGATGTTGGGCTTCTCGGACTTGTTGTGCTTGCCGGGGAGAGCGCTTGGCGGCGCCGTGCCGTCGACAACCACCTTGGACTCGTCCAGCCAGAGCTCGTCTGTCATGTAGATGGGAAGCGCGGCTGTGTCGGGGCCCTTGATGTAGAAGTTGCGCACGTTGGACCACTTCTTGGGAACGAAGCGCTCAACCAGCTCGGTGGTCACCTTCTCGATGTTCTCGGCCAGATCCTCGGCCTTCCAGCTCGCGTATCCAACCTTGATGGCGGTGTTTGTGGATGGGCTAAGATGGACCAGGGCAGCGCCAATGGCTCTCCTGAGCTCGGAAACAATCTCGGCAGTAGGGCGAGCGTTGACGTTCTCGGTAGGGTTGCGCTTCTCCTTCATGCCAGGGGCCTTGGCAGCCCTCTTTCCGTCCACCTTAGCGCGCTGCGCCACCAGCACAACGGGGATGGGTCGCTTGACGGTGCTCTTGAAGAAGGTCTTCCCAAGCGACTTAGGGAGGCGGTTGATAATGCGATCGTCGGCAAGGAAGATCTCGTGGTCGGCAAAGAGCTTGCGCTGGGTCTCGTACGTCTTGAACTTTGCCTTGATGTGTGTGATGTCGATAACGCGGGTGATGCGCTTGCGCAGGTCCTCGGGGAACTCCTCCGACGCGACCATGTTCTTGTACGCTCGCTGCGGGTCGGCTGTGATCAGGCAGATGGTGGCCTCCTCGTCGGTGTTCAGGGGGTGCGGGAGGACGATCTTGTTGGGCTGGAGACGGTTCGAGTCGTGGATGTGCGACTTGGTGGTCAGGGTGAGCCACACTGGCGTCTGTGCAACGATTGCCTCTTCATCGGCGAGCAGGTTTTGCTTGCCCGACGCTGGGGTGGCAGCGGCCTTCTTGATGTGGGCGATGAGCGCTTTGGAGGCTTTCAGGGTCTAAAACAGCTGTTAGACAATGCGGCAACGCCAATTCACAGACAATAATGGCACTGACCTGCTCGGGCTGGACGAGCGACACCGTCGCCTCAGCGGCCTTTGCAACAGACGTAGATTTCGACATCTTGGGTGGCTATGTGAAGATGTCCGGGTGGGGTGCCTCGGTCTCTCGATCAGGGACTGAAGTCTCAACTTTTTTCTGGGTCTAAGAAGTTTTTGGCGGAGGCTGGTTTTTCCTTCGTGCCGATAAGGACCCACCGCACTTATCCTATCGTGGTGAGTGGGGGTGGTGGGGTCAACGCGGGGCTTGATGTCGGTTGGCTGCAGCGTCGTCACTTTTCGATGATGATGTCGGTGCACCATGGAGCGCATTAGAGGTCACGTTCTTCTTACCCCTTTTCAGTGGCTTTCAAGTGACGGATGTGGTCCTAATGGAGGATGCCATTAATGTGTGGTCTCTATCTACATTTATTCCTGCTCTTATCGTTTGATGGCCAAATGCCAAACCTCAATGCCGCCTCGGTTTTCATCCTCGGCCGCTCCCGGATTTGGAAACCTTCGCATCCTTCTCAATCCAACACAGCTCGCAAACTTCCCTTCCAGGCAACCTGCGCCTTTCTCGTGTCTCCTTGAGAGTAAGGCAGACGAGAGAGACATTGCAGATTACCCAATGTCAAAAACGACGCCTCGCTATGCAAATTCCAAGCCGCCCTTAGCAAATGTACACATCCGAGTCCGTGACTCCAGATGGTGAAAATGTATCTTTCAACGGAAAGATACGGGGGTATGTGACTTTTCCGCGCAGACGAAGCAGAATATCCTCCTCCCAGTCGGCTTTCAGCAGAGGCTGAAGCGCTGGAAATTAAAAAGCAAAACAAATACAGACAAAGATAATTTGGTATTGCATGATGCGAAAAAGCGACCATCAAGGCGTCTTTGGTCGCTTCCAGAAATATTGCTGGGAGGGAGTTAGCATTTGCTGGCGACAGGGGCTAATTTGTCTAGGTTGGGGAGCGGGAAAACTAACCTTGTGCTGCTTTCTGCAGTTTCTCAAGCTGGGTTTGCGGAGCCCATCCGTGACGGCTAACCGGCGCTGATCATCGGTGTCCATCTCGGGGACGTAGTAGTATTCGCTTTCGAGAGCCTTGCCGGCCGCGTCTTTGCCCTGTCGCCGAATGATGCCAGCGCACGGGGTTGACTCGATAATCGCACGGAGCTGGTCCTTCTCCAGGTTCTTCTTGTTCTCCTCGGGAATCTTGCTCATGATGGTCGACAGGGGCGTTGACGACAGACGAGAGTACGCTAACTGGTTGATGACGTGGTTTGTCACCGCAGCTGTCTCAGCCTCATTCAGAGGATTAATGACTGGCACGGCAATAACAGAAGCCACAACAACGCTAGCAGCAGCAGAAACAGAAGTGGCCTTGGGGCTAGTGTTTGGAGACTGCTCATTGAGTGGCTCGAGAGTCGTTGTTGGGAAGCGTGCTGTTTGTGGGAGCTTTGGTGAGAATGTTGAGAAAGAAGCGAATCGACCAGAGAGATTGGCACCGAATGGACCAAAGGAGTGCACAATCGGGTCGTTCTCCTCGTCAGGATCGTTCTCTTCGTCAGACTGGGGATCACTGAGCTCGCTCGAGAAGCTTTCGGCAGCCTGCGTTGCGAAACTTGCGTCCCCAGCAGTATTCTCCGGCAACTTTGGCAGTTCTAGCTCATCGGAGCTCCCATCTTCATAGATCTGTACCTCGGCATCGGCATCGAGGCCACGGGGTAGAAGATCGTTGAGGTTTGCGTTCGATGTCGACACATTGGCCGGCGAGGGTGACTCTGGGCTGACGAGCCGTGCTGTCCTTCTCAGCGGGCTTCCTTGCAGCAGATTTGACGCACTCCTCCTGGCCGTGCGAGGTGACTCATCCCAGGACGAATCACTGAGGTTCCCCAAGGCGTCGCGGTCCTTATTCAGCCTCGGCCATTGGAGGAATACCCTGGCGTCCTGCACGTCGATCATGATCTCGGCGCCTTCCGTCTCGGAAGTAAAAGAGTCTCCCCTTGCGAGCTCCCAAGTCTGGCCCTCGCAGTGCAGCTTCAGCCCGTTCCACCCATTGCAGATAATCTCGATCTTGTTGGGCTCCAGGTCGTCGGTGGATGCGATATATCGCGCTTTGACGTGGACGCGGCTGATCAGGCGATTTGCCGAGAGCTGATATTGGGATGAGTTGCTGGACCGTCCCATCAGGAGCATCTCCCCATTCTCGTTGAGCTCTACTATTCGCACGTCGGAAAGGGGAGCGCGTTCGGACACGAGAGACTGGGTCCGTTGGACGGTGGGACGCGGTCCGACGCGTGGCGGGCTGGAGGAGAGGATGCCGGTGCTGGAGGTCGGAACTGGCGTGGGATACTTGAGGAATGCACCCGAGGTAGCCTGGCGTTTTGTCGGTCGCGGCAAACCGGGAGACGACGAGAACGGCTCGAATGCTGGAAGGAGCGAGGGTGCTGGTCGTTTTACGCCAGCCGTGGTTGGGAGCGAAGGCTCCAGCGCCTTGCTCGCCGTTGCTGCGGGTGAAGAATCCATTCTAAATCGATTCAGGCCTTGCTCATGACAATTGCCTCGCTCTCGTGCTCTGCAGAAGAGACAGAAGCTCTGCCGGCAGGCGTGGTGGTTGGAAGCCTCGCGAACACGTCGAGGCGCGTCAAATCGGGTGGTTGATACCTTGGCGAATCCGCCAGCCAAAATCGGAAATTCGGCTTGTAAGTGAAATTGGGTCCTGAGCCTGCAAACCGCGAGTGCTGGTGATAATCACAGTTGCGACAGAGAAATAGAATTAGAAACGGTCCTCAGCAGAGTGCAGGAATGGCCGGTTTGGAGGAGGCCCGAGGTGTGGTGGTGGTGGGGATTTGGGATTTAAGAGATGCAGGGCCGTGGTCGTGGTCGTGTCTCCTGCGGGACTGTGGTCCTCTTGTCGCAGGACGCGATTTCGCTAAAGCGGAGGTGCGGCGGTCGCGTCTGGCGTGCCCGCGCCGCCTGGCGTTTTCTGCCGAATGGGCTCCGCTCTCTGGTGGCCCAGATCGCGTGTCTTGCGTCTTCAGTGGAAATCCCGGGCCACTCGGAGCCCTTTGCACCCCTCACCGCCCTTGCACAGGCACTGGCTTAGCGCTTGTGCGCAGTATAACTGCTGCTATAATGACGTACCGCGGAAGCGCAGTTTCCAGAGCGTCTGAACGCCTGGGGATAGAGCCTCCATCCAGCAGCAAAGGGCATTTACTCCCTCTCTTTTCCCAAGGCCTCTATTCTCTGCATTCTCGACTTGCAGAAGCGCCGAGGAGCCAGCTCCGCATGACGTCGAGCAGTGCAGCCAACCTCAGTTGCAAGAATTTCCTTCCGGGGTTCCTCTTTCTCCAGCCTCCTCGTCTTGTGGGCTAGGTAGGAGACCCCGCTCGGCACCGCACCGCAGGCGCGTTTTTTCGCTACTTGGACCGGGCAACCGCGGATTGACCCCACCCCACGCCCTCCCTTCAGTCACAATGGCCGGGCTATGAATGGAGGACAGATCCAACGCAATGCTCACTCAACGCGTCTGGTAATTTAGCCGTAGCCGCCCTGCCTCCTTTTCTGACCACACATTCTTTCCATGTTCTGGAAAGCTCGGAAGACCAAGTCCACACTGCTGGGACGCGAACTGGACATGATTTAAAGAGGTTCGATGGGGCGGGCTGGTTGTGGACCTTCAGGGGTTTTAATGGAGATTCCGGCGCGCATCACAGGCCAGGGCACCGCAAACAATGCCCATGTCCGTCTCGTAATTAATCACACGCAGAGCTGTGCCACCGCAGTTGGTTTCACCCCCTCCAGTCTCTTGGGACAAGTCTCTTGTTGTCGGGCTTGTCCATGCAGGTGGAGCGTCGGTCGGAACATGACGGCATGGCATGGCAATTCAAGACGAAGTACAGCCGTCTCGGATGCAGCGTGAAGACTTGGGATTTATTCCTATCACGACACCCGCCGATAAGCAGGGATAACCGATAACTATTGACTCCAATTTCGCATCCGTCCCGATATGTGTGCGCGAACCCACGCCATCCAGAGGCCTCTGTCAAATACACGCTACACGCTACACGCTACACAGTAAAAATCCAAGACACCAGAGGGCAGCACTCAGAGATCATCGCCGCCAAGCCTCGTCGGGCGCTGGCTAACCTTCTTCATCTTCAGGGGGCCAAAGAACTCAGCGAACGTGTCGTTCAGAATCTTGTCCGTCAACCTCATATGGTCGCCTGGAACAGTCCTGAACTTGAGCCCGCCCTTATGATCGAGCTCCCTCAATCCAAGCCAGTCCTCCGAGTACAGCTTGCGGGCCCTCAGGGGGATGATCTCGGTCCCGTTGACCTCCTCAAACCAAGCCGTCTCCTTGGGCACGACGGTCGTGTCGTCGGCGAACATGTACAGCGCCAGGTTCTCCAGCATGCCAATGTTCTTCTTGTACATGTAGTTCTTGACCGGCCGCTCGTTGTTGATGTCGGCCAGAAAGTTGGAGTTCTCCAGGTACTTGTCGTACTGCGCCGGGTCGCGGAAGTACTGTGCGGGTACCAGACGGGACTGCACGAAGTTGCTCCAGGTGCCGCCCTTCAGGAGGGCCATCGCGCCGCGGCAAACCCAATCGGTAGTCCCGCACTCCTTGAAGGCAGTGATGCCGTTGTGTTGCGAGCCAAAGGTCACGAGGCTCCGCACTGGGGGGTTGTTGCATCGCTCGACGTAGGCGCGGAGGAATTGACCGCCCTGGCTGAAGCCGAGGGCGTCGATGGCCGGCGCGGTCGAGAGAATCGGGTGGGCGGCGATGTCCGCGCATGCTTTGGCGATGTGGTCGGTGAGGTTCCCGAAGAACGTGGCGGACTGGTCGCCCGAGGCGTCGTCGGCCATGCGGACGTAGTAGACGAGTGTGCCTGGGTTGACGGCTTCGGCGAGGTCGCCCACGCCTCGCAGGCCATCGGCAGCAAAGTTGTCGCCCAGACCTGTGAGAGAAGATGTTAGATCAGTGATGCTTCAGGGGGGGTGTTGAGGATTGAGCTACCATGCCAGATCACCAGGGGGAGTGGTGTGTCGTCGTCCTCGTCATCGTCGGTTCGCCTCGTCAGGGGGTTTGCAAGCGCGCCCGTCAAAAGGAGGCCTGCTGTGAATAGCTGCTTCAGCTGAGTGTGAAGCGCCATGGTGAGCGAATCAATCTCCCAAGATCTAGATGTGTTGGTGTTGCTGTGGTTGATGCGGACTTCATGAAGCGCCCCGATGGAGGAAGCTGACGGAGTTGTTTTCGATGCGGCGAGGGTGCCTGATGCAGGCGTCGCAAGCCAGCAAGGTTCCGCGCTGCCTTGTTCCGGCAGGCAAATAGGGGCCCGAGCTCCTTGTTCTGACCCCACAATTGGTTGATCAGTGAGACATGCTGCACTGGTCCAAGCGTCCACAAGAACTCAGGTCCAGCTCACTCGTCGCTTCAATTCGTCCACAAAACTGCAAATTCACATCTCCAACATGCCTGTGCTCAGGGTCTGGCGCGGCAGTAGGCGGACCAAAATATTGTCCAGTCTTTGGTGCTTTGAAGGCCGCATGTTGGGCCCTCAAAACAATGCACCCATGGGTGAGCTGGGCAGCGGCCGATTGCAACGCGCCCTCTTCGCGTGCTGACTGTGCATGCCAACAGGAATTTCGGTGAACCCTCAAGACAATAAGGAACTAGCATTATGGATGTGAATTCCTGTCAGCGATTTGATTCAGCAGAATACCAGTTGCGAATTCCAGCCCAGTTGACTCTCAGTTCATTGCGCCGATCCGCAGGCCTCTTCAGAGCTGTCAAAACCCCGAGTGGATGAGACCGATTACCACTTACTGCAGGCACCTTGTTTGTCTGATTGGCTGGGCTTGGAATCCTACAACAAACACACGTTGGAGTATGCTTCCCCATATGGCCGCTACGAGTGCACTTCATGTACTTCGTAGCGTCAACACGGTAAGGAGTTGCTAACACCATCAGGGGTTCCAGTACTGAGAGAATAGGGGCGACGTTGAAAGAGGGGAAACACGCTCTTTTTCAGCTTTCGCCCTCCCGGCCTAGTGGCTGGGCAGCTCATCCAAGTAAACACCGAACCTCTATACCCAACATGGCGAACAGGTTCAAGCCCCCGGGGAGGGCAGATCCGTTTGGTGGCGGCAGAATCCGAGCTTGATCAGGGGGGGCTTGAGGCTGAAGCCTATCGGCAGAAGTCGACTGTCAACGGCAGAACACAGACCTTCATGCGCGCCAGCCAATGCCAACGGAGTTCTTCAGCCGGTATACATCTCGAAATATCGCTTGCCAAGCCATGGCTCCTCCGAAAATTCTAAATTCCCCGCGAGGGGAGCTCCCTGGGCTTCATCTTAAGCCGTGCGGCGAGCGCAATCCAGTCGTCGTCATCAAGCAATATACGGTGGCCACCCCTCGCGTAGAGCCCAGCAAGCTGGGTCGGCACCCGTTCATGCTCCTCATATTAGTAGGGTGCCTTGCGCCCCGTGCAGGCGCATGAAAACGGTAGCTCCCCTCCTCCCCATTGCCGCCACATTCCGGGATGTGAGCCAAGATGTTTCCTCGCACAGAGCATCTGACGGTAGTCCTGGCGGCCCTGGGCCTCGCCAGCGCAAGAAGCCTCAATGTCCGTCGCGGTCAGCAGAACATGATCCCCAAGTTCTCCTACGCCCCCGACACTGTCAAGTATTGCGGGTGGTGGTTGGACAACGATGGGACATGGACATGTCCGAAAATCGAGGAGACCTTCGAGCTGTCCATGACAGACTTTCAAAGATGGGTACGAAGACGAATGCGAAACATTGCAGCATTCTTTCCGCAGGCGGAACTAACAATTCCCAGAACCCGTCGATATCCCTCCCATGCAACGCTCTCCCTCGCGACCAGTCATTCTGTATCGCAGCCAGCGAAGGGCGCATGACTGTTGAAGTCCCAGTCACTGAGGGCCCAACAGTCACAGTTACCGGCGGGCCAACGGTCACGGTCACCGGCGCTGGGACAACCGTCACGGTTGTCTCAGGAACGACAGTCACTTTCAGCACAGGGACAACCCTAACAGTGAGCGCGGTCTCGACCGTTGTGGTCAGCGGCATCACGGTCCCCGTCACGGTCCCAGTCAGCGTGCCGATACCCATCATCGTCACGGCAACAGTCACGGCCACTGTCACGGCTCCAACACCCAGACGGGGCAACAACGGAGTCTCGACGCCGTTGCCGTACCAACAGGGGATGGTGGAGAACTGCAAGACTTTTTACTACGTCCAGCAGGGAGAGACCTGCGACACCATTGCCGCGCGGTTCCACATTGTGGAGGCGCAGATCGTCGCCTGGAACCCGAGCGCGAAGTCGGACTGCACCAACTTGTCGGCGGATAATTATGCGTGTGTTGGGACGGCGTAGGGCGGCTGTTCGTGAGGGAGTCGTATCGTTCCCATGACTCGCGTCTTGGTGGAGATAGTGGTGGATAGACGGGGGAATAATACATCGAGGTGACAAGGGGCAAACAGAATGGAATGGAGCAGATTATTGTCACCAGACAGCAGATCCCTACATAATACTGGATTGCTCGGGTTGGGTGTAGCAGATGATTGGCACTAGAAATCACATCAAACTAGATTGCTGTCCAACGACATGTAAAGGGGTGATGTTTCGGAGTTTCTTGCTTGAGAGGATGCAGTCAAACTACCTAGGGGTGATTCCCGCTTTGGAGAACAAATATGTGCTTCACTGCGTGTTTTGCTCCGTGGTCCAAGTTATGGCGCATCTACAGGGCAGAGGCCCCAAGTCCGTTGATAATTAGTAGAAAGTTGACTTCATCGAAATGCAATTTCGGGACCCTCTCTCATATAGACACTAGCTTAGAAGATCTCCAGCTGATATTGAGGCTCAGGTTATATACATCATGCATATTCTCTTCTCTTCTCACTCCCACCCGAATCGCAAATCGAGGTCACCCGCGGGACAGATCACCCATCAGCGTTCCCAACTTCCCTGGCGAGCACACCACACCTCTGCTCGCAGGATTTGCGAATCATTGACCAAAATGCCGGTCATCCCGTAGACTCTGCCAGTGTCGATAACCGCCGAGGATGAGTGGACCATGTTCCAGTGTCTCATCAACTTGACCAAAGGCTCGATCCCCCGTAAGGATTGGGAAACCCCGCTGAGCAGAACACGACGCAAAGAGTGTGACAACGAGGAATACGATCCTGGTTAGAGCGCATAATTCGAATGGAATGGGCCTGGGAAACAACCGCTTCTTCATCGCAATGGCCACTAAGCCGACTGTGTACGCCCTGATTCGCTCGCTCGTCATCACAGTGGACGGTACTATTGTCGGCCACCCCGCGACCAGACACCTCCCAGCAGGATGTGCATGTCAACTCGAACTACGAGAGCACCCATGAAAGATAAATAAGCGCGCGAAGAAAAATATAAACACGTAGATTCTTGCCTTCCACTTCCCGCCTGCTAAAGTTCGGTCGTTAGCTCGGAGAGCTAATAACAGCCTGGTTATCTGAGACGAATCTGGACTTACGAAATTTCCTTTTTCGTTCGTAGTCCTGAGCTGGGGTGAGCTGTGGCTGATTTGTCCTGAGCTTTACCTGATTCTTCCCTGAGCTAGGGTGCTCCCATACGCCGCCGCTGCACAGCCTCAGAGGCCCGTTTTCAGTCCCCCCGGCTAGAGTTTACTTCAATGTTCCCCATGGTGTCCGCGTTTCTGGCATATTAGTACCTGCTGTGGGATTATACGTAGCATCCTAGTCTAACTCTAAGGACAGTACAAAGTATCATAGTGCCAAAACTGGGATGGTATTTAGTATACTAGTATATTACTTACCTAGGCATGGTATATAATATACTAGCACCCAGAATATACTGGTACATACCACACTGAGACCAAATGCGCTGGGGCAAGGTGAGTTAGGCTAACCTCTAATCTTAGCCTTCTAGTCAGCGAAATCGTAACCGCAGCCGAGAAGCCTAACTGCACACGGTCTATGGCGCGGGGCGCGGTCGGGCTGGTCCGGCCCTAACAAGCGACCTACGGGGTCTTCACACACTGGACACTTACGGTCTCCTTCTTTCTCCACTATCAACGTCCCGTGGCGTACTACCTTGCACTCTGCTACTCCTTAGGCGCAGGTTGTAACAGTGATGCAGCCCGATCCGGCGGATCCAGTTCTCGCATTGGATCTTGATGTGATGATTGTCTAGTCGGATCGTTAACTTTGTGAGAAGCCAACTCACAAATGGGGCTTCCTTTGCAGTTTATGCCAGGGCGAAGAGCTCAGCCTCCCTGGTGGACGTGGTTACTGTGTCTTGCATATTGGCTCTCCAGCCTACGGACCACCAAACAGCTTCATGGTACAGTCTTACAAGCTCTCGCGATCATACGGAGCTATCGCCAAAGGATGTATCGCTGGAGACGACGAAGTCGTCTTTCCTATCTAGTTGTAGGGCTAAATTGCGTGTATTATATTGGTGGTGTAGTACTTTATCTGCGGCCTTGTGATGCTGTGGCCCAAGATTGGCGTTATATCCAACTGGCCGTGATGCTGCGAAGGCGATGTATCGCCTTCTGACTACCATAGCATATAGTGTCGGTCTATTTTTTCGCTGGTAAGCTGTTACTGATTGGGGCTCCATGCATCTCGGAGCAACAAGTTCTTTGTTTTTAATCCTACGCTTCAGGGCGGCTGTCAGGGGCTTTGGCTCGCGTGCCGTCTTGTCCGCTGACATCTTTCACGGCTTGAAATGTGCTAACATCTGCAATATAGGGTTATTACTACTGTATCGCCAATGACATCGGTGCCCCGATACCCACGACCACAACTATACCAACCCCAACCGCCACCGGCTCTTCAACATCGTGCAAGTCTTGGTATGACGCCGCGGTGGGCGACAAATGTGATTGCATTGCCTTGCAATTCGGCACCTTTAGCTCGTCTCATCTCATCAGCTAGAACCGGAGTGTCGAGACAGGCCGTGATGGCCGTATGTAGTACCCCTTTGACCCTCTTCTCTGCTCCCAAAAGCTCACAAAACAGTCAAATTCGGCCTCTACTACTGCGTCGCCGTCAATGACACCCCTCTCATACACGACAAGCCCTTCTCAGCCACTTTTGTCCGGACAACACGCCCATAGGTTGCACAGGGATCTAATTCGTTGGCGTGGACGACTCATGCAGCTCTATCACCATGAGCAATGGAATCACCACCGTTCAGCTCATCAACTCCAGTTCCGGCCTCGTGGCTCCGGGCAGCTGTCACAAGGGGTAGAGCCACTGCCAGAGCTTAGGAGGAAAGATAGCAAGGTTCTACGGCTTGGAGCGATAATTGTTCGATTGCAAGTACAATCTTTTATGGCTGCAAACGTCCTTGTCTTTTGTCAATCTGGAAATGGCAGGAATTCTGTCCTTCCTATGCCCAGTCTTCCAAACTGTCTGTCGGCTTCCATGGATTTCCGGCCGTCGGTCTTCCTGGCCAAACAACGTTACAGGATGTCTCTGATTGCTTGTTTGCCTTCCAATGAGGCCTTCTTCACAAGGGACTGGATGCCGTAGCGCGCGCTCCAATAGCTCTGTTACCAAGCCTGTGGTTTACCTGTGAAGGTGCCTGAGGCTGGCTTGGCCGATGGTGGGCCTGAGGCCCCTTGATGAAGGCCTTCTGTGGCAGAATCACGTGTGACAGCAGCTCGTCTTCCAGCTGCACCATGGCTCCCAACACGTATGCCTGCATAGGTAAGGCGAGTAATATCACTCACACACGAGGATATTCGATGGGGCGGCCCTACACCTTACCCCGAGTGGGACTGGTACGACAACGACCCCGACAACACCTCCAACAACCCCCACCAGCTCTAAAACGAGTAGCACGGTCCGTGGGCGGTGTGGTAACGACGCCGCTTCCCACGCAGGCGGGGATAGTTGCCAATTGTGTCCGATTCTACTTTGTCCAGTCTGGGAATGGATGTTGGCAAATTGCGATTGATGTGGGGCTTGATCTGTCGTAAGTTTTGTCTTCACCTCAGAAACAGAGTTGCATAACTAACAGAAACTCTAGTCTTCCTATATTGGAACCTGGGAGCAGGTAGTGGCTGCTCAACTATGTGGATAGCCTCTTATGCTTGTATTGATCATATTTTAGGGCAGATGCAACTACAAAACGATAACACCATGACAGCCCCATGCCCCTTTACTCGTCGTCCGATGCTGGCTTCCGCGTTAACAGGTAACTAGACCACCACAACTCCTGAAACGCAGTACCCTCGAGGTTATTCTTGTGGGTCTCAGTCAAGGTCTCATCCTGCACTGCACGGTAAAGCCCGAATATAATCGACTTGCACCTCCGCATACATACAACCCGCCTAGTCATCAGGCTTGTAAAGCTGGCAGCAGCACAAAGTGCAGTGGTAGAGACGCCCCAGAAAATTTTGCCAATCGTATTCTGAACAGAAGTTGTGGTACCCATCACGACAGCTCTGGTAATATACGTTAGCCTCGTACGTGAGAACATGAGAGTAGTTACAGACAAGAAAGCGACGACGCAGTAGTAGGTTGCTAGCCCCTTGGTTGCCTTGGAATACATAATATCCAGTAATCCATGCAGGAAATCGAGTTCGTTGAGGAGGTTGTCCCTCGAGACTTTGAGATCCCAGAACTCCCTGGGCAATGTAGAGGGGTTTTGCGGCACTTGGGAGGAACACCAGCCATCGGTCAGCCGATAAGTTTTGACTTGGTCCGTCGATTTGGATATGGGTGTTTGCACTTACCAACTTCAAGGCGAACTGAGGGCTCTTCTCGCTGCAATCGCCTCCAAAACTTGAGATTTTGAAGATATCGGCCGCAGTGGAAGATTGCAGAGTCCCTCGCCGTTTCAAAGTGGCGCCAAATCTCCCTGTCGCTGAGATTTGAGATATCGTCGGGCGGCGCTTGAGCTGGACGATCTGCTCGTGTCCCATCTCGATAATCTGAGGGTGCGATAAGAGCTTGTGACTCTGCTCGGTCGCCACCTAGAGAATGGTGATTCTCTTGCCGTCCAGCCATCGCGACAAGAGAAGCGTTCGGTGGTCGTCGAAATAATGCGAGACGAATTGATGGTTGGGTGGTTGTTGAAGAATGCAAAGGGTCGATGCTGGACCGAAAAGTGGGCACCCAAGCACGTGCCACGTGTTGCCCAAAACGCACCTGCACACGGTGCAGCAACTGTTGATGCCTTAGCGCCCAAGGCGAAACTGTCGACTGGGCTACATTTTGGCCGCCATGCCACCCCGAAAGTGGACAACACATTCCGCAACTTCGTCTTTTCGCTTCTTTTGCATCCCGTGCATCTTCGTCACTCTCCTTCCCTCTTGTAGTACTAACACCATCCCGCGCCCAGGATTTTCGAAAATGACGTCTTCAAGAAACCAGAGTACGACTCTGCGGCTTCAATGCTGGCACCAACCGGACAGCTTGGGAGAACTGAAGGCCAGAAATCATGCACTGAGAAACTTCATTCAGGATTGGCTTCTGCTTCAGGAGAATAACTCCTTCCGGCGGAACTGGCGTCCGCGGGGTGTCGCTGTTGAAGCCGATATTGGATCTCCTCGAAGGATTGTACCCGTGCAGGCAAGTATTGCTTCTCTGAATCCCGTCTGCCACAAGTGCCCAGTCCGAAAGGGGACTAACTGTCCTACGTGAGCTTTAGGTCGACCTTGTACATATACCCTATACCTATACTTTGACCACAGTGCTATCGGACTGCAGGAGTCTCTGGGCTTCGCTGGAGCAGCTTACAAGAACGGAGCCCTTTCAGCGGTTACTTGGTGGCTCGCTAATCGCAATGAACATCATACCCCTTGAGCTGCAAGAAGATAAAATGAGGAGGGATTGTACGTTTGGTATGGTGGTGCAGAACTTGGCTATCGAGGCCGAGCATGTTATCCATGTCAATGGGAGCCCGTTAGAGTTTCTTGGGGAGAGTCTGTAAGATTTGGACCATGTTCGGCCTCGAGCTAACTTAACTTTGCTAACATGGACGAAACCAGAGTCTCGTCAGTTAAGGTGATCAGCCTATTAGCGGATTTCGTATCTCGACATCCACAAGCCGGCAATGCGGGCGCGAGATCTTTCCGGGATGAACTCGAGATTACCCAAAAACTCGGTGCCCTTGTCAGTAAAGCTTTCCTCCTCGTCCGATAGCATAAGGTATCTACTGAGGTGCCTTGAGTATTACGGCAGCTAACGTGCCAATCTGCATCTAGATTGAGAAGGCCATGGACAACCGAAACGCGTCTACAGCGTCTGAAAACGCCATGCTTGAGGAACATACAAGATTGACCCATCAATCTCGGTGTCTATTCGAGGAATCCCGCGTGGATGCTATATCAGCGCTCAATTGTATCTCTAACAGTAAGTCCGCGGCCGCTAATTTACCTGACGATATCTAACCAAAGCCGCCCTCCTAGATCCCTCAGGAGAAGTTGTTATGCAGGCCTTGGTGGCGGTACGGAAGATGAACCTACTTTTCCCAGCAGTATCCAGCGGTTCTCGGGAACTCGTCCGCCACCTCAATGCTGCGAAAAGGCGAAATAACGTAAAGATAGCGACCGTAGCCGGCATTAGTGTACTCCCCGCACTCTACGCCGCTGGATTTTTCTTTGGACCAGCAGGCTTGGCAGCCTCGTCCGCCTACGCCTTGGTCACCGCCGGAGGAGCCAGTGCTACAGTCCTGGGGAAAATCGGAGTTGTCGGTGTAACTGTGGCGAGCGTTGGGGTGGTATCCCTCGGAACCAAGGTTTTTTTGGAGGGTGCTAGATTTGAAAAGCGTGAGTGTCCACTGATATACTTTTATCACCACCATTCAATGTGGCTGATATCTCTATGTTTTCAGTCCTCCAAGAGCGAATGGCGCTTCAGAAGGCGATTTCGAAACTTTTATTCTTCTTAGCAGCTTGCTGGATAGAGAATATCTGGAAAATGAACCTTGGTGACCTTTCAGAGGGTGACAGGGAGGACTACCTGCGAAGCTTTGGTGTTGATCCGGAATACTTTGGGATAAAAGAGTACAACCTCGGTCAGCTTCGGAGCGCTAAGGATGAGGTCGCGAGATGCATTGCCAAGTTGACCGAAAGCTTCGAAAAATTATACGAGGACCTCAACATTACAGTCGAGGTCCAGTACCGGGAGCCCATTGCTTCAGCGTCTTAAAGTGCCGGGGTTAGTGCTAGAGTAGACATGGGCGCGCCAGAGGCGGTGTCGATTATGGACTGTGTATGAGATGATCAAGTTGTATGTACGAGTGTTACGACTGTGGCCCATTGTGGTTATTTATATCTATGGGACCAATTCTAGGCCCACTAAGCTAGAGTGAGAGCAATTCAGCATGTTACGGCGCAGCCTGCCGAAAATGGTAATCAGGGTGAGCCAGCATGAGCAAATCCTGAGCCAGGGTGATATTTTCCCCGATACCGCTTCAATATCTTTGGCCTAGAATCTCAAATCCGTGCAAGAGGCTTCAAAACACGGCATAGACCAGTCATTCATCAGATATCTGCTACGGATCCAGAGCCGAAACTTGGTGGTCGCCGATCCCGCACCAGTCGTGCGCAACCTTCAACTTCGAAGACGACGCAAATATCGTCAAGCCGGCCACTGGGCCAACACTGCCAATGCGGCGCAGAGATCAATCCAGGAAACCATCGATTGGTGCGAGGAATACTACCAGGCTATTGAGATTGCGGTCCCAAAGGAGCAGAGACGCAGCCTAAGGCGAGTATCGACGCTGGTGACATTCGATGAGCCTGCGATGATTGGATTTTTCCAGTCGGTGATCTACAACCCCGTTATCCCAGAGTCAGGACAGCCGATGTGGCGGATGTCCATGATCATGAATGTCAGGTGGCTGGACACACCTAAATCACGAAAGACCGGGGCCTGGCACACGGCATGGGTTGGAGTAGTGTATCATGAAAGCATGGCATGCGTCTATCATTAGGAAACCAAAATGCTGGCGTACTTGGTTTCTCTGCTTTTTGACGTCCGGGCACCCCGCAACAGATTCTTCATGTGTATGCGGCTTTGTCTTTGTCCTCTCTCCGAGTAAAATTACGAGCGACGATTTGAACAAAAAGACGGGAGGGAAACATTCTTAAACAGCGAGGTATCGCTACATCAGTATCTGCCAACTCCCCAGCCTCTGCGTTGAACTTCAAGTCGACATAAGTATCACTGATAGTTCAATAGGCCAGGAATGCGTTACAGGCCTCAAGTTTTCTGTAAGCGGTAAGTGCCTCTATGGTATAGCGGAGGGTGGGAACGGCACTACGGCATTCATGTTTGACATACTGCGGGGGTATATCGTGCGCAAGGTTCCGATGACGAATTTGAATTGCAGACACATGGCCGCCACGATGCCCGAAGGCAAGGTGCAGTCGAAGGAACTCGTAAAACTGGTAGGGATGGAACCTGTGGTACCCGTTCAAATTACACTACCCTTTGAGTCAAAGGATCTTCTGTTGCTACAAGTCACGGCCCTGGCGGGTCGTGCTGGCATATAACCACGGTTAGAATGCTAAGGTGCTGACCTTAGTATTCTGGCAATCCTTTTGGAAGGCTGGCTCAATTAGGTGTGGGTCCAAAGACCCAGTCGTCACCCTACATATTCCGGGTGGATGGCCTTTGGGATAAAATGGGTTCTTTATGTTACTGTGTCTTCATCACTAATATTATCAATGTGTGTAACCTGAGCTCTCCCAGCAGGCAAATGATCAATGTTATATGATTCTGACCTTACAACACACCGTCTCTAGTCGAAAAATGCTCTGGAGACCAAAACGAAGAACCCGGAGACAAAGACGGATGCGCTTAGTCTCGGGGTCCCCAGCCGAGACTAAGCTTTTTAGAAGTCTACCGAATCGCAGCAACTTCTTCCGACGCCTGCCAGAGAATCATATTCGCTCTTTTCACTTTGTAGGAGCATGTCACAGGGCATATTTTCAATAGCGAAGCTCGAGAGCATTCTTCAGGTTAGCTCTACTCAGCGATATCCATCTTATCATTAAGTGGCTCTAACAGAAATTTGGCAAAAGACAATTGCATCGCATTTACCAAGCTGTGTTAATGGTATACGCCGATTTGTTTGGAGCATTCTTTAGGTTAGTGTTGGCCTAAATTTAGGACCGCGGTTGTAGAAACTGCTAAGAAGCGACAGTCTGTTAATGGCCCGAAACTTAGACCACAGTCCCAAATTTAGCTAGTATATACCAGTATATGTCCTAGGATAGCATATAACATCCTAGCTTGGGATCTGGGATGGTATATGATATCCAAGCTCGGAATTTAGGACAGTACATAGTACCCTAGCTCGTAACTTGGGATGGTTTATGATATACTAGCACTAATGAGATGGTATATGGTACCCCAGGCCGAAATTTGGGACAGCACCGATAGGATGTCCACAGTATACTAGTACATAATGGTTATAATACACGCCCTGTAGGATAGTACGCATATGGTTGCAAATATGGGAATCCATTACAGAAAAGGTGTCGTTTTCTTAAGAGGAGGTAGAAGCCATATTCTAATACTTATACCTAGTACGACTAAATGCTCTTGCTCACAAACGACATAAATACTTAGTGCAGACCATTACGGTAGGTGTAGGGTTGACCTGGTGCTTGGTCATCTCACGTACCCACTAGCAGACCGGCACTAAGGAGGCTATACAGTCGCTTGAGTCGGGTAGGGGCCAGCTGTGGTAAGCGCTTGGAAACAGCGTAAAGAACCTGCTCGGAATGCGTCGCAGGAGTGCCCGACTTATAAGGCGTTTCGGTTCCCTAGCTTTCACCCGGCTATACGCCGTGTCGCTATAACGGGCAAGCTTTAGTGGCGAAAGAGGTTATTAATATGCCTTTATTGTTATAGCAAGTACAATGATCGGCTGTCTAGAGAGCTAAAACCGGGCTATTAGAGACAAGGGGAATATGGGTCCATTTCTGGTTCTCGGGTTAAGACATTGTTATGGGACTAAAGCTTGGACAGCATATATATTTAGTGTAATCTCCTAAGGCACACTAGCTAAGTTATTAGTGACTTTTAAGAAAAACCTTACACGATGTTAAATAGTGGATTTACAGTTATAACTTACTAGATTAAGGCAAAGAAAGTTCGTAAACGAATAAGAATAGCTAGTATTGGACTTGATATCTTAGGCTTCCTATTACAACCTGCACCCGACACAGGCCTTAAGAGGACTAGCGCGGGTTAAGACAGAACGTATAGCAGGACGCTAAAAGGTAAGGGGCGTTCCGAAAACGGCTTATTAAGCTAACACTCCTAAACAGGGGGGTTTAATGTCACTGTAAGTCGCTATCATTATAATGTATAAAGGTGAGTCTGAACAGTAAGATATAAATGAATAATTAAATATTAGCGTGAGGAACCAAAGTCCCTTACAGTAGTTATAAATATAACTATAGCTATCTATATTAACTAACTAGGAGGTACTTTATACCCTGCTTATAACATCGTAAGTGCTTATTATATAAGCACCTTACATTATATAAACGTTCTACTTATAAGGTTTCTCCTACTTATAATATAAGCACTTAATATACTGTAAGCAGCACCTTATTAGTTATAAAAGCTTTAAGTCTTTACACCTTTAACCTAATACGCTTAAACAGTATACACTATCTTCTTACACTATTCCTTTTATAAGGGATTTATCAGGCTGCCCTGGCTTAAGTGACAGCCTATAGGGTTATTATATAATTCCCCCTTTTTAACGTTCTTTTTCTATAAAGGATTTAAAAGGTAAGTTTCTCTTTTCACCACTTTACTATATAATAAGTATCCAGCTCCTAGGTTTTAAAACGGGAATAAAGTAAAAGTACTAACCACTATCTAAACCTTATAACTTATACATATACATTTAATAGCGAAATGTCCCCTTATTCTTTTTATAAGTCTATTATCCCCCTATTTATTTACTAGATCTTAAACAGGTCTGACAGTTACAACCACTGCCTAAAAAGGCATTATCCTTCCTAGTGTAACGCTTTTAATATAGGTAAGGTGAAGTTAAAAGCCCTTTTAATTAAGAAGTGAGACCTTAACTTATAAGTTAAATCTATTACTTAACAGTTATATAAGGCTATTACTAAGCTTTAAAAGGTATTAGCATATTTAATACGTCTTTATAAATAACAGTCTTAACTTAAAAACTATACTGTAAAGGCGTTTAGTTATAAAGTGGAACTGCTAAAGTTTTAAGAAGGTGAAGAGGCTAAACTAAATACCCCCCTTAAAGATATAAAGTCTTTTAATTAAGGGAACTTCCTAATTAGGTTTCTATTATACACAGTCACCTTATAATTTAATTTATTACTCTTTTCCTTTAATAAACAAAACGGCTTTTAAGTATAGTGGTAACGTATTTACTTCCTTTAATAAAGGGTTATAAGTTTAAGCCCTATAAGAGTCTTCTATCACTTTAAATCCTTACTCCTTAAGGCTAGAGAGTTTAGAGCGACTTTTTTTTATTTATTTTATTTACTAACTTCCTTTCTTAATAGCGCTTCTTTATTATACGTACAACTTTATATAAAGCTATTACAACCTGCACCCGACACAGGCCTTAAGAGGACTGGTACGGGTTAAGACAGAACGTATAGCAGGACGCTAACAGGTAAAGGGCGTTCTAAAGACGGCTTATTAAGCTAACACTCCTAAACGGGAGGTTTAATATCACTGTAAGTTACTGTCACTATAATACATAAAGGTAAGTCTAAACAGTAAGATATAAATAAATAATTAAATATTAGTGTAAGGAACTAGAGTCCCTTACAGTGGTTATAGGTATAATTATAACTATCTATACTAACTAACTAAGAGGTACTTTGTACCTTACTTATAGTGCTGTAAATGCTTATTATATAAGCACTTTACACCATGTAAGCGTTTTACTCGTAAGGTTTCTCCTGCTTACAATATAAGCACTTAACATGCTGTAAGCAGTACCTTATTAGTTATAAGGGCTTCAGGTCTTTACACCCCTGGCCTAATACACCTGGACAGTGTGCACCGTCTTCCCACACTATTCCTTCTACAGAGGATTTATCAGGCCGCCCTAACCTAAATGACGGCCTATAAGGTCGTTACATAATTCCCCCTCTTTAACGTTCTTTTCTTATAAAGAATTTAAGAGGTAAGTTCCTTCTTTTATCATTTCACTATATAACAAATATCTAATTCCCAGGTTTTAAAACAGGAACAGGGCAGAAGTATTAACCGCTATTTAAACCTTACAGCCTATATACACGTGTTTAATGGCGAAATATCCCCTTATTCTTTTTACAAGTCTGCTAACCCTCCACTTGTCTGCTAAGTTTCAAACCGGTCTAACAGTTATAACTATTACTTAAAGAGGCACCAGCCTTCCTAATATAACACTTTTAATGTTAGTAAAGTAAAGTTAAAGGCTTTTTTTATTAAAAAGTAAAACCTTAACTTATAAGTTAAGTTTACTACTTAACAGCTCCACAAGGCCACCGCTAAGCTTTAAAAGGCGTTAATACGCCTAGCACGCCTTTATAAGTAGCGGTCCCGCCTTGAGGACCGGGCTGTGAAGGCGTTCAGTTATAAAGTAGAGTTATTAAAGTTTTAAGAGAGTAAGGAGGTTAGGCTGGACACCCCTTTTAAAGACGTGGAGTCTTTTAATTAGGGGAATTTTCTAATAGGGTCTTTATAGCGAGCGGTCGCTTTATAATTTAGTTTATAACTTCCTTTCCTTTTTAATAAACGAGAGGTTATAAGTTTAAGTCCTATAAGGGTCTTCTATCACTTTAAGTTCTTACTTCTTAAGGTTAAAGGGCTTAAGGTAACTGTTTTTTTACTTCGTTCTTCTTTACTAACTTTTTCCTTTTTAATAATACTTATTCTCGTGTGGAGCTTATTAAGAGCTTTAAAGGCCCAGCCTCTTTATTAGGTTTAAGGTCCTTATAACCTATAGTTAAGGGTTTTAATAAATATCCTTCCATACCTATTAAGGAGTTTCCTGCCGCTTTTTAGGCTCTGGGTCCTATAATGGTCTTACTTTTTAATATAGTAATTTAGATATTAGATCTTATCTTATTTCTAATTCTTATCGTTAGTTTTAATTAATTTAGATTTTTCTAATAGAACTCTGTAATTAGGTTTAGGCACTTAAGATTTTTAACTAGTTTCTATAAATTACTTTTAAGGCTGTAGTTTAACTATTTAATAAGATATTCAAACGTGTTTTTTCCTTTCTGTAAATCCACAACTTCCTTAATATCGTACTTATCCTCATTAACGTCGATCTTAATCTTCTTTTCTAAAGGAACTCCCTTTAGGGCAGGTTTTAAAAGTGAGATGTGAAAAACCTTAATCCGCACCTTTATACTAACAGGTAGGTCTAGTTTGTAATTAAAGGTGGTGACCTTTTTCTTAATTCGGAACAGTCTGTACCTTTTAAAGTTGAGCTTTTTACTAGGTTATTTTAAATATAGGTTTTATAAAAAGAGATAAACGTAATCCCCCTTTTAAAGAGTTAGTCCCTTAACTTATTCGCTATTATAATAAAGTCCTTTTTTAAGCACTGGTTACTTAGTTTAATATTTATCGGTAAACTTCTTTATTTATTTACGTGTGAACTCGAGTTTGGCTTTTAGATAGTTATATAACTCTTATATTTAATCTGTGTGGATTACGGCTTAAGGGGTATTAATAGGTAAGCCTTAATAGAGCTTAGGCTCCTTACTGTAATTAATAAAGAATAGTAACATACCTGTTAATTTAACTAATATTATGTTATAAGTTATCTGTACTGTTAGTAACAGCTTAAGCTAATTATCTTATTTAAAGTTAATATAAGTTTAAAGATACGTTATAAGTATTTAGTTAACTTACTCTATTTAGCTATCCATTTATAAGTGGAATACTGTTAAAAGCTTACTCTTCACACCTATTCTTTACATTAATCCTTACTAAAACTTTAATATAATTAGCTTATCTTAATCTGTAACGATATTATTTAACTAAAGGTGTTATAAAACTACCTTTTTCTTAAAGATATAAGCGAGTTACTCTGTTATTATGTCCTTTAAGGTTAGTAGGAAATAGGCTTACTTTATTAATCTATTAACCATTATAAGGATCTAGTTATAAGTAATTTTTATAACAGGGTCCCTAGACTTTAGGATCCCAGTAATAAAATCAAGTGAGATTAAACTCTATAGCACCTAAGGTATAGGGAGTAGTTTAAGAAGTCTATAAGGCTTATAACGCTAATTCTGCTTATAATAGCAGACGTTACAGTTATTAACCACTTCCTTAACTAACTTCTTTATTCCCAGGAAGGTATACACTTATTAGGCTTATGTAAGAGTTTTAGCTCAGCTTATATATCCTTTAAGTTAAGACTTATAAACCTGCTAAACGTACTTTTTTCGTTTATTTAGGTTATAAACATACAGTTTCTCTTAATATTAAAGCCTTACTCTTAGTTTAAGTATACTGTTTACACCTTTTAACAGCTATTACAGTTAATAACTAGTTTCGTTATAATTTAAATATTTTAAACACTCCTTATTACAGTCTTACACATACCCTAAGAAGTCTCTTAAAAGGCACTTATACTTACAGGTTCCTTTTACTAACCTTTTTACTTAAAAGTCCTGTTATTACTAATAAATGTTATACTTTGTTTATAAGTTTATATAAATATTAATAATTTATTTTAACGTTTAGTTATCTAACACTTATAATGTATATTTTAACGTGCTGTTCCCCATTTTATTAAATATAATAACGGGAATTAGGGTTAAATTAACATCTTTATAATCCTATCTTTAATTAAAAGTATCAGTTTACCTATTATCTTTTCCTTTAATATAATAGATCTGGAAGTGGAATAAAGCCATTAACTCTACCTATTATGCTTACCGTGGGCTAAACTCCTTTATTAGGAAATATTAAAGGTTATTACAATTTAAGAAAACCTAAACCAGTTCTTCTATATTATTTAAGTACAGTGCCTACTTAATAAAACATTAAATAATTACCATCAGTTCCTTATTATAAATCAGGTATTATAAGGTTAGGCTGTAGATCCCTTTTAACAGGAAGGTAATTAGGTAACGTTTCTTATTATCTTAGACTTAATTAAGTTCTTTATTAATTGTGAATTTTAAGAAGTCTATCTTAACTTAAAATGGCTTTAAAAAGTTAGGGAGAGTTAGGACTAATACTGTAATAAAGGTGTGTTTAAGGTCTTTAAACACCTTTTATTATCTATTAATCCATTTAAACAGTTTACCCTCTCCTGTAAACTTATGTAATGGTTTTATAATCTTTGTAAAATACCTAATAAAGTATTAATAAAAGTTTATAAAGCTAATAAAGGTTTATAACTCTTTTTAATTCTTCAGAGTAGGTTAGTCCTTAACTGCCTTTATCTTTTCTAGTTATATTTTAAACTTTCCAGGGGTTACTTTAAACCTTAGATAGTTTAGTTCTTAAACGTGGAAATGGCTTTTTTCCAGGTTTATTATCAGCTTTACTTTCTTAAAAGCTGTTAAAACCTATTATATATGCTTTTAATATTCTTTTAAAGTTTTAAAATAAATTAAAACATTATTTAAATATATAAAGATAAACTTATTAAAGAAGGGGTGGAGAATATTGTTAATAAGGCCTTAAAAGGTCGTAAGGGTGTTTATTAATCTTATTAATATAACACAGTACTGGTAATACCTGTTATAAGTGTAAAAGGCTATCTTATATTTGTCCTCTTCCTTTACTTTAATGTAGTTAAATCTTATAGGGAAATTAAGGTTAAAGAACTAATTTACCTTAATAATCCGTTTTTATATTTCCGTAATAAGTAGTAATGGGTAACGATTTTTAATCGTATCCTTATTTAACGTTTAGTAATTAATAATTATATATAACTTACTGTCTCCCTTTCTTAAGATAAATAGTATTAAATACCCTGCTAGGGATTAGGACTTTATAATAAACCTGTTCTTCAGGTTCTTATTAACATACTCCCTTAAAGCCTTAGCCTGTTAAGGGTTTAGGTAGTAAGGTTAAAAGCTGTAAAGTTTCACTCCCAGCTTTAGTTTAATTTTATAATCTTATAATTTATAATTTAACAGTTATAGTATTTTTTTTTAAAACAGGGTAAACTTTTTATATTTTACAGGTACCTTAAATAAGTTAACTTTTTCACTTATCTATAGATTAACTTCTTACTTCTTTTTACCTTTTAAATCGTCATTTAAGTAATATAGTAGACCTTCTAGTCCTTTAACTATCTTAATAAACCTAACCTAAATTATACTTAGTTTTAAGGGTTTAATATGCTTTTAAGTACTTTATACATCTTTAGAACAGTTTAATACCTTCTTAGCTTTCTTTAAACAGTAATTACAGTTAAGGGACTTATTAAAGGTAAGATGGCCACTCCTTTAGTTAATTACAGGGTTATACTTTTCCAGCTAGGGTAAACTTAAGATTATATTATACCTTATAACTAATATAACGTTAAAATCCACTTATTATTCGTCCTTATCTACTTTAATTAAAAGTGGTAAGTAATAAGTAACTTTACTATTATTATATTAATACAAGCCTCTTTTTTTATTTTAAATAAGAATAACCTTTTTATACTTTTAATTAAGGAGTTTCCTTTAATTAACTAATAAGGGGTGTATTAGGTTAGAAGCACTCCTGCTATTAATCACTACTTTTACCTTAAATAACCTCCCTCTTCTGTTTATTATATTAACATTAACAGAATAATACTTATACTCCTTTAACATCTAAATTATAATAATTATCTATCCTTAAGGTCTTATCTAACCTAACCTTTAAATACCTTTCCTTCTTTTTAAGGTTTTTACTAATTAGCAAACTACTAATTTCCAGCCCTTTTAAAAGGCCTGTAACCTTTTCCTAATTCCTTTTAGAAAAATAAGTAACTTTAATAAACCTAACGATTAATTTTTCCTAAGTTTTCACACCTTAACGTCTAGTTAACTTTAAACGGTATAATGTTCCTAAAGTCCTTAATAAGTTAATAGTACACTTTATAAGACTGGATTACAGTAATGTCCTTCTACTCTTAAATCCACTAGTAATCTTCTCACTTTTACCATTCTTTAACTTTTCCGTTAAGGTGTAATAAGCATATTATAACTAAGCAGTTATTAAATACCCCTCCTCACCAGCATATAACAGGGGCCTGGTTAACTATAGTAACTTTCCACTTATTATTAAACTCTCTTATTAGGGAATAGGAGACTTAGTAATAAGCCAGTTTTAACTCTATCCTTATAATAATGTAATCTCGTCTTTATATGCTAGGGAAGTGGTTATAAAGAGCCTTAAACCCACTATGTTAATTAAAAGTGCAGTTATCATACACGTAATTAATCTATAATATATCCCTATAATTAAAATGGTTAATATTAACTATGGGTGCTATAGTTATAAAGTACGGAACGGGAGGGGTAGCACCTTATTTCCTTTCTTTTTCCACTTACCTTTAAGTTTATTATTTCTCCCAAACCTCTTCTTAAAACTTAAGTAATAACAACCCAGCTTATTCTTCCACAAAGTAGCCCTCCTTAACAAGTTAATATTTAAGTTAATTAGTAAAGCAAACCCTATTATAAAATTATAACCTAATTTCCACTACTTTATCCTTAAACGTAACTGTAAGGCCTTTAACCTATAGGTCCTCCACTTTATCTACCAGCTCTTAATATTTTTCCTTTAACTCCTAAACTCTCTATTAATACACTTACTTTATACCTTCTCAGGGGACCCTTAAGGTACCAGTTTAAAGCATACTAGCTTTAATACAGGACAGCTATTTAAGCTATCCTTCTTTTAAAGAGGTAAGGGTGTTAATCTATTTAATATACTTAAAGTATTTAAAAGTTTTAAAAGGCACTGTTAAGAAGAACTTCCGTTTCTCTAACTTAATTCTTTCAGCTTACTCTCTTTCACTTTCCAGGGCTTACTTTACCATTTAGGTGGCCTAAAGGGCTAATTCTTTAACTCCCTTTACCATTTTAATAAAGTTTAAATCAGGGTCTTTTTTAAACTTCCTTAATTCCTAGGCTTACAGGGTAAGGTCTTTAAAACTTGTAATAACTAACTGGAACATTTCTTCCTAAAATCGGTCTTTTATAACCTACACCCTTAGCAGTTCTAAGTTTCTACCTTAAAGTCAGTTTGTAATAACCTACACCTTTATAGCTAACTTTTTTAAGGCACCCTTAAGGACTAAGTACACTATATCTTAAGGTCCTTCTTCTTCTTCCTTATCTCCTAAATTATACTTATCTATTTAGGTATAGTCCTTTTCGTTACCTGTTATCCTAATATAAATATCTCCTAAGTTAAACTTAATATACTTCCCTCTTTTTAAAACAGGTTTTTAACTAACTTATTTTAATAATAGGTACTGCTATGCTATATATCCTTTCTTATTATAATTAAAGTATTAAACTTATAATAGGTCCTTAGATTACTTCTACTACTGCTATTATTAAAGCTTATCACAGTTAGGTTAGTTCTAACAGTTTACTATATTAATGTCTATTAACCTAGGGTAGTAACCTGTTATGGTTAACTGGTTCCCCTTCTTTAGTTTACTTAACTGGTAAAGGGTCTGTTCCTTTTAATAGTTCTTTTAATAATAATAATTATAATATTAATTATTAACCTTAATAACTATCTTAATTAGCTTTTAAAGGTAATCTGGGTAGTCTTCCCAGTAAAGATCTCTAATAACATATTCTTTCAGATTACTTTAAAATAGCATTACTAAAGCCTTTTAACTAAGCTTAGTCTTTACTACTTCTAACTTAAAGTGTGTAGAGAACTTAAGGATTAAAGACGTCTACCTTAAGGCTATTAGGCGCTATTTAACCTACTTAAAGGTGTTTAATTCTTTAAATTTAATTTAAAATTAGTTAATGAAAACATTAAAATTATTAAAAAAGGCCCAGGTCTCAGGGGCTTCCTTATATACTCTGTCTATAAAGAGGTTATTAATTATTTTTATATAGGGTTTATACTAATAAACAGCTACTCCATCCAGTAGGGCTTTTATAAACTTAACCTTTCCTTCTTCCTTAAAGAACTACTTATTATAATAGGTGATATAACTCTAAAGCTAGGTTATCTAAAACTCTAACTGTGTAAAGTCTCCCTTAAAGCGTAACAGTGGGGGGAGCTTTACTCGTTTCTTTTATAAGCCCCTAAAGTTGTTATTCTCCAGCTTAATAACGTTAAGTTAAGCCTAAAGTTTCTTAATAAAACTAATACAGCTTTTAATATCTTTAAGGAAAGCTTTATTAAATTCCTTAACCAGTCCCTGCTAATTAAGGTTTAAGTTTTTAAGGCGTGCAGCTAACTTATTAATAATAAGGAGTTAAGGCTGGGTTTATACCTCCTTAACCTTTTTACCTTTTCTAAAAGTTAATATATTAATGGTGGGAGAAAGGTGATGTTTAGGAATTTAATAAATAATGTTTAAAATTAAGACGCTAATATCGTATTACAACTTACACCTAATACAGGCTTTAAAAGGACTGGTGTAAGTTAAGACAGAATATATAACAGGACGTTAATAGGTAAAGGGCGTTTTAAAGACAGCTTATTAAACTAACACTCTTAAATAGGGGGTTTAATGTTATTATAAGTCGTTATTATTATAATACATAAAGGTGAGTCTAAACAGTAAGATATAAATAAATAATTAAATATTAGCGTGAGGAACTAAAGTCCCTTACAGTAGTTATAGGCATAATTATAACTATTTATACTAACTAACTAGGAGGTACTTTATACCTTGCTTATAATGCTGTAAGTGCTTATTATACAAGTACTTTACACCACGTAAGCGTTTTGCTTATAAGGTTTCTCCTGCTCGCAATATAAGCACTCAGCATGCTGCGAGCAGCACCTCATTAGTCGTAGGGGCTTCGGGTCTTTACACCCCTGGCCCAGTGCGCCTGGACGGTGTGCACTGTCTTCCCGCACTGTTCCTTCTGCGGGGGATTCGTCAGGCCGCCCCGGCCCAAGTGACGGCCTGCAGGGTCGTCACAAAAGCTTACTGGAACTTTAAAGGTCTTACCTCCTTATTAAATCTAAGGTCTTTATAACTTATGGTTAAGGTTTCTAATAAATATCCTCCCTTACCTATTAAGGAGTTTCCTACCACTTTTTAAGCTTTAAGTCCTATAGTGGTCTTACTCTTTAGTATAGTAATTTAAATGTCAGATCTTATCTTATTTCTGGTTTTTATTATTAGTTTTAATTAGTTTAAATTCTTTTAGTGGAACTCTGTAATTAGGTTTAGGTATTTAAGGTTTTTAATAAGCTCTTATAAGTTACTTTTAAGGCTGTAATCTAGCCACTTAATAAGATATTTAAACGTGTTCTTCCCCTTCTGTAAGTCCACGATTTCCTTAACATTATATTTATCCTTATTAATGTTAATCATAATCTTCTTTTTTAAAGGAACTCCCTTCAAGGCGGGTTTTAAAAGTGAGATGTGAAAGACCTTAATCTGCACTTTTATATTAATAGGTAGGTTAAGTTTATAATTAGAGGTAGCGACCTTTTTCTTAATTTGGAATAGTCTGTACTTTTTAAAGTTAAGCTTTTTATTAAGCTGTTTTAAATGTAAGTTTTGTGAAAAAAGGTAAACGTGGTCCCCTTTTTAAAAAGTTAATCCCTTAACTTATTTACTATTATAATAAAGTCCTTTTTTAAGTACTGGTTACTTAATTTAGTGTTTATTAGTAAACTTTTTTATTTATTTATATGTAAACTTAAGTTTAGCTTATAGGTGGTTATATAGCTTTTATATTTAATCTGTGTGGACTGTGGCTTAGGGGGCGCTGGTAGGTGGGCCTTAATGGAGCTTAGGCTCCTTATTATAGTTAGTAAAGAACGGTAATATACCTATTAACTTAATTAATGTTATGTTATAAGCTGTCTGTGTTATTAGTAATAGTTTAAGCTAATTATCTTATTTAAAGTTAACATAAGCCTAGAGATATATTATAAGTATTTAGTTAACTCACTTTATTTAGTTATCTATTTATAGGTAGAAGGCTATTAAAAGCTTACTTTTCACACCTATTCTCTATATTAATCCTTATTAAAACTTTAATACAATTGGTTTATTTTAATCTGTAATAATATTATCTGGCTAAAGGTGTTATAAAACTACCTTTTTTTCGAAAATATAAGCAAGTTACTCCACTGTTATATCTTTTAAGGTTAATAAAAAGTAGGCTTATTTCGTTAATCTGTTAACTATTATAAGGACTTAGTTATAGGTAACCCTTATAGCAGGGTCCCTAGACTTTAAAATTCCAGTAACGAAGTTAAGTGAGATTAAACTTTATAAAGCTTATAATATAAGGAGTAGTTTAAAAAGCCTATAAGGCTTATAACGTCAGTTCTGCTTCTAATGGCAGACGTTACAGTTATTAACCACTTCCTTAACTAGCTTTTTTATTCTTAAGAAGGTGTATACTTACTAGGCCTATGTAAGGGTTTTAGCCCAGTTTATATATCTTTTAAGTTAAGACTTATAAACCTGTTAAATATACTCTTTCCACTTATCTAGGTTATAAATGTACGGTTTTTCTTAATATTAAAGCCTTACTTCTGGTTTAGGTGTGCCGTTTACACCTTTTAATAGCTGTTCTAGTTAATAACTGGTTTTATTATAGTTTAGATGCCTTAGGCACTCTTTTCCATAATCTTACACGTACTTTAAAAAGTCTCTTAAGGGGCACTTATACTTATAAGTTCCTTCTATTAGCCTTTTTACTTAAAAGTCCTATTATTACTAATAAACGTTATACTCTGTTTATAAGCTTATACAGACGTTAATAGTTTGTTTTAGCATTTAGTTATCTAATACTTATAATATATACTTTAATATACTATTCTTTACTTTATTAAACACAGTAACGGGGATTAAAACCGGATTAGCATCTTTATAATCCTATTATAACAACTCCGCAGGCCGTCACTTAGGCCGGGGCGGCCCAACGAATCCCCCGCAGAAGGAACAGTGCGGAAGGACAGTGCACACCGTCCGGACGCACTGGGCCAGGGGTGTAAAGACCCGAAGCCCTTATAACTAATAAGGTGCTGTGTTGGGTTTTTACAACCCTAACCCGGCCAGTGTGGTTAGAACAGTGTGGCTGGATCCACGCAGCCGCTCCGCGGCTGCATCCGTGGATCTGCACAGCCAAGAACGCCAGACTCC
>Ga0247780_1000393_pt1 | contig 42961 bp, 45 predicted proteins | sample UWRJL079202R5_FD_179927 | JGI IMG/M metagenome (GOLD analysis project Ga0247780, IMG submission 179927) | Plant litter microbial communities from Arlington Agricultural Research Station in Wisconsin, United States - UWRJ-L079-202R-5 | ecosystem: Environmental > Terrestrial > Plant litter >...
CGGGCGTTCGCGAGCTACTTGCTCCTGCCTCCTTTACATATTCCACGCCAATCGAACAGCCGGAGACGGATGACCTGCAGGAAATCCGTTGACAAGACCGCGTCGATTGGGCCTTGGCGGTAAAAAGGCAGCGAGGCACCATTCCAAGAGACCAATTAGAGCCGAGAGTGGGAGGCACATCCCCTCCATCACAGAGCTGACGCAGGGCACCGGTGTGGCCTCTTGGCCGGAAAGAAAAGTATTTATCCTCGCGGGGCCCCGACGCGGTCAGAAATCCCACCATCTTCAAGGTGAATCCTCTCTGAGGTAGGCTCCTTCGGAGCCGGAATCCAGCAAAGCGAAGCGCCGGTGTCGCGCAGGTGAGCCAATCTTCCCGAGAACAGGCTACCATCCAAACTGACTCAACGGCAACTTCAGGCCAGCCGCCTCGATTGACGCACACCCGCGGGGGCGTCCCGTGCCCCCGCAGATCCTCACATTTCGCAACGATGTCTCAGTGATCCTGACGGAGAAGATCCCCGAACAGACTACTTGGAGTTTGCGCTCGATGGTGGTGTTTCCTTGCTTCCAGGACCCTTGGAATACCCATCCAGCCATGCGCCATGCAGCAATTTCGTGGGATCTCTCAGCTTGAACCACTTTGATCAGGGGTGGGGTAGTGGATTCGGAAGCCTTGCACCCAACTTCCAGGGCTCTGTTTCCAGCTACCTCCAAGGATTTGGTCCCGAAACCAACCTCGTATCACTCGTCTCGCCTGGTTTGCAACACAGCATCTTTACCAACGACCTCTGCGGGCCATTCTCTCAGCCCCTACAGTCGCAAAGGCTCGTTCCCGTAGTGGTGATGGCTGACCCAAGCTACCTTTCCGCCCTTCAGCCAGTTCGCCTCCCGTTTCTCAGCCAGAGCACACCCAACATTCCGTTTTCAGGCTTGGGTACACTTGGCAATTTGCCCGGGTCGTTCTGCTCTGACCCACTGGCTGGGATGTCCTTTCAGCAGGCTCCCCTGGATATGGGTGCACCTTCCTCCACTAACTCGGCTGACGACTTTGCGTTTCTGGATTTGACAAGCCAACCCTTGGATTCCCTCTCCATAACTAGCCCCGATCTCAGAGCCCAAGGCCCGACCGCACGGGTCCCCCAGAACTCACCTGGCCCGTGGTGTGCCGATGTAGCCCCAGCGGATGCCGAGACCGCCAGCGAGAACACTCAGAGCTCGCCGTCCGATGGCAGCTCAACATCACCTGGCCAACAACCCCCGGCTGAGCCGGGTGATACAGCTTCAGGTGACTCACATGTGTGCAGCACATGTGACACCACCTGGCCGAACCGCCGCAGGCTTAGGTTCGCATCTTCTCCTGTATTTCCCATCGTCTTCCCACTGACAAATAATATAGGCAGCACGAACGTTGCCACAATAAGCCAATCTCATGTCCTGATGATGGCTGTAACCGCCGCTTCAGCACGCGATCTGAGCTGAATCGGCATCGCCGCCACCAAAGAGGAGACACGGTTCCCTGTTCGTACCCCGGTTGTCTAAAGACTTTCCGGGGCGGACGCAGAGAAAACATGAACCGACACTACAGAAAGTCCCACTCAGCGAAAACAGGCAAGTTTTCCTGATGGCTGGCATCATCAAAGGGTGCTGCATACGTTAAGCCAAAGGGGAGTGCGGCACGACATCCTGTAGTTTCCTGTGCCGGCTGGACGATCCTTTTGGGTTCCGATGCTGTTCGATGCTTGGTCCTGGGCAACGGGCGCATTTCGAACTTCAAATATTGACTCCAGAAAATACGTTATTGTCAATTTTCTTTATTATTTCCCTTGATAGTGTGAGACTGCTGTGTTCCCACCGGCCCTCATTGGGCTATGCACCAGAGCATGTACCTCTACTTTCCAAGATCTTCATAGAACCGTACTGGCAATGGATTCAGTCACCAGCGATAGTAGTTTCTTGCCGATCCATCACAACCGCGACAATAACTAAATGCCGCAATGATTCCAGACTACATCAGCATCGTTTGCATATCACGAGATCGCTACCCTACTTAAATACCTAAGCCGTGCCAACCTAGGTAACCGACTACCATTTTCAAGTTGTCTATTGTAGAGATCAACTAGCCGCAACAGGGGTTCTTAACAGAAGTACCTCGTGAATCAAGTGCTCGCCTCCCTGACGCCTCGTCTGTCTGGACGACGCGAAGAGACAAGTAGTGCGCGACGTCAGTAACCATTGAGGCGGTCGGATTCCAGCCGGAACCACTAAGCTGAGCTTTGAGGCCGTACGGTGGCTCCGGGCCTCGAAGAGCTGCTATGCAAAGACTTCCAGACATGCCACCAAACTAAACGGCAATAAAAGCTCAACCACACTGCAAGGCGCAGATAAACCTTTTTCTCATTGATGAATGCGCTCCTCAATCTTCTCTCATTACTGGGCAATTTTGTGGCAGGTTTCCTGTCAGGTGCGTGATTCTTGGCACCAGCGCGTCTGCAAGCGCACTTGCCCTGGCTCACCCTTCCTCTGCTCCTGCCCATGATTTGCTAGGCTTCGGCTACCGCTGGCAGAAGCCCATGACCAAGGACGCTTTCTCCCGGGCCATTCCAGCAACCAAGATTTCCTCCACCAGTTCTCTTAACTTCGTTCTCCTGGATTCAGCCAACTACCAATCCCTCCCAAGCCCGGGTCAAGATCACAGCCATTCTTGAATATCATACGAAGTACCAAATCAAAGCAATCGTCGCAACCATGGCCGCCCCATCCGACGCATCATATGTCCCTCCCGCTGTAGAAAACGACACGATCGTTTTCTCGCTCGTAGACCTCCTGAAACCGCAAGTCAAACTCCTTAACGCCTTTTACGACCGCCTTGTGGCCCACACCGAAACCAACACCCCTCTTCCCCACATAATAAAGCGCATCAAAAAGAATAAACCAGTGAGAGACAGAACTGGAAGCCTTTGGGAACTCGTTTTCCGCTCCGGATGGACCTCCCTCAACTATGTTCCTCCCACGCCCCCGGAGCTGCCACTGCGCCACCGCAACCAGTCCATGCTCCCCTGTGGAGTGATCAAGATGAATGCGCCTCTCCCGGTGAGTACTCGTGGCAGAACCCCCTCTCCTGCCTCCAGGTACCCGCTTGCTGACACTGGCTCCGCCCGCCACTGGCAGAACACCTCCAACGTTCCGAAAAACCGCAAGAAGGGCCACACGGCGTACATGACGCTCCACATTGTCGAGGATGACGGCGATACCCTCCCCTTCCAGTACGAACTTACCGACATGGCCGGCATCGCACTCGGCATGAGCTACGTCAAGATCAACACCATCCCAGAGCCGAACCCCCTTGGCGTGCCCTACACCGATCTCGAGAAGCTTCGATATCACCTCAAAGAGGCCATCCTCGCCTTTGACTACGCCGAACTAGATCGTATTTACGACTACAATAGCGAGTTGGCGGTGTAGGCAATCCGTCGGCAGCTGTACCGCTGGACGAGTGGCCAGGACACGTGGCCGGTTGAAGGGCCAGACCCTGATCATCCGGATATGGTGTTGAAATTCGAAACGTTCCACACGTCGTTCGAGGCGGCTGAGAAAACCAGGGTGAGGCACTTGGAGCGCATTACTGCAGAGGCAGTAGCAGCACACGAAGCAGAGGTGGCAAAGAAGGAACAGGAAGCAAAGGAGGCAAGGGACGCCGAGGCAAAGAGACGAGGGGAGAAACTGAAGGCGAGGAAGCGAAAGCGATGATTGCGAAGCACATGAAGCAAACGGCAAGACAGGCAACCCCAGCGCTGCGCCGACTCTGGGGCAAAGGGACAGTAGGTAGGGTATGTGTTTATTTTGGGGGCGGTTGTTACTGGCCTGGGAGGCTTCCGGCCTGGTCCAGGGAGCGTACCACAGCGGGGGTCTGTATTGTTCTTTATATTATTTGGATGGCACTGGTTAGGCATGCATGAGGTAGCATCCCGGACTCGCTGGTCACCGGGCCCGGTTTCGGGGCTGAGCGTTTTATGAATAAGCGAATATTCTACATGATAGTTCAGCCAAACATGCCTGATGAATCCCCACGTGTCGACAGCCTTTTGTTGAGGCTATCTCCCCGGCGCTCAGGAGTTGGCACCTAGCTTCGGCCTCTTCGACAGCTGAGATAAAAGGCTGGGTGGTGTCGTTTTTGGAAAGTCGTGTACTGAGCGGTGGATGAGCCCGACCTTGTATCAAAAATAGCGATCTTCAACTGTGCTGTCGCTGGTCACTTCGGGAAGGCCGCGGGTGAGAGAGGACAACATTTTCCCAATATGCCTGACTCTCGCTTCAATTTCGGTCTCTGTACCCCCTCGAGGATCTAGGTTGTAAGGAAAGTTATTGGTCTTTGAGTTGCGGAACTAATCGACATCCTGGAGCCATGAGAATGCAAGGGCATTATCTGAAGGGTAGCGGTCGCTTCCCATTCGAGTGGCGAGATATATCAGTAAGTCAGAGTGGCGCCTCACAGAGGGCGAGGAGTCTGCCTTGGAAAGCATGTTTCGGTACATTTCGTTCAAGCCATTAGGACATTCAGAAAGCCTCTCTTTGGAGGTAGTACCGTCATCGCCACCAATAGCGTCGTTAATCAGTGATCTCATGACAAGAACTGCCCAAAGAAACACCCCATTCGCCCTCACCGCGATTTCGGGGGCGAGGGCAAGACAGTCTGTTCGGGCTGAAGATAGTTCGGCAGTCGTAAGATGCTCAGCGAACTGACTTGATGCAAAGTTGGTGATATCCGTGTGAATTAGTTCACGCAGGTGAATAGTGATTCCTGCGTCCTTGAATGCATCACGGAACACGGTAAAGGCCGTGCAGAGCACACAAACTTGACTCTGCTTAGGCTTGCCCACGCAACAAGCGTCTTGCTTAGGCTGAGATACTCCAGCAAGCTTCCCCTCGAGTCTATTGGCGCTCGTTCGGGCATTTCGGATGAAGTACGCATCGGCGTTAGATTATTGACTATCCAATGAAATGTGTTTTCCGATGCGGTGGGATCGCATCCTCACGGCGAAGTAGCCCATCGAAGTAGAGTTGCTGAAGGACCCAGTCCTGTGTTCTTGTAGACTCTGCAACGTGTTGTAAGTTAGTGAGTTGTTGGGTCAATCTCCGAATTGTTCCAGGGCCCCCATGGCAAGAGCGTCTCCCGCAAGTTCAAAAATTTGCCAAGTCTGTGTCCGGTCTTCATGTTCGTGACGTGGTATTACCCCATTAGGTTCTATCGGAACGCCGCCCCAATTAGCACAGCTAAGGAGCGCGGTACAGTTATATTTCTACTACTTTGGGTTTTCTTTCTCTTTATTACCACCTTTAGATATTTAATCCAGGCCGCCATCGAGACAGCCAAGGCTATAAGGGATACGGCTAACCGGTTATTTACCTTTCGGCTGGTCTTTTACAGGTAGTAACTCCCTGACACCGGTGTTCTTCCTATCACGCCCTATATAAAACTGATTAAACTTTACTTAGCCAGTCAGATGTGCGCCTTCTCCAGGTCTGTCGAGTCCTCAAGCAAACAGTCGTCGTGGTTCGGACCAAGTGCGACATGCACATCTGAAACTACATGGGCGAGAGGAGTTGGACTTCTAATCTGGCCCGAATCGCCTTTCTCCGCGAGACACGCGAGGACAACCGCAGGTTCGTCTCCCAGTCGGCACTAGCGGGGGCTGGCCTCGATCCTGACTTCGCCGACTTAGTCATCTCGACCTTCAATGTTCGCCGTTTCGTCAAGGGCGAGCCAAGTCCAGTTGATGGAGCGGAGGCATTTGAGGATGCGGCCAATTTTCTCGCGGCCCTTGGAATATAGCTATGGGGGGGGTTTTATTTTTTTGGAAACTTAAATCTTGGGAATACGAAGATGGCACGTGGGAGGCTGTTGAAGGCAACGCTTGAAGGGCTCGAGGACGCGCGTTTACAGACCAATCAAGAGGCGGAAAGGCCCCGTACGAAGAAAATGTTTAAGTAGCCGGCAAATGATAAGTTTGATAGTATAGAGGCAATTGCTGAGGCGAGCGAGGCCTCTATGAGCCCTCCAAAGCCATGAAAGCGGAAGAAGACTACGGACCCGCGCCCTGACTTCGAAGAACGCGTAAAGGAGGTTATTGAGGTACTTCACAGGTTTTGTTTGACAGAAAAAATACAATAGATATCAATTTCTATTGTTATTGGCCCTTTGGAAGTTGGTGCCATGGCTGTTGCGATGGAGAACCCCCCTGCTTCGATGATCGGGAATCGGTTTGGGGGTTCATGCATCTACATTGTTGCAATTGAGCCAATCATACACAAGCAGTAGGATACTTCCACGCAAGAATAGAGACAACAAGCTGCGCAACCCCAACCAGTAAACCCAAGAGACCGAAGAGGACCGCCAAGAAAACACCAATGAGGGCCACGCTCAGAGCATTCCTCTCCGATGTGTGTCTTTCAATCCACGAGACTACGTTATACGTTGGCGGCGGATTCAACACCATCTTCTTCAAGGTGCGCACTTGGTTCGCCCAGTATACGAGCTTGAAATCCTCGAGCTCGGACAGTGGATCGACAAGCCCATCCCAGTCAAGAAGGTCGGGACCAAATCCCTCGTGTTGCCCGGGCCGGAGCTTGGATCTCTTCACCAGCCTCCGCGCGAGCTTATCGGATTTGGGGTCATTCGACAACGGGAACAAGATGTAGTATATCGTATAGAGAGTTTCGAGAAGCAGCTGTGGCGGAAGGGACCCGCTAACCGCAAGGAGAAACTCAGATTAGAATCTCTTGTTATGGTGGAGTCAAACGTCAAGGGGTCAAGATACGTACTGTAGGATACTTGCGGGAGTACCTGTCGCTGTGTCTAAGTCGAACGAGTGCCGTAGGTGAGCCTTAAGATACGCGATTTGACGGAACACGCTGAGGGTTCTGGTAGTGCTGTTGTAGAAAAGATGCTCTGCGAGGTCGTCGGTAGGTACGATGCGGAGGTTGTAGCGCTTCTGTAACTTCCATGCCTTCAAGCGCTTCCCGATGTCAGAAGTCGGCAGCGGAGACGCTGTGTCGGCTGGAAATACAGAATTCAGAAACTGGACGAGGGTTTGCTCATCGCGCCATTTTGCCGGGAACGCCTGGTCGCTCTGGGTTTTGAAGCTGATGGAGAAGTTGTTTCGAGAGTCGCAATCCACCATTAAGGCGAGTCTTGTGATGATCCTCAAGCAGCGATGTCTCTCAGTCTCTTCGGCATCAGCAAACAAAGTGTTTTGAAGTTCTGCCCTTGTCTTTGTTGGCGATGCCCTCAGGGCGACGCAGGCTTCAATCACAGCTTTGTGGGATTGGAAAGTTGGCTGTGCAATTTGGATCGCATGATCGGGTCGAGGGTCCGGGCACACTGTATTGGAGACATACAAGTGAGAGAACGCCTGAAACACTCTCGGATTGGGATTGTCTGCGTAACACAACGCAGAGAGGACGTCTCGCTCCTCCTCGACTGACGGCAAAGTCAAAGTCATGGTGGATCAGGCCGCTTTTGCACACTCTTACCGTGTCAAGCTGTCCTTGCACGTTGAAATTGGATACCTGACCTTTTTAGCCTTGAATGAAGAGCACACGGTCGATGTGGCTGAGCTCGAATTTTTGTTTAGGTAGGTACAAGTACCTGACCCAGCCACGTCAGCCTTCAGGGATAGATATGTTTGCAAGGATTGGGCTGGAGCCCCTGGACCAATGCACAACGCCGAATTCAATTTGCTTGGCGCAAATCGGCCCGACTCAGTTCAGCGGTGAAGTTTATCAGGTTGGAGGCCGCGCACCTGTAACCTCTGGATTGTGTCCAATTTTGTTCGTGACCATTTACCATCAACAAAGCGACGTCGATTGAGGAGTTGCGCACACCTTCGTGACGGCCGCCGATGTGGCTACTGTGCACACACGGGCATGCAAAAAGCGAGAATATTGCTCTCTTCCCGGAAGGTGTTGGTACTGGCGGGTCACGCTTTCGCCATGAGCTCTGGCCGTTCTGCTGCTGCTGCTAGCGGCGCACTCCACGATGGCGACGTGATCAGGGTTCCATCGCACAAACAGTCAAGCCGAAAGTCCAAATGGAACTTCCTCGTTGGCGCCTGCCGGCTGCTGAGACTCCCATCGCCAACGTCACCGTCCTCGAATCACGATTCCGTCACTTTGTCAACAGCCGCCAAGACAACAACACATCTTCTTGAAACGGCGCAATTTGTTACCCACCCTTCTCAGCGGCCCAGTGAGCAGCTCAACCCACTTGAACAAACTGCTCAGGGGCATGAAGTCGACACGTTTTTTACCGTCTCCAGGCCGATACCTTTTGCCGACTCAAGATCGCTGCTCTACTTTCCACTAGCTGACGATTTGATTGGTGTTGAGCAACGGGGGAAGCTCCAGGCCGTGGCCGAGGTCGTCATGCAAAACTTCGAAAAGGACAGCAAGCTGTGCGGCAAGGTGGCTGGGTTTGATCTCGTCATGGTCGGCCATACAGCAGCCGATGCCAAGCCAACCATCATCATCTCAGTACCCAAGAACTTACAGAAGCGGGCCAGGAAAGTCGTCGAAAAACCCCACGTGAGAGCCCGATATGAGTCCCATTTCAGGGTTCTGTGTGGTCCCCTCAGGCTCCTCGGCCATGACGTGGACATTGACACCGTCGACATTCTCTTCAACCCGGGCTCATCCCTTTCGGGAAGCCCCGTGGTTCGTCACGACACTAGAGAGCAGATCAGTGCCGTAGCCTGCGTGCTGGCAATCAATGGTCAACCGTATGCTCTAACGGCTGGACACCCTTACAACCATCTCGGAAATATTTTGGGCCTCGATGAGGAAACTAAAGACTCTGACTCGGAAAGCGATGATGGCGACGATCCGTATGATGGCATATATGACAAAACCGCATCTACCATCGGTATAATACCTGCGCACGGAGTCGCTCAAGGCGCACCTCAGTCAGATCACCAAGAGTATTATCGTGAGGCAGTCAAGCATTGCCATCTCAGCCGGATCTCTAGCCTCCCTGGTCATGATGAGGCGCCAAAGCTGAACCTGGACTGGGCGTTGGTGGAACTCGATTCCCGCGACCTCAAATGGGGAACCAAGCTATCCCTTGGGACTGCACCCAGATCCGGAGCCTCCATTGACATAGAAATTGCTGATGGTAAGCCGCCTTGCCCTCAGCAGTTACGGCCTGTAACGGTCATGATTCCATTTCTGGGCCCAAGATCGGGTTATATCCGCCCTCAAAAAGCTTCCATCTTCAACTGGGACCGCGCGGGATACCCTTCGTCTACGCTGTGGACGGTGGCACTATCCGATGATACTGGTTAGTACATCACCTGCCTTTGGTACTGCAGCATTGCTCTTGTTTCTTAATAAGAAACGAACGTCTGACATGGCCACTTCATTCTGTCTTCCTTACTAGGTATTCAAAAGGGAATTTCAGGTGCTCTGATTATCGATAATGAGACGCATCGCGCATACGGACATGTCGTTGCCGCGAACCCTATGGGTGACCTTTACATTGCCCCCCTCGAGAAGACAATGGACCAAATCTCAGAGGCCTTCGGCTCGTCGAATGTTAGAATATGGAAAGATGATTCCTCCATCGTCTCCACCCTCTCAGCAATCGAGCCGATGTCAACTCCTATCGGAAACATACATCATGATGAAGGGCCCTCCTCCACCGCTACTGCCGTCGAAGAAGTGTCACGTAACGCTGCGGTTGATAGCGGCAGCATCGGCACGAAGGCCCTTCGACATCTCTCGATGATTTCTGGTCTGTTCTCGAAGTCTGTTGGAAGTGCAACATCCTCGTCTCCGCATACGTGGATCGGCAACCCAAAAACATCGATTGGGGAGCTCGCCTTCCGAGTTTCACCCCCAGGCTCGGCATCACCACCTATAAGCTACTGGGAGGTTACTGGCCCTGCCCAGGAAGAGTGGAAGCAACTAGGTCCCGAAATTGCCCAGGAGCTCGGTCGACATAGAGCCGAGCTTGGACCTCATGACTTCAGCCATTACAGGATGTACATGGTCGGCAGAGACGAGGAGAGCGCTGAGCCGACCTTGCTGTTCTTCTCGCCGGACGGGACGGCGGAGATGTCCCCTGGAGACGTGATTCAGAAGAGCCACATCCTAAACAGGTACCCAGGGCTTCGGTTAGCAAAGGCCGATGATAAAATTCGCCCTCAAATTTCTTTGATGGCAACGGCTGAGATGCGATGGCCGTCGGCCACAGATGGATCCCTGTCCCTGTTCCCATCCCCATCCCCAGCGTTATCCACCGACCATCTGGAACGAGAAATTTGGACATCTTTGGGCGAGAGAGCATTCGGGCGCCGCCTGCTCATTGGGGGTGTAGGAGGAGAGCAGGGAGAGACAGTTCGGTACGCCACTGGGGGACCAATCTTACGCATCTGTGACCGAGTATTTCAGCTCACAGCCGGCCACGTATTCCGCCAGGCTGGAGTCAGTGTCACCACCAGCACTCAATCTCAGCCGTCATCGCCCACCACAGTTGATGCTCGGATCAACAACCACGACAACCGGGCCGGGCCCAACAGCACGGCCCAACCAATGCCACCCCAGCCATCATCCTTGGGGCGGATCGGAAAGCTCTCGTTACTTCCTAGCGAAGATGACCCGGGAGCCGCGCTGGACTATGCCCTGATTGAGCTCGAAGGCCAGTACCGCGGCGACAGTAACTCACTACCTGTGACAGCGAGTGTTAGCCAGCGAACCATGCTGGCTACTGGCTTCGGCGATATCCCCGACAAAACAACCAACATCGCTACTATGACAGCATCAATGGGATTTGTTGGTGGATCGCTCTCTGGGATACCCAGCTACGTCCAGTTGCCCGGTACCTACGAATTACAAGCCCTGTATCCGGTAACTCTAGACAAAACGGTTCACCAGGGGGACTGTGGCTCTGCAATCGTCGACACACGAACGGGAAAGATCTATGGCCATATCGTGTGCGGCGTGCCGGGCACTAGCTACGCATATATCGTACCGGCAACCAGTGTCATGCGGGATATCGCTAACCGGCTCCGACAACCCGTGTTTCTCAATAACACCAAGCGAGGCACAGTGCGCGATGTCCACAACCACACCATTAGGAAGAATTCCCGGGAGGTCTGGGGCGCGCCAGTTTTTCTCGCATCTTTCGCAAGCTACGCGGAGGGGAATCGCCAAAGCGTCGAATTTGCCTCGAAGTCTTATCTGGCACAGAGGAACCAAGGCATGCGGCTCAAGTCCAAGCAACTACCAAAGCAGACCCGTGTGGCCCCACAAAACAACAGCAACAGCAACAACTGGCACGATAGTCAGTGTTCAGTAGACCTCACATGCGTGTTTCCTGTCGAGGTCCTCTGCCAGATCCTTGGCCACCTGTCAGCGTTGGACATCATCCGATTACGGCTAGTTTCTACATCGTGGAACTACTTCGTTTGCTGTCATGAAGGATTCATCGCGACGTGCCGCATGGAGGTGGGGGAAACCCCTATGCTGGTCTTCACCCTGTATCCCGTCGGACCATCTACCTCCAAGGCCCTGGATCTATGGTACATCGCCGCATCCGAGCACCGCATCCACCAAGCGGCCGCCTTGTCCAGGTATATCACCGAGGGTTTGACGGTAGACATGTTTTTGCAAAAGTCAAGGCGACAGCGTCAGGGCTTTGAGGACTCCCGCATCCGCATGCAGCAGCGCATCACAACCCTCCTGGTCATCATATCACACTTCTTCGATAAGTACCGTGAGGCGCTTCTGGAGCTCTGCCACTCGCAAATGCTATCGACATCGCCGTCCCGCAGTCGAGGCCTCTCTGGTGATCGCGGGTCACCGCCAGCAAGTCTACGTGGCTCTGTGGAGCGGAGCATAATGGCACAGTACTCCGACCAAGCACTGTTGGAAACCCACCAGTTCTTCCCTTTGCTCTTGTCATTTCTCGACCGCCTTCTCCGGCCTCCCTCGTACCTCACAAATGTTGAGAGGTTCATGACCAATGCTATTCGTCTGACCAGCAATGCCCCACCCGCCGGAATCCAGGTTGCCATCCTCTGCATCGGCGGGCTGCCTTTCTTGCTCCAGCTCGTAGCGATCAAAGACCTCGAGCAGCGGCAGACGGCGGTTCGTGACTGGTATTCCCAGATACTATACCATGAACAGAAATCGCAAGGTAGCTCCAGAAATTTGCTGCCCCAAGGTCTCCCTCTGATGGTGTCATCAGGCGAGGTCCCCGCCCCAGCATCTTTGTCGGCATCGAGCAGCGGAAATCATGACACGCATCCAGGGGTGATACTGCCAACTACTAGCCTCACTCGTGGACCCCCAATGGGCTCTTTGCATCCAAGCGAATCAGCCTTACTGCTGAGGATCCTTCCCAAGTCGACGAGGGATGTCTGGCTGGCTTCGGCAGAGAAACTCCTCTTGGACAAGAACGTGGTGCGCCGGGCCCAGGATTTCCAAGATCCAGGCCAGGTCATGGGAATGTTGATTTCGTCTATGACGGCGGCTTGCGACCAATTCCCCAATGGTGTGGACAGCGAGGGTGCTCCAATTCTACGACAGCCCCTTGAAACAACGGGGGACGAGACCTCTCAGCCTTCAACCAGTAATTGACATTCTTCTGCCGCTTACAGAAGGCTCAGACCAGGCAGGTCATCACACTTAACTTACGGATATTAAGATGGTGAGAATCACGCACTCTCAAAAACAAAAAGGCGAAAATGAAAATTTAATGGGGGATATAAACTGGTTTTATAGGCCCTAGGGGGGAGGAAAGAGAAATAGAGGTAGTAGGTGGTCCCAGTTTTGGGACCTAGATAGCTTAAAACTGTTTCCTCACGAAAAGTTACTATTTTGAATTTCCAGAACTCTGCTGAGCTACTTATCTAAACTAAGTTTGGCGGCTTCTCTAATTATGTACTAAGTGACACCTGAGTAGAGCAGTAAGGTGGAGAGGGTAGTGTAGTTGACCGGGTGCTAGTAAGGGCAACTTTAGGGTAAAACAACACCTTAGGGATACTGCCTCACAGTCTGTCATCTCTCTAGGTCTATTACTATTTTTGGTACTAGTATACTAAATACCATCCTAATTTTAATACCAGAGTACTACGTACTATCCTAGGGATTAGACCAGAATGCCACGTGCTATCCCCTAAAATGTACTAGTATATACTAGAAACGTAGACACTGCGGGTGATATTGAAAGGAAACTTTAGCCGAGGTGACTGAAAATGAACCTCTGAGGCTGTGGAGCAGCGACGTATGGGAATCACCTTAGCTTAGGGAAGAATCAGGGCAAGGCTCAGGATAAATCAAGCACATCTCAGCCCAGCTCAGGACTACGAAGGAAAAAGGAAATTTCATATGCCCATATTCGTCGCAGATTATTCGGCTGTTCTAACCAAGGAAAGTGGCTGTCCACAAATCGCGAAATCCCCCCTTAGCTGGCCAGGTACTTAAAGAAGTCACTCACCCAGGTCCAGCTTGGAAATCATGTCCGCTTCTGAACAGCGGCATTCAACCAACGTCCCGGGCTGTCCGGTGTTCCTGTTATAATAGGACCTGGGGAGTGTATTATAAACCCACTCCAGCCAAGGGCGACATGAAAACCGGCTGTTGGCAAACCCCAGCAGAAGGTCCCTGGAAACCATAGCTGCAGGTGCTCGATGATGCCCTGGAATGCATTCAAGCTATTACACTGGTACGATACCTACCTTTTGCCGTATCGGCTGGTAGAGAATAGCTATTAGCAGCGGAGCGCTGGTAAAGCCACGCCCCATGTGGTCACAGCCATCTGCGTTAGAACGTCCGGAAGTAGGTCTATAACTACCGAGGACGTGTCCACCACCAGGCTAAGATCCAGCATCAAACGCTGCGTCTTAGTAACATCGACGCTATCCCGACAATACTCCGATCGAACGCCAGACAGGCACTGGTAAAACGCCTGCCTAAATGTAATAATTAGGCGCTTTGTAGCGAAGAAGTTCTCTAGAATGTCCACACCCTTCCAGTCCGCTTACTCTTCGCCAGCTGAACCGTTAACGGCTGAGCTATCACTTCCGCCCCTCCTAGTGTTGCTTTTAGGAACCACAAATTACACGTTCCGATTCGACACTCTTTAATTCCTGTATTAGCATTATTACCACTTATATTAAATATTAATGTCAGGTTAGCCACCCGGTACACTTTATCCATACAGTACACTTAAGCTTTCACATCGCCCTTATCGTCTTGTACGATACAGAGCAAGTCAACCTAAATGTACCACTCTTTAATTATGTTTATTAAGGTAATGGTGTAAGATACGGTACGTAGAAGTCACTTGCCCTTAAGGGGCAAGTGTTCGTCTACAAAGTCTTGTCGTCGCGACGTGTAGCTTTTAAACGTGCCTTACCAGTAGCTTCAACGATGCCGAAGATAAGGTGCGATGATAAGGTGGTGTCTGTATTATGCAGTATATTCTAAGCTGGGATATTATACACTGGTATGCTATATACTAGTATGCTGTAAACTAGGATATTATATACTGGTATATTAAGCTGGTGTTATATACCAGTATACTCTAAGCTAGTATAATATATGCTAGTATATTCTAAGTGCTAGAATATTATATATCATTCCTAAATATAATGCTATACTGAATACCATCTTAGTTTTAGTACCTGGATACTACATCCTATCCTAGGAATTAGACCAGGATGCTGCATACTATCCCGCAACGTTTACCAGTATATGCCAGAAATGTGGACACTGTGGGGACACTGAAAGAAAACTTTAGCCGGGGGGTTTGAAAACGGGCCTCTGAGGCTGCGCAGTGGCGATGTAGGAATCACCCTGGCTCAGGGAAGAATCAGGGAAAGCTCAGGACAAATCAGCTACAGCTCACCCCAGCTCAGGACCACGAACGAAAAAGGAAATTTTCGTGAGCCCAGATTCGTCTCAGATAACCAGGCTGTTAGACGTTTCTGGCTGAATAGGTATTGTTAGGTGTCCGGGCCGGATTGGTGGATCGGAGGCCTATCGTGGATGCGGCTGGGGACTCGCAATCCGGTGTGGAAATATGCCACTTCGACTTGAGGCAAAATACGCACACATCACTTCCCTTCCATTCTCTCCATAATCAAGCACATATCCTCCAAGCAGCAACATCACCACCCCAACCACACCCGCAACAACCAACGCCCTCCCCCACACCACACCCACCGCTCCTGCCGCACTCCTCACCCCCTTGACAGCATACTTCTCCGACTTCTGAACATCCACCTCCCCATCCCCAAACATAGACTGAATCTCCGCCTGGAAGAAGTAGTCCTTCCCCTCCGTAAACTTCATATTCTTCCCTACCCCCTCTAGAAACTCCTTCGTCTCCCACGTATACCCCGTAGTCCCGGCGCCCGTAAACAGCTGGTGGGAAATGCGGTAGTCGACGCCGGGCCCCTTGAGGAAGAGCTGTGCTTGGCTGTTGTTAAGCTGCAGGCTGGGCGAGGGGTCGCCGACGATTTGGCCGGGGGAAAATTCCCAGGAGATGTAGACTGTGGGCGCCGAGAGGTCGAGGGTTGTGTTAGTGGGCGGGGAGAGCCATTTGAACTCAGAGGCGGTGATGAGGGTTGTGGCTAGGAGAGTGGCGAGGAGAGAGAGGCGGACCATTTTCGTGCTTGTAGGGGCTGGTACTATGTGATGTGGAGGGTGCGGTGAGTGGGACTCTGCGGAAGTTGTTGGTCGTGTGAGCCTGAGGGTAAAGTTAGCAATGGGATGGGAATCCTATGGTCAGGGGATGTTGGTTATATCGATCGTCTGATCAATGAAGGATTCAAAAGAACCCCTGGGTCGACCAAGGGGGTTAGACCTTCGCCACGATGCAATGATACCTACGATGACCGCGGAATGGTGCTGCCCAGCCGAAAAACACCAATCACACCCCCTGAATCGCCCCCAGGATTCGCCCAACCCAGCACTTCAAACGCCCAGAATAAAACAACGCCCGTGAGATCGGATGACGATGGATTTTCTTCAGCCACCGACGCAACAACTAACAGCAGTGGACGCGTAACACAATATCTTGGTGTTGGTTTTCCATGCGACGCTAATGTTACGATCCGGCGTTTTGAGGCCAACAACAACCTGACTATGCCGCATTTGAAGAAAAGACCACGGCAGACTTGGTATTTCGCTTCATGCGGGTGCAGAAGGATCCAGGACGCGCGGTTCTGATCTGCGTAACCACCAGCCTCTCAGAAGCACCACCGCACCCAAGAGCCTTTGATGTTAGTCCATAGGTTGTTTATGCAGGAGCATCATATTGACAACCTCACTATCGCTATGTACCGCCATCTTCGTGCACCCAACCATGCGCAGCCCTTACCCGCGCTCAGCCGGAACCCCCAGATGCGCCAACACCCTAGCCGGCCCCTGCTCCGTCCACCTCCTCATCTTCTCCTCGTCCGAAACCCACAACATGCCCAACACCGCCGCGGCGTTCGCATCCGCCCCGTTCAGCTCCGGCGCCCGCCGCGGCACCACCAACATCCACCTCCTATCCAGCACCACATTATGCGGCGCCGCCTCCCTCCCCTTCCCCTCCCCATCCCACCCGAGCGTCTCCTCTGCCCGCCTCAATAGCCCCCTGTAAACACCCAGCAGCTCCCTCGGCGACGGGAAGCCCCTGTCAAACTTCCGCAGGAAATACCTAAACGGCACCTCCATCTTCACCTCATTCCCCTCCTGCACCCCATCCGGCCACAACCCAAATTCCTCTGGCGCAGGGAAAACCTGCATATGCTTATGCAACCTGCTACACCCACTATCCACCCCACAGTTGAAAATCGCGAGGTACCTCGCCTTCTTGAAGCAGGACATCACCCGCCACAGCGCGCTGAAGTCGTCGATGTCGAGCGCCTCGTACTGCCGGCGGAAGCCATCGTGCGTGAGGAAGAGGAGGTGTGGGCGCGCCGCGGAGAATTTGTTGAATGTGAGGAGGTGCGTGGGGCTGAGGGTGCAGATTTCGTAGTTGGTGATGTTGATGTCGCTTCCGGGGCGGAGGCCGGAGGGCGTGCCGGAGGGGGCGCCGGAGGGGGCGGGGGAGGTGGTGGAGACGCCGGGTTTGAGGGAGAGGCCCGAGAGGAGGCGGAATTCGAGCTTTGTATTAAGCACGGCGTTAGTTGGGAGATAGGTACAGTTAAGGCGATTATTGGAGACGGGACGAAAAGAGGAACCAGGTAGGTACTTGGAATCCGTTGTCGGAGGTGTGGATGGTCCGGTATTCCCTGTTAAAGACGATGATGCCGTTCGCGACGCGCCGGTCGAACTCAGCGCATATTTGGGCTTCGTTCAGCTCCATCTGATAGTCTCGGATGAGCGAATTGTGGATTGGGGGGCGACGGGACTGTGACTGCTTGGCGTACAGTGGGAATCCAAGTTGTTGTTGAAATAAACTTGCAGCTCGAAATCTGTCATCCTGACCGTTTTCAGGCGGGACCGAGCCCACCCCACACCTTTGCCCGCCAAGCATTCGGGGGGCAGGGTGATCTTTCCCTCTCTCATCGGAAGAGCGAGAAAATGGAACACAGCCCCGAGTTGAGACTTTCTATTTTTTTTTCCCCAGCGCATCTGGAGCCGACATAGGCAACATCTCTCGTGAAGCCTGAGATACAGCATGCCGACTGCGCTGCAAACCCATTGTAATTACAGTCTTCTTCCAGCGACAATCATCCACGCCATGCACCGTCCCCGCGAAAATCCAAATGCCGATATTCATAAACCTAAAAACGTGCGCGCCACCCAAGCCAAAACTCCCATTCATCCAAGGAACCCTCAAGCTTCGCAGCAATTGCAGCAATCGCGGCAATACAAGCAATCGCGGGCATCGCAAGCACCGCAAACATCGCAAGCGTTGCACGCGCGCCCCAACCTCCCACGGTCCTCTTCCATCTCCTCTTCGTCAGAGCTCATCTTCGTCAGTGCTTCCACGGCTATTCTCTCTTGCGGATCTAAGATTCTAACCATCGCAAAGTTAGCACAGATGCTCAAACCGCAACGCCAGGTCGCCGTGTCATGAGTACTCACTGGGCTGCATTTCCATCTGAACGTCTCTCCTCCGCTTCCGCGCACTGTCCGCTTTCACGTTCACCCTCTCGGTCCCCAGCCAGAGTCTCGTCGCTCTCCATGTCCACGTCCGCGTCCGGGGGCAAGTCTCGGCGCAAGTCTTGGCCCAAGTACCGATCGAAGAATCGGCGCAAGTCCCGGTCTGCGTGACGGGCCTCTTCCTCAGGACGATCAATCCTAAACCCGTCACTCATCACCTCACTCACAGCTATCCCATCCGCAAACCCCCTGATCTTCACCCAAAGATGATACTCCCCCTCCCCCACCCACTCCGCAATCCTCAGCAACCCCTGCTGCTGCTGAAAGCCCTCAGGCCACTCAAACCACCAACCCGTCTTCTCCTCCGTCGCCACCACCACCGTCGTCCCCACCAAGCCTCCCTGCACCTCTCCCTGTACCGGACCGGGGGCCAGCAGATGCTTGATGGGCGGCAGAGTCACATTCTGCGGCGGCGCCTCCAAACCCAACATAGGGGCCAACTTGAACCCCTGCCGCGCTGGAATATCATCCCGTGGCCGCGGTGCTGTCCCCGCTCGCACGAGACAGACCTCCGCCCGCATGGGAATAGGCGCGAGCCTCAGGCCGACTCCCTCCGCGGCGGGCACTCCCCACTTGTGGTCGCCGCTCCAGCGTGTACCGCCGCCGCCGCCGTCGTGTCCGGACTTGTCGGTGTGCACGGCGGCGACGACGACGGGCGGGTTTCCTCCCGTCGGGTTCCAGCACTTATCGCCGTAGTAACCGGGGGTTCCGTCCGCGTGTCTACTGCCGGTGGCGTAGCGGACGGCGACGCGCGGGACGGAGATGGTCCCTTCCCCTTGCCCTAGGCGGGGTTTGTGCAAGACAGCCGGCAGGTAGATGGTGAATTCCGAGGTCGTGGCCAAGGAGGGGGCGTTTCGGAACTCGATGGGGCCCCGGGGTTCGAGCGGGGGAAGGCTGAGGTTCGCAGCCATACCTGTACCGAGGGGGGGCAAGGGCAGGTGCGGCCGCGGGCGCGGGGGAGGCGGCATCGCGGCGGGTGTGTGCGGCGGCGGTAATCGATGCTGTCGGTGCGGGGGGGTCATCGTGGCGTGCGGCGGTTGGCACCGTACGGCCGGAGGCAAAGATGTACAATAGGTACCTTATGATATGTGACTTGCAAGCGATGTTTCTATCCGTCAGTATGCTGCTTCTTTGCTAGGACTGCGAGCGACGTGAGAGAGAGAGAAGAGGATGCCCAGAAAAAGAAAATGCGAGGACTTATATACCGCTGAGAAATAAAACCGGAACTAACTTTGGTTGGGGGAGACAGACTTCGCGATGGCATCGCATACTTTCGCGATATCATGGCAAGTGTGGGCCCGCAATGCCAATGTGAACTTAGTGTCGCGGCGGCATACGTCCATCCAGTGGCCCTGCTGCGCATTGGATGGGGCAGTCTGAAATCATGGGTGTTGTTGGGTGGGGTAGGAATGCTTGGCCGGTGGGATGCGAGGACCTGCTGAATGCTACTGCGAAGGACCATCGGAATGCCAGATGGCCTTTTTGAAATGCAGCAAGGTGTTTTAAATATTTATGTATGTGTTTTCAGAATGGGAGGTGGCCTGTAATAACGAGAGTTTGGGCGGTCTTTGGAGTAAGAAGGCAGTCTTCACACTGGCTCAGGGGTCCCTTTCTTTTGCCCCGAGCCTTCGTAGATAGCCACAACTTCCCAACCACACCAACAGGGGATGTGGACGGCAGGGCTGCGTGGGAACGATAGCTACCGCTGTCGTTTACCATCTGATGCTGAAATAGCAGGGCTTGTGATGATTCGAAAATGGCCTCATTAATATCGAGAGAGATCCCGTTCGCATCGTGGGAGGTCTTCGTTGCCTTATAACAGAACGGCCGTCATAAAATGCAGGGGCACCTCTTTCCATGGTAATAAGACCTCTAGCGATGGTAGGAACTCGTCTTTGATATTGGGGGTACGGAGGAAATAGAGTTCTCTACTTGTAGCTGTATTTCATATACCGCTGAATCGCTATACAAAACACATTCGCTCGGCCACCCTTAGGCCCCAACTAATCAGCTGTTTTTATGACCTAGTCCTTTCAGCTTTTCCCACCCGCTACGAGCTCTGTCACGGAACCCGCGCTTCTTCTGCTTCTTCTTGTTAGCTGCGATGCGAGCAGCGACTTCGGCTTCGATGCCACTCCATGCCGTGGAAGTATTGTCCCATTCTGCCTCTCCGAATTGAGCCCGGTTGTAGACGTTGGCGGGCGCAAGATCGAAAATCTTCTCATGATCCTCCAGCCCTGAATCTGTACGCCGAAGCGGTGAGTTAGTACTGTATCAGCAGAGACAGCAGAGAACTGGGGACTTGGTAAGTGCTCACCGGTTACTGGTATATTTTCCCGAAAAACATGACTGATGTACGGCGCCCTCATGACCTTGATGATGCCGTCGTTGTCCGGGCCAGTCGGTCCAAACCCAGGGGTATAGCTCCCACTGCTGCTGCTCTCACCTTTGCTGCTCTCACCCTTGCTGCTCTCACCCTTGCTAATCTCACCCTTGATACTCTTACCCTTGCTACTCTCACCTTTGCTAATCTCACCCTTGATACTCTCACCCTTGCTGCTGCTCCCGCCTTTGCTGGTCTTCCTGGCCCTCCTGCCGGGCCTCTCATCTTTGGCCTGACTGCCGTCGCCGTAGGTGTCATATGCTTTGACAGTGGGGTCGTAGTATACAATGACCTCGAAGATGACGGGCCTGGCCGTGTATGTCTTTCCGATTCCAATCTTGAATTGTGGCATCCACTCCTCAAAGAGATACCTCGTTGGCATGATTCCGGGGAACTGGAAGTACAGGAAGCCGTCGTACAAATCATCTCGTTTCACGATAGCCCCAGCAAAGTTGCTCTGCATGAAGTTTCCGGAGGGCTCGAGGACGCGTCTAAACTTGGCGTTGTCACTGATCTCGACGGGCATCGCAACAATTCTCGCTCTGTATTGGGACAACACCCTCGGAATGTCGGGGCCGACGAACATGCGCACCGTTGGCGGTGGGTACATCTGAAGGTATGTCCTGGCGAGCAACGGCGGACGGATGAACCATTCGATGTGCCACTTTTTCGGCATCCGGACTTCCACAATAATTGTTGAGCCTCCGTCGCTGGCCTTGTCCTCGGGCGGGTCTCGGGTACGTTCGTCCCCCGGAGGGTTCTTGTCGGGTTCGTCTTTGGATGGATCTTGGGCGGGCGCTTTGCCTTTGTCTTTGTCTTGGGGCGGATTCTGGGAGGGTTCGTCTTCGGACGGATCGTACGCAGGCGCTTTTCCCTTGCCTTTGTCTTGGGCTGAGCTCTGGGCTGGTGCTTTGCCTTTGCATTTCGGAGAGCTCTGTCCGGGCGAGTCTTCGAGAGTCGGGTTCTCTTCGAGAATTGGGTTCAGGGCTGACGCTTTGCCTGTATATTTGTCTGTGGAAGAGCTCTGGGATAGCAACGCTGTGAGGTTCAGTTTAAGAGCTGGCGCGTTGCTTCTGCTTCTGGACTTGAAATAGCTCAGAACTGGCGCTTTGCCTTTGTTTTTGGAAGCGCTCTGGGCTATCACGCGCTTGAGAGCCCGGTTCTCCTCAACAAATGGGTTTACGGAGCTCTGGATTGCCGGGTTCTCGCGAACTGAGTTCAGGTCTGGCGCTTGCAGGGGTGGCACTTTGCGTTTGGTTTTGGTTTTTTCGGAATAGGGCTCAGTTGGTACCGGTCTGGGTCTTCCGCTGTCTTGAAAGGATCTCCGAGCCAGCATGGCTTTTAGAGTCGGGCTATTCTCGGAGACTGGGGCTAGGGCTGGCGTTTTACCTTTGGCTCTGCCTCTGGCTCTGTCTCTGAGAGGTTTCAGGGCTGCCAAGGTTTTGAGAGTTGGCTTACCCTTGAGAACTGGTGCCAGGGCTGGCGCTTTGCCTTTGCCTTTGTCTCTAGGAGAGCTTAGGGATGTCGAGGCTCTGAAAATTGGGTTCTGAAGAGTTGGGCTCAGAGCTGGCGCTTTTCCTTTGCCTCTGCTTCTGGGAGAACCCAGGGCTCTCGAGTTTCTGAGGGCCAGGTAATTGACAGTTGGGCTCGGAACTGGCATCTGGCGCTTGCGGACGCTCGAGTCTAGCAAGTCCTCGAAAATCGGGAAAAGATTCTGGGCTGGCGCTTGATCTTTACCTTCTTCTTGGGGATAGCACTTGAACAACAAGTCTTCGTAAATAGGATGCAAGTCAGGAGCTGGGGCTTTTGCTTTCCCCTTCTCTAGCGATTTCTCGAAGATCGGGTGCCAGTCATGAGCTGGCGCTTTGCTTTTGCCTTTGCCTTTGTGTGCGGAAGGGCTCTGGGATAGCAAAGATGAAAGAGCCGGGTTCATGATTGGCGCGTTGCTTCTGCTTCTGGACCTGAAATAGCCCGGGGCTAGCTCTTTGCCTCTGTCATCGTCTCTGGAATAGCGATGGGCTGGCGCGATGCCTTTGCCTTTGCGCGGGTATTTCGCCGGCTCCCGTTGCTGGACAGAAGTAGTCATTCTTCATAGGGTACTGTGTTTGCTAATCGATAATGTTTGGGGTGAAATGAAGGCAACCTGATAGCAGATGCGAAATGTGTGGTGGTCGAGCGTGGAAAAACGGCAACGGCACGGCCCGGTCGGAATTGAAATCGTATGCGGCAGGTCGGCTCCTTCCCGAGCTTAAACTGATCGTGGCTCGCGTGATAAGCGGTCATCGACATTTCGAGGCACCGGGAAGGCGCCCCGTACTTGCCAAACAATCCATTTCGCCTCAGGTAATATGTGCCAAGACGAAACGTCTGGCCTCTTTCCAAATATATGGATGTCTAGCTCCCCCTTTTCCGGGAAAAGACGGGGATGAGTTCGTCTTCCTGGGCTGTTGCCCACCGAAGGCTCATTGCATCTGCCCTGCACCTGAAGGAAGGTCAACAAACTGGTCGGACCCTCAGCAACCCCCCTTACCCCCCTTTGGATCGGCAACACCTTTCAACCAGCATGGCGGAACTCCTGGCCTCGTGAAACCCTAACTCACCTCGCATTCGCCCAATGGATCGTTCCTTCCTTTCGGCGTGCCCCAGCAGATCTGCCCTGATGAAACTGGAGCACCGCTTGTCGAGCAGGGGACCTTGACGGGCTGCTTGATCCTTGCCGCGGCGTGATTGGCAGACATTCCCCTATTCAAAGTAAACAAACCCCTAGACGTGGAATGCAACAATTGTACTGTGGCCACCGCGATGGCCTTGCAGTCAAATACCTGCCATTGCTAGTCGTTTGCATCAGCCGCGTGTTTGAAGAGCAAAATGAATGTAAGAAACCCGTAGCCGTTGCAGCCCCATCAATACATCCCAAGGTAACGCCCCACTTTCTGCCTCGGCGCCGTGTCCGGAAAGTGGAGACCGCTTCAATCACCGAGTGAGGTGCGAACGGAAGAAAACCCCCATTGATACCGATGAAATACTGCGCCGCAGGCTACAGAGCACCAAGACGCTGACTCCAAGAGCCCCCCACGCAATCCAAAGGCATCAACCTTTGGCAAAAACCCAACAGGATCCCTAAATAGCCCTAGCACTTCTCATTCGTAGTTCTAGGCGCATTAATATAGCCGATTTCCTCCTCTCTGGGCGATACCACCACCCCTGGGACAGTCGCTCTCGCCCCGATCATCAGCCCCGCCTGGGCGAGCGCCCGGATTCCGTGCTCTGGCGCAGGAGACGTTCACGATAGGGCATGACAAAGTTCTCGGTCTCGTGACACCTCTCTGTCGGACGTGACAGGACCGGAAAGGACTTGAAGATGGTCGAATATAAAGTACGGACAACCGTTGCGTTGGCCTCTGTACAATAACGCGAATGGAAGGTGGCAGGGAGATTGTAGTCCGGTAAGAGGATGAAAATCTCGGCCTTTGCCTTGAAATTGGCAATCTTGAAGTTAATCGTCCTTTGGTCGAGTGCATTTCCTGCATTCATTCGTATGGTTGGTGCTGGGGTTATTTTCTGGGATCCTACCGCCAATGGATGAGGATAGACGACAAACTCCACCTTGATAATTCGGCTCATCTTTCTGTCCAAGATGAGTTTTTGCTCGGAAGAGGTGATTGACAGATAGGTGCAAGATTTTGCGTAGTGCAATGGAATGGAGTTTCAAGAAAGCTGCGTTGGATTTCCAAAAGGGATCTGCACCTTCATGTATACCACTTCCTATGGAAACATTAGAAAGCCAGAAGGTACAGCTTTCCTCGTAACTGAAAGAAAGATGTTCATCAGGTGTGCCCGGCGTTTTCCGACATGTCACATTGTAACACATTCCGTGGTGACATGGTGGAGGATTCGTGGAATAGCCTCGGTGCGATGTGATGCCGTATTCTGAATGGCATTATCCAAGATACTTGTAGCACCTCTCCAGTGGCTCAACCACCTTTTCCACCATGAGTTTCCTCCACGATCCGTCGCTTGGCAACGTCCTGCATCTAGCTAAGCACCACTCTACGGCTTCTGTGTAGTCGGCACCTGCCTCGTCATTGACATCTTTCAGCCACTCTAGCGCAGCGATCAGGTCCAGAGCCGCCCGCATTTGCTCCTCCCCTATCCCACCAGGCAGCACCAAACGGCTTGGATGATGCTCAATCGCGCGCCCGAAGCAGAGTTCGAGCAGTAATATCCCCAAGCACGCAATACCTGCCACGTCATGGCCACCAACAGGGGTGCTCCCAGTCCATGGGCCATCATGAATGGAGGGGAGATTTTGGTCAAATTGGGTGATGATAAATGGCGAGTCTAGACTTGGTATCCCCGGCCCAGGAGTAGATGTATGGAAGTACACGCAACGCTTGTCCCATGACATCTGGAGCCAAGCTGTGTCCTTGAGTTGGACGAATGAAGACGCAAGTACAAGGGATAGGCGATAACGCTGACGCCGTGTCAAGGGCGGCTTCTCTGAGCCGAAGATGAGACTGGCAAGGCTGATGTGCGGATGTTGGGCGGGCGTAACTGGGTTGGGGTGGATGGCGAAGCGGATATTAGAGTCTGCCGGCGCGAGGTATCCAAGAGGATCTGAGTTTTTAGATGATGTGGACGGTGCTTCGATGTCGAGTGCGTGGCAGAGATCAGTGATGATATTGAGTGTATCTACGGGCGTATGGATGGAAGGAGGAGGAGATGGCGGGAGGGCTGGTATAATTGATGGTGGTAGAGGATGCTTGGCGGAGGCTATATGGGCTTGTTTCCTATGATTTGTTAGTCCGTGTGGAGAGGAGGTTTGCCATGGATAGTGCATTGCCATACATTTTCCGCGTCGTAGCCGCTGGCCCTGTGGCGAGTACCGTCTTCTGTTCTTGGCTTGCTCCGAAACGCACCGACTTTGATACTGGCTTCGTGTGACGCTGCTGTGTTGTCGTCGCGACTGAAACATCGACTTCTCTCTCTTGGATGCTCAGCTGGCCAAAGGCGGCAAGGTTTTGTGACACTTGTTCCAGTGTTCTTATGGTGAGTGAGCACATGGACCACACGCCGTCGTTGCTCCTCTCTTCTGCCCCGGAATCAAGCTGCAGGCGGAAGTCATTATCTGCTGGCGCTCTGTGCTGCAGCATGAGCTGGGCGCAATGACGATCCCGACAGCCACAGTTCCACGCCCCAAGAAGTGCCTTGTATAACTTATCCGCGTTTCCCCAGAACTTGGTTATGGCAGCGGTCGTGGATTTGGAGGACACTTGCTGATTTTGGCGAGCTTCTTCCAGCTCGGAGACAGCGTCGCTGGAAGCCATCAGCTTTTCAAGTCGGTCGTTGTATGTCTGAAATTCAGCAAAGAGTCGTGTCCTCGCTCGCTCTCCCACACTGAACTTAACCCGGAAGGCCTGGTAGCTCCGGTTAGATCGGTCGAACGATTGCTTGATTCGCGAAGTTGCCGATGGTTTTGTCCGGACTCGCCTTTCGTCCGCAGCGTTTGACTGGATTATGTCGCTATCGATGGCCAACTCTTCTTTCAGGTCCTGCATGACGCGCTGCATCTCGCCCAGTATCTCCAGATACAGGTGGTAGGAGTCGTGGAGTCTGGCCTCCAATGCGCTCTGTATGCCAGGCTCCTTCCAGGCATCGCCTCCTGGATCGCCGACGAGGCGCTGCAGTTGCGCATCATCCTGGACGATGGGGAGCAGAAGTTGCTTCAAATTGCGAAGAAAGCTGAGGCGGTGGAACTTGAGTTCGTTGCTGCTGCGCTGGTACTCGAGTCGTATTTCGTACCAGAATCCCATGACCCGCGCCACGTCGCGGTACTGCTCGAGCGCCCAGATGGCGACTGGAAAAGCACCGAGAACGAGGCCTGCGACTTCGATGCCCGACATGCTGGCGGTGGGATGGCCGGTGCGCAATCATCCGACCGGATGGGTGTTGCGGGGACTCGGAGGCTCAGAGAAGACCGAAAATTTTGGTCACAGCTAAGTGTGCTCAGCCCCTCATCTAGTGGTCGGACAGGGCCCAATCATGGAGCCGTCTTGTCGGTTGCTCCTCCCGGAAGTTGCATCCCGTCGCCAGCGCGCTGTGGTGGGGTGCCATTGGGTGCCTAGGCGCATTTGCGGGGGTCCTGCGCACGACACCGCTCCTGTTGCCTTCGTTTGAATTAGACTGCATCTCGATTCCACGAGCCTAGAGTCGCGAGCGGACTCTAAGCCAGCACTTCTCGACTCGGCGCCAGCGCAAAAAAGGACTTCGGCTCTCATGCGATCGGCGGATGGACACCCAAACCCCTATTGCTACCAGGGCGGGGGATGTTGAGCGCAAGTTCAACAACATTCTCCGCAAGCTAGAGTCGGGCAGCGAGGCCCAAAACGTGAGTCGCGGCACCGCGCCGAGCGCAAGAATTCCAGCTGACCGGCCCTCCAGACACCCGTTGCGGCCGCCGAGGTACTTGATGTCCGTGATAAGTTCCGGCTCTGGGCGGGCAATATTGGGGCGCTGAACACGCCAGAATCGGCATTCTCCCTCGAGTCGCGGCTCGCTACCGCAGGCGAGCTCCTTGAGCAGGTATCAGATCTCGTCGGCGACTTGGACGATGCTCTGGAAGACTGTAGGCGGCCCGATGTCTCCTTGTTTCCATTGTTGTGATTGTCCTGACACTCCGACAGTGTCCGAAATAGTTGCCGGGAACCGTGACAATAGAACGATCCATTATGATTCTTATGCAGCGGAACAAGCGTCAAGCCCCCCGGCAGACAAAGATGAGGCCCACGACATCCTTGACGTTGCGTCCGAATGCATCCGGAGCCTACTTCGTATTTCCGTTCTGATCCGCAAGGCGACCCCTCGCGATCGGTTCAGCAGGGCGATCCAAACCACTAGCGCAAAGAGCAGTCCGTTTCTCGACCAGTTTGATATCTGCCATGTGGCGGAGCGGTACCCTAAGCTGAAGAGAAACGAGGCAGCTCGACTATGTGAGCGTCTCGGCCGTGCAATCACCAAGCGCCGCCAGTTCCTCCGCTATTCGCGCCAGCATCGGTCAAGAATCTCTGGGGATGCGGAACAGACAGAGGAGACCGAGGAAAAGGAGGCCACTGAGTCCATTCTGGCCCGAAATGCATTCCTAGTGTCCCATGACACTACAGGGAAGTCAATGTATTCACCAGCCGTTACTCGGGTCGGAAGTGTCTCTGAGGGCGCCCACACAAGACCTTCGACCAAAGCATCTACGCTTGACGTCACGAAACTGGCCCTACTGGAGCTCACAGAAATTCAGAACGATGAAGCCCGATCATATGTCTCTGCGAGCTCTTCGTTCCGTATCACTGGAAGTGGCGAAGCCGTGCTCCGGCTACCCACCCTGCCTGAAGTCAGCAAGGGCGAGGCCATGTTCGAGTGCCCGTTTTGCTTTGGCATCCAAAATATATCAAAGGAATCTGAGTGGCGCCAGCATGCCTTCCATGACTTGAGAGCATACGTATGTACACTCGGTGGCACCGAATGTGATAACAGCCTTTTCGGCAACAGCCGTGCATGGTTCGATCACGAGATGCAATGCCATCGAAGGACTTGGGTCTGCATCCTTTGCCAGGAGGGCCCGTTCAGGACGGCGCTGCAGATGGAAGGACATACGGTCGGAAAGCATCATGATCTCCTGACCCAGGAAGAACAGTTGCAAGTCGTTGTTGACGCGAGTCAGCGCTCCATGGATGCCATCCCCGCTCGGGACTGCCCATTCTGCGACGAGTGGGCTGAGTTCGTGGAGGAAAGTACGCCAGTACCAGGGGGGAATTCGCCCTCGAAGACAGTGGTCACCGTTGACCCAACACAGTTCCGCCGTCATCTTTCTTTCCATCAGGAGCAGTTGGCCCTATTTGCCATACCAAGGACATCACACGATGACATCCACGAACGCGATGCAGATAACAGTTTGAGCGGAGGTCTGTCAAGCCGCGGTGCGGAGCTGGAAGGAGAAGACAATGATTCCGATGCGGCAAACGAAGCCTGGCCCCCTGACCCACCATTACTCATTGCGGCAGCAGCTGGAGACCTAGAAGAAGTTGAGTTGCTCCTGAAATCAGGAGCAGATCCAGCAGCAAAAGGAGAGACATGGAACGATCTGTGGGAAGCGGCCCATTCTCGTGTCACTTCCACGACGGCGCGTCGGGACACATACGTCGGGAAAATCAACCGTCTTGTCAGCCTGTACTGTCGAACCGAGTGGGGGGACGTTTTTCCCGGAGGAACGCTTTTGCGCATTCGCTCTGCCCGATTGAGTGCTGAAGGGGGCGACGCGGACAGGGGTCGGAACCAGGGTGTGGACTCAGATGAAGAGCAAACCGAGGGCCTTAGTCGCGGCACTGCGCGGTCTTCTTCACTTGGCATACCCATGAGATCGAACATGCCCAGGAGACGGCGGCTATCATACGATTCGGATGAGCACGATACTGCTTATGCATACACGGGACCGTCGAGCCTCGCAAGATATGACCTTGAGAATCCCGAGCGACTGAGGCCGGATCCGGGCTCCCATCCCAATCCCTACATACCATGGGATCCTCACCATCACTTGGGCTGGGATATGATCCAGGTTGGAGAGATTCGTGGGTGCTTCGGACAGCACGACCGAGCCACCGAACACGGAAGGAGGCAGTCAAGCAGCTACCCCGAGTTCGATGACCGGGCACACCAGCTTCAGGGTGGAGATGGCAATCATCGCAGTACACCCCTCAGGCACCACCGAGACGTAGAAAACGATTCCAATGACTACATTGCTCTGGCAAACAATGGAAAAAATGCAGCTACAGTTGACGAGACTCCCGAGACACATTCTGCGAGCATAGGTCATGGACAAGAATGTCTCAATGAGGATAAACATGATGACGATATCTTGGAGCGGCCTACACCAAAGTTATTCGAAGACGTCAACCCTTCGCGGAGAGGTAGCACGCCAACTGATGCTCATTCAACAAACGGCAAGATGCCAGAGCGCGCCGGAGAGAAAAACCCAGTCAAAGGTATTTTGAAACGTCCAACGCAAAAATTTCCAGAGGAGCCCAACCCTATCCGGGAAGGCGTGGTATCTTCGAAAGAGGCCCATAAAGTGGACAAGAGCAAGGCAGCCTTCCCCCCCGGCGCGAAATGGACTAAGATCAGTCGCAAAATGGTAAATCCTGAGGCCTTGGCCATCGGAAAAGAGCGATACGAGGTTCGGGACGACTTTGTTATTGTAATGCGGGTGCTGAGCAAGGAGGAGATCGTTGCTTATGCCGAAGCAACTGCGAAACTGAGAGGTATGTGTCCCAGAATGACCCCTTATGGTTTATCTGATGTAACAACAAGGCCCAATACTAAATTCCTCACAGAGAAGCGCAAACAGGAAGCTTCCAAGAAGGCGGTCAGCGACTGGGTTGTCGCCGAAGCCTCCGGGCCTGTCGATGTAGAAAAGCTCTGGCGAAGTTTAGACAAGATTAGCTACCAATGACTCATGAGACACCTTCTGCGCGTTTGTTCAGGTCACACATTCCGTCCGATAGGCCCCCCGCACCGCTAGGAAATCGAATGCGCAAACTGATTGCTGTCGGCGATACATGCTCATCCCCTCCAACGACCAGTGCCAAATCCAGCGGAGCTCAGCACCAATAATATCTTCCCTTTCCCCCGCTTCATTTAATCGTGGGGCTGGGAATCAGAGACATGGAACTGGAGTTCCGCCAAACCACATGTGCCTGATCGGCGAAGACTACATCAACTCGCCTGATGACGAAAAGAAATTGCGCTATAACACATTGTGATTGACCACGAAGAGGGCAATACGCGTGCGGGGACCACAAATCCGATGCATGTCTCAGCCGTCTGTATGCCGCCAGACGTGGTTGCGGGGTGTTGGAGTGCCGCAATGCTCACCCTGCTTGTGGTTGGTTGGACGTGTTGTCGATCATCCTATGATCAGTTTGCCTTGATTCGAGGACTACATGCAGGTGAATGCATTCATCCGATTCACCACGGGAGCTTCCGTGGTCTCGATGCCCCGCCCACCTAACTACCTACCTAAGGTATATAAGCGTCTTCGAAGCACGCAGACACGTTGTTAGCGAGTCAGCCCAGCGCACTTCCATTCTTCAACTCCGATTTCTGCATTCCAAGGCGCAAGCGAACCATTGAAAATGCGATCCATCATTGCTGCAGCGCTCACTGCGCTGGCTGCCGTGGCCAATGGCGCAATTTTGCCCCGTCAGACGTCTGGCGGAAGTACCGATTTCGACGCTATCATCGTTGGTGGAGGCCCGGCCGGACTCGCTGCATTGAGCGGACTTGCCCGCGTGCGCCGAAATGTTCTCCTCATCGACTCCGGCGTGTATCGCAACGCTCCCACAAGACACATGCACGATGTTCTCGGGTTCGACGGTATAGTTCTATCATCCCCTTCCTATCACTGACCTCGCTAATCCGCACCCAAGGCGTCACCCCCGCCTACTTCCGCTGGGCAGCCCGCCAGCAACTTTCCCACTACGGCACCATCGCCATGATCAATGGCACCGTCACCAACATCGCCCCCGGCGACGCTAAAAACACCTACTTCATTGTCTCCGCCTCTGACACAGCCACCAAGCTTCAAACTTCCATCACCGCCCGCAAAATCATCCTCGCCACCGGCCTCCGCGACATCCTCCCCTCCACCCCTGGCGTCCGCGAAAACTGGGGCCAAGGCATCTTCTGGTGCCCCTGGTGCGACGGCCACGAGCACGCCGACCAGCCCCTCGGTCTCCTCGGGCCCCTCACCGACGCCCCCGGCGCCGTCCGCGAGATGGTCACCCTCAATTCCAACGTGGTTGCCTTCGTCAACGGCACTAACACCGCTGCTGCGCGCGCCGACACGGAGAAGAAGTTCCCCAGCTGGGAGAAATACCTGCAGATTCACAACGTCACCGTCGACAACCGCACCATCACGGCCATCACCCGCCTCCAGAACGGGGCGGATGGTCATGGAGACCCGAGCCTGCCGACGGTGGCGGAGTATGACTCGTTCCAGGTCGAATTCGCAGAAGGGTTGGCTGTCAAGACGGCGGCGTTTCTGGCGAGCTTCCCGTCGGAGCAGACGAGTGATGTCGGCCAGAAGATGGGCGTGCGGCTGGATGGGGGACGGTTGGCGGCGAATGGGGCAGCGGGGCTAGCGACTAATGTGGAGGGTGTGTATGCGATTGGGGATGCGAATGCGGATAATGTGACGAATGTGCCGCATGCGTTGTTTAGTGGGAAGAGGACGGCGGTTTTCTTGCATGGTAAGTATTTTTTTTCCCCGGTGCGGTTAGTGGGGCTGATATTGGGGGGTCGTGCTAACAATGACACAGTGAAGCTTGCCAGAGAGGATGCTGAGAAGGAAATAAACGGGACGATTGCCAGGAGGGATATGGAGCTTGAGGCGAGGTCGCTGTGGGATACAGTTAATGGCCAGCCGGGTGATATTCTCTACGCTGGGGCGTTTGACGGGAACTAGACGGTGAAACTAGCGGACTTGGAGAAAAGCCTGGAAGGAATGTCGAGCCTTAGGTTTGATGTGCCGGGTACTCATAGACAGACGAGGCGTTAGGTAACTATCCAACAGTACCAAGGTCATATGGTTGGACTCTAGTATGCTCAAATTGGTCTTCCAGGGAAACTCTCTTTCAATCCGCCATGCTGTTACTGCTTGTGATCAGCCCCTATTATAATCGGGAGTTTGGATCTAGGGTTCGTTCAGTATCTTTGTAGTATTCCCAAGGCATCAGACACCGCCGGCAACTGCCTTATGGCCGTTTTCTTAGTCAGCGTTGCGAGACCGCAAGTGGGCGGAGTGTTAACTAACTGGCGGTGTGGCCGCTCTACGAATTGATTGGCGGAAGGTGGCAGATTGACTGCTGATGTGCACATCACTTTTCGCGACCGAACCCCGCAACCTGAGTTGGAGCTTGACCGATTCCTCACCGTTTTTTTCTTTTTGATACATTGCGAGTAGTTTACTCGACTCCTTGGCTGTCATTACAATTCGTTTGGCCGTCCTGTGGCGAACATGGAACACTCAATCTCAATGGGCACGTCGATTTCATCCACGTCGATTTCATCCATGTCTCCATTTACCTCCCATCATGGCGGATTCCGCTCCCGTGCGCTTGGTACTAGTGGGGACCAAGACTACCAAAAGCATCTTTCTCGCGACCGAAAGCGCCTGGGGCACGGCCAGGACCGACAGCGTGGCGTGGTTAAAGGGTAATACGCATATCCTCTTTCTCCAACTTCAAGCTTGCAGCTCTAACATCGTGTCCTGCTGTTAGGCTGAATGTCAGGACAGCCAAGTTTTCATTCGAATGGCGATAAAAGGATGAGCGTCGGGAACATTTGCGGGCTTCATTCTCCCGGGACCCCTTGAGAAACCCTGTGGAACCCAAGCGAAAGGGTTAACACCTGGATGGCGAGGCTCTCGGATTACGCCCGGCGACAGTGCGCTCGCTCAACACGTCAATGCAGGCGAGGGGCAGAGACTCGGCCATTGGTAGATCGGAATCAGAATTTTCTTGTCGGTGTGACGCTTTTTGAAACCAACGCATGCAGCACATGTGACTGGTTTTTTTCAGGTAGCAATAAGTACCTTACCTTACCTTCCCTATTGCCATGAACCAAGTCCAAGCAGACACTGCACTGGCACGCAGATTGCGACGTTCACAAATTTTGGCGGAGCAGAAACAACCAATCTTCGGAATGGCCGACTGGAACATGCATTCAGAGCAGCGCGTTCGGCTTGGTCGGTGGTCCGAATATCCGACAGGCAGCAAGTACCTATCTTCGTCCTCCCATCAGCTTTAAAATGGCATGCTCGTAGCAAACCACTGAGCCCCCGTCTGTGACCCTCTAGGAGACCAATATCTGCTCACCGAGTGGGATGCATCCGTGCTCAAGGCCCTCCTCGCTGTATGGCTCAGCTTAGTAGGGCCGTCCGTATATCGACTTCTGCAGTTTCCTCTTGTTCACGTCATGCGATTTTGCGAGAGATGGGACACGCCCAGCAGCAATGGAGAAACCTTACCGTTGCTTCAGGAGCCCCAACCCCATTACAATGGTTCCCCCAGCACACCTGAGGTCCAGGGGTCGTCAAAGGCTTCGAGTGTTCTTAGCAAGTCGAACGGAGGGGGGGAGCTGTTCAAAAACGCCGTTTTCTATGCATATCAAGGAGCCAACCGGCATAAGCTCGCCCTCGTGCTCATGGGTCTCGTCTTTCTCGCGTCATTCGCAGCCCGAGCAGCGGCCGGCGTTCTGTCGGCCCTAGTCGCAACCAACGGGGCCGCACTTTGGAACTCCGATAAATGCGGGCTCTATCGCTTCGACAACGATGGAGCAGGCGACGAGGCCGCCGCGCGTGCTGATGTCTTTGACCGCGCTAAAGAAACCAGGGCTGGAGAATACGCCAAATACTGCTACAACTCGAGCTCGGCGCTGCCATTGCGCTGCGGCTTCTTCTACGAAACCGAGATCAAATTCAACACCACGTATCAGTATAAGTGCCCCTTTCCGAAAGAAGACATCTGTATTCGCGGGTCACCCGCAGTAACCTTCGATACGGGCCTTGTCGCGGCTAGCTCGATCGGGATCAACGACCCCTACGGGTACAGGTTCCGACGATCCACAACATGCACTCCTTTGAGCACAGAAAGTCCGTACGTGAGGAACGGAACGGACAATAGAACGGCGGATTACACCTATTTCTACGGAGAGACAGGTGACACAGACTACACCTTCCGCAGCACTGGCGATCCATTCAACTGGCTCGTCTCAAGCTACGACGTCAAGTCAGCACTCCCAACCCCTTTTTTTGGTCTTTGCTAACACTCACCCCTAGCGCCCAAATCTCATCTTGGTACCCCGACATCACAAACTGGACCCCCATCCCAGCGCTCGCACCCCCTCCCAACACCCTCCTAACCATCATGTTCATCTCCCCCCTCCACATCCTTTACCTCAAACCCAGCGCCGACCCGATCTTCGTCGCCGACAAAGCCTTCTACTACCCCGACGACCCTACCCCAATCTACTACAAAAACGACGCCAAATACCGCGTCCTCGCCTGCCTCGACCACCACCAAATCTGCCTCCCCTCCTCCTCCATTCCCTACAACAACGACAACAGCAACCTGAACTGCCACTCCCTCGCCTCCCCCCTACCTAAACCCCCGTCCTCCTTCCTCCCACCACACTACCACCTCCTCCGCCTCTCCCTCTCCAACTCAAACATCTACTCCTCCCTCGCCAAGCGCCTCGGTACCGCGCTCGTCGCCAACGAGAGAATCTCCCAATACACCTCCATCCCCCTCAGCGACACCCACTGGGTGACGGAAGCCTCGCGGCTGTTTGCGACGTCCCTGGCGCGCATGCAGTTTGATGCGTGGAGTATCGGGAGCGGTGAGGATAGTGTGCTTGAGGGGAAGGGAGGGTATCGCGACGAAACGCCTGAGGGAGTGGGGGACGAGGGGTTGTGTGGGATTGTGATGGTGCAGAGTGTGGGGTTTGTGAATTTGGGGGTGCTGGTGGTTTGGCTGGTTGCGGCGGTGGTGCCGCTGGTTTGGGGGCTGGGGTTGAACGCTGGGGGGCTGAGGGGGGGGTGGAGGTGGGTTGTGGGTTGGTGGAGGGGAAAGGAGGGCGAGGGGGGTGAAGGGGAGGAGGACGTGGAAAGGAGAGAGGTACTGGGAATTCCGGTCTTTTATGTGATTCTTTGGGCGGTGATTTGGGTTGTTTGCCATCCGGCTCGGGCTGCTAGGGGGTTGAGCACTCGGGGTCTATGGGTTTGGAGGAAGTTGGGGGCTGTTTTTGCGCGGACGAGGGAGGGACTTGGGCGCGGTGCGATGGCAGGGGTGTCAAGCACGAGGAATACATTTCCATGAGTTGCAACCAGGGGTCACCGTCGTGAAGAGCGACCATGGGAAGACCCTGTTTTCCATGCTTCGCAAATAAAGGCTGTGAGAATTCAACATAAAACACCACCATATGTAGTAACCTACTCACCGTAAGACGTGACAGTATGACCCTGAACGGCCTGTCGGCATGACACATATCAAAGTCCTCGAATAAAGTTCTCAAACTTCAGGTGTGACGCTGAAAACCAAAGGTTTTCTTAACCTAGGTAATAGTTACATATCTTAAGATCTTCAGAATATTTTCATTCCGGCAATAGCTCTCGCTATTCTTTATTAACTTCCATCAGTGTTTGGAATTTCCACGGCTCTGCTATGTAGGGTAGAATTCTTTCCGTCGACTCCACCAGTCCGGTCCTAGAGCTCTTGATGCAGCTCATATGATGACTTCGACATCACTGTAATATGTGAAGTTTTCGTGACGGACAACAAGGTCCTCAGTAGGCACTTAACCGCAGTTGATCGGGCTCCCTATTTCCAATTACAGAAAATATAGAATAGATGAGAGACCTTGGTGAAAGCTAGGGGTATCGAAACCTTTAATATCATCTGTGTTCTCCGACTTGTCCTCTAAGCACGTTAAAGTAAATGCCAAAATGATTAACAGTTCCCACAAAGGCTGTGATCTTATCATCTTCATCTTTTTAGACGACAAGAGGAGCGGCATGTTCTACTCATCGCGGGTATATTACGACATCCAAGTGAGATGCGGTGATTGAGACTGCTCAGGCTCTAGCTTCAGAGCCGCCGGGAATAGTGCTTGGCGATGACAAGGCAAAGAGCTGCGCTCGCGAAGTGCGAACATGATCTAAGATGGCTTGGACAATCTTAGACTCGTTGGGAGGGGACGGTTCTGTCTCTCACATGCGACGCCCACGCATGTTGCACACACCCACCACTTCAAGTTGTCGCAAATCAGCACAGAATGAAACCCCGCACGCTTACCAGGACAAAATATATCACTTGCATCTCACTCCGCTCCAAACAAACCCAGAACCCACCTGACTCAACAACACGAAGAAACTCCCTCTATCAACAATCACGATGCGTCCGACTCCGGCCCACGTCCCAAACGCCGACCACCCATACGCACCACTCCCCGCCACCGCCACCTAGCCCAGAGTTCCAAAACTAAAGTAAAGCTCCACCCAACAATATAAAGCATGGATTATAAATCCTCCAAATGCCGTGTAAACGTCGGGACCGGAAAGTTCAAGACCCACAGTCACGGATCTGCTAACCGAGAGGCGCAAACGATTTCGCCCCGTTTGTTCTTCCTTCCAATGACAGAAGCCAAGCGTGTCGTCAAAAGAGGCGATGGTGGCAGAGCTCCCTAGCTCCCTAGCTCCCTAGAGATGAATGAACCGAGCGTCCCTAGTCCCAGTTGGTCCGGGGCCAGGAACTCCCTGGCCGACAGCGGTTCCTACCTTCCTACCTAGGCCAGGTAGCGAGCAGAACGACCGGCACAGACAGCAAGACAGGCGCCGAGATGGGGCCTTGGCTGCATGATTCTGCACCGCGGGAGCTAGACTCCCTCCCTACCGGTCCTAGATGAGCAGAGATGAACAAGTGTGGGACAGGAGTGTGTGCGGCGGACGTTCAATTCCGGGTTGCCCAGGCGCCGTGCCCATCCCGGGAGAGGAGGCATAGTAGTTCAGATGAAGCCGAGCTCGTGGAGGCAACAATGGAGTGGGATGCAACAGCAGGCTAGGGTCGGAAGGTCGGAAGCGTGGGGAGGCAACAAGGCAGCGGCATCCACGGGCGGCAATAACAACATACCAAGAGATTCGCTCGTCATGCTGGTCCAAACTTGCTCATCCAGCACGACCGCGTGTGGGGAGCTCGGAGTATTTTTCTCATCGCGTCGAGCGTTGAAGAGCGCGTAGAAGGAGTACCGTCGTACAGCCCGTCCCTTTTCGGCGTCGTAGAAGGCTCCCTCCGTGCCGATAAACCCAAAGGACAGCCGAGAAAGGCACCGACGGTTTAGCCGGATCGCAGCGTGGAGGTGGCCAACTGTAGGGATCGCTTGCGGCAGACACGTCCCCATAGTTCCCGTGGAGCTGGGCGGCGCCAATGCCGGCTGATAATATGCGGTTTAATGGATTCACTTTAGGGGGGCGCCCCGAGTCGTGGCGGCTGTTTCAGGCAAGGGCGTAAATTACCCATCAACTGCCGCTTGGCAATGGAACCTTGGAGCAGCCTAGGATCGCATCGCAACGTACCCGAGCGACGTTGGTTCGCCGTTGATTGGGCCATCTAGGCCCTATAGCGGTTCCCCACTCGCCGATTTCCCCGCACCCGAGCTGTTCAATGAAAAAGCCCCGAGACCGCGTAGTGAGGGGATCGTGGCGAGCCAGGCCCTATGCCCTAATGCCCCATTTGCAGCGATGAAAACATCGCCAGACGCCATATCGAAATGCCATATGGAAATGCTTGAGCGCGCCGGCACTTGGGAGCTGCTGGGACGATTGGTTGTATTCTTGCCGGAGCAATAGGCCGAGCAGGTTATATGAGACGCAAACCGTCTGTTTTCTAGCGGCACCATACTCAACGCGCGAGGCATTTCATCTCCTCACCCGCCACAATCCGCCTGCTCCGTCTCCGCATATTGTCTTGGCAGCACCGCCGAGCTTCCTCCAACACGCCTCGCTGGGGCGCGCTGCCTTCCATGCAGTAACCCCAATACTAACGAGAGCTGGGCGTTCCCCACAACCTTATTAGATAGTAGACGCTGCAAGGGCCACCCTCGACCCAGGCACGTTCGGGCGCGTGGTCGACCGACGGGCGGCGAGCGACACCTAAAGCGGAGGATGAAGGGACGTGCATAAGGTAGAATAATACCCCAGATCGACCCAGATTGCCCCAGACGTCCACTCTTCCCCACACTTTCTTTGCTGCCCTCATGACCAATCGAGAGGCGGCACGGGCGATGTTGACTGCGCGCAAATGAAGCCCCCATATGGGGAAGCCGCTGAGATCTGACAGGCGGCCACTCGTTGAGCTCGGCATCTAGCAGTAGCCCCGCACCCCCATATCCAGCGGTGGTTTGCTCGGCGGCGGCTCAACTGCCTCCTCGGAACTTGCTGGCCGAGTCTCTCGCCGGGCCTGTCTTCCTGATTGCGAGTCTCCTTCTCGAACCACGGGGGTTGTGGCTGTCGCCAAGGGTCGATTTGCTGGTGCTGCTGCTCCCAGGGCGATATCAGGGGCTCGGCAGTGCCAAGGAGGGTGGTCCCGGTATAAAGATCCCGACACACCCTCGTTCTCAGGGGATTTTCTTTCTCTTCAGGCCTCTTAACACTTTCACCTGCAGTCCCGTGAAAGCAACATACCCGGTAGCCCAACATGAAGTTCTCCCAGTCCACTCTCTTGTGGTTGGCCGCCACGGCCACTGCTGCGCCCTCCAAGACCACCAAGGAGTCGCCCCGCGCAGTCGCCGCTGGCTGCTCGTCGGCTGTCACTCTCGACGCCAGCACCAACATCTTCAAGAAGTACAAGCTCCATGCTAACAACTTCTACCGCGGCGAGATCGAGGCTGCTCTCTCCACCATGGACGCGAGCATCCAGTCCAAGGCGAAGGAGGTTGCTAATATCGGTACCTTCCTGTGGCTCGACACCATCGCGAACATCGCCAAGCTCGAGCCCGCTGTCGCTGATGTTCCTTGCGACGAGGTCTTGGGTGTCGTTATCTACGATCTTCCCGGCCGTGACTGCGCCGCCAAGGCCTCCAACGGTGAGCTGAAGGTTGGTGAGATCAGCAAGTACAAGACCCAGTACATCGACGGTAAGTTTTATCGAACCTCCAAAGTAGCGAGAGAAGGCGGCATGTGCTGACCCAGACCGACAGTCATTGCTGCTCTCCTCAAGAAGTACAGCACCACGGCGTTCGTGCTCCTCATCGAGCCCGACTCCCTGCCCAACCTGGTCACCAACTCGGACCTCCAGACCTGCAAGAACTCGGCCACGGGATACCGTGACGGCGTTGCGTATGCTCTCAAGACGCTCAACCTCCCCAACGTCGTCCAGTACATCGATGCCGGCCACGGCGGATGGCTCGGCTGGGATGCCAACCTCAAGCCCGGTGCGCAGGAGCTGGCCAAGGCCTACACGAACGCCGGCAAGCCCAAGCAGTTCCGTGGTTTCGCCACCAACGTTGCTGGCTGGAACGCGTGGGACCTCAGCCCCGGCGAGTTTTCCAAGAAGTCGGATGCCAAGTACAACGCTTGCCAGAACGAGAAGACCTACGTCACCACCTTCGGTGCCGCCCTCAAGACCGCCGGCATGCCCAACCACGCCATCGTCGATACTGCCCGTAACGGCGTCCAGGGTCTCCGTGAGGAGTGGGGCAACTGGTGCAACGTCAAGGGCGCCGGCTTCGGTATCCGCCCCTCGGCCGACACCGGTACCGAGCTCGCCGACGCTTTCGTCTGGGTCAAGCCCGGTGGCGAGTCCGACGGCACCAGCGACAGCTCGGCCACCCGCTATGACAGCTTCTGCGGCAAGTCTGATGCTTTCCAGCCCTCGCCCGAGGCCGGCCAGTGGCACCAGGCCTACTTCGAGGACCTCATCAACAACGCCAACCCCGCTTTCTAAGCGCCATCTTGGTCGTCGTTGGGTCGGGGTGTTCTGTGGGGGAGAAGCAAAAGCGCAGTCAGCTTGTCGTTGGTCAAGGAAAAGCGCCGCCAATTGGCGCGTCTGATGCGTCGCTGCAGCCAGGGCAGGCTTTCTGTACATACCTAGCCGTCTAGCATTTCTTGTACTTTTTCGGTGTATATACATAGCGTCGTGCATACGAACTCGTCCGTCCGTGTTTCCCGCATTGCGTGCTCATTTGTGGTGATCTCATCTCAGATTTATTTTCGCGGTGCGTCTACGGTGAATGTGAATGGTGAGAAGCTCGAACCTTGGGGTGGGGGAAGCGCGAGCAGCGCCAGCTGCCGGATTTCCCGAGACCCTAACCCTCGGCCAATTGCCGATCGCAGGCGGGCAACGCCACCAACCAACTGCATGGAGGCCCAGCCACGAAATGCACCAACTCTTGCTGCACCAGCCGGTTGCACGAACTCGTGTTGGACCGCACCGCCGCCAGTTCCGATGGCGCTATCGCACGTGGAAACCTACCGATCGCAAAGAAAACTTTTTATATTCCAACTCCCGGCGCAAGAGGCAGATCGCGCATCGGCAGTCGTGGCCCACACCCCCGGCAACATCCCTCGCTAAACGGCTGAACCCCACAGGGCCGGAGCCCGCTGTCGCAGCGCAACCCCAGGCAATAAGCTCGGCCCCCACATCTGCCCGGTAACCGGCACCCCGCCCGCGCGCCCGCGTCCGCCGAGATTGATGTCGTCAATTTACCAGCTCGGGGACCTTCCCCCTAAGGCCGGCGGATGGAAGCCCCTCCCGACCGGCCAGCCGCCTGACGACGGCGCATTCCCAGACAAGGTATACCAATCGACGTACGAGTCTCTGCGCTCCACCACGTCGCGCCGATCCGACCCCGACCCACACCGCACCGACGACGAAGCAACCCTCCTCCCCAAACACCTCCAATCCCCCAACACCACGTCCCCGCCCTACAGCGCGGCCTTTTTCTCCAACACACCTCACAGATGGTGGTGGTGGCGGCGATGGAACTCTGCCTGGAACCTCTACCTTTTCTTCGCCTTCGGCGTCGCCTGCGCAATCGGCCACCACGCGTACTACGACTCGCTGGACGGCAAGCCCGCCGCCGACCAGCAGCAGATGCTGCGGTACGGCATGGCGCTGGCGTTCGCTTCTAAGGCAGGTCTGAGCGCCGCGGTCGTGCTGGCCTTTCGGCAGCGGGTGTGGACGACGGTGCGGACGCGCATGATGCGGGTCGATGCGCTGGACTCGCTGTTTGCGGCGTCGGAGGATCTGTGGGCGTTGTTGAATTGGGAGATGATCAGGACGGCGAAGATTGCGGTGGCGCTAGCAGTTTTTGTATGGTGAGTTGGTTTTCTCTGGTGCCGAGTGAGATGTGATGTCAGCTGACTGTGACAAAGGGTTGCGCCGCTGATGGTTATTCTGACGGGGAATACGCTGCTTGTTGAGCCTTCTACGGCGGTTTTCGAGAGCTTCTGTCCGGGGGTTCGAACCCTGAACTTTACGAAGGAGGAGGAGTATGAATGGAGAGATCCGCCTAGGATTGGGCAGCGCTATGAGACTCCGTTGTCGTTTGTGAATACGACGAAACGGTCCGAGTCCGAGCCGCCGGGCTGGTTTGATTACTACACGGAGCCACATCCGGCTCTACAGCAGACCTCGATGGTCGGGGCCTATCTCGAGCAGGCCGTCATGAGGAAGAACGCGCAGATTGATACCTGCGGGAGCGGGTGGAACTGTACCTTTGTGATCAACTTCACAGCGCCCGCATACAAGTGTACAGAACTCGCGAGCGGAGTCGGCTCAAAGGCCAAGAATCTGACACAGGAGTCTGGGAGCATGGCGCCGCCTTTCGATACCGACATAATCGTGCCCACGGGCAAGTATAGCTACTACGCCTTCAACACAGGAGGCGACTACTCGATGACACAGACGGAAAATGCCGGAATCGGCGGAATCCCAAATACGCCTCCCCCTCATCCCAAGAACCTCGGCGCCTTTCGCACCGAGCCCGTTATCTGGATAGGCTACGCAGAGCTGACCGACCCGTCCAAGCCCGCTCCGCACGGCCCATCCTCTCCGGGGTGGGACACGGCCTTCATTCCGAAACTCTTCGCCTGCGAAAACTACGAATCATCATACACCGTCCGAGTCAGCTACATGGAGGGTACCCAACTCATCAACACCACCAAGCTCACCTTCCACCGCCCCGTAATCAACACCACCTTCATCCCCCACGTCGACGCCAACGACGGCACAGCCGACAACGTCACCGCCGTCCCAGAATCAAACTACATCCTCCCCATCAACAAAGCCCCCTACCGCCGCGCATCAGCCTACCACTCCCTCGGCCTCCTGCTCCGCACCTTCCTCAACGGCACCATCAGCATCGACCAAGACCGCGACCTCGTCATGCCCATCGTCGCCACCTCCGCCATCCAAACCCGCCTCATCGACCCCCACAAGAACTACTCCCCCCGCCCGAATCTGCAGTCCCTCATCCAGCCCTTCTACGAGGACATCATCCTCTCTATGCTCTCTCAGCCGCAATTTACGCCAGTCGTCTGGGCCGCCAAGCCAGACGAACAAACCGGGCAGGCCGTCAAGGACGAGGACGGGTACCGCTTCCCTTGCTCAAAGTCCCGCACAAGAATCATGTATAAATACCACGCGCGAGATCTGTGGATTGTCTATAGTATTGCGATTGCTCTCGCGCTGGTGGGTGTTGTTACTGGGACAAGGGCGATGGGGGATAGCGGGGGAGGACTGAGGGATACGAAATGGTCGGATATTGTTGCTGCGACGAGGGGGCCGGCGCTGGATAAGGTTGATTGGGAGGGGGTTG
>Ga0247780_1000394_pt1 | contig 42843 bp, 25 predicted proteins | sample UWRJL079202R5_FD_179927 | JGI IMG/M metagenome (GOLD analysis project Ga0247780, IMG submission 179927) | Plant litter microbial communities from Arlington Agricultural Research Station in Wisconsin, United States - UWRJ-L079-202R-5 | ecosystem: Environmental > Terrestrial > Plant litter >...
CCCCCTTCTACACACAATGGACAACGGCTTGACGAAGATTATGGAGCTGCTCTACAAGAGCATCCAGGACGCCATTAACAAGGGCGTCTCGCCCACCGAAATCCACGCCGCGATCACGAACAGTACTTGCCCCAACTCCACCACTAGACTTGGCGCATCAACTTTGCTAATTATTTGCAAAACAGCAATCGACAATGGCCTCAAGCCCGGTCGCGAGACCGTGGCGCCCCCCCGCCACCACCACGCCCACGACCCCGCGCACTGCTGCCCAAGCCAGCACCTTCAATTTCCGAAAGGCGAGATTTGTGCGCCTTCCTGACTCTTCGGGCGGAGGCCCTAGCACTCCTACCTCTGGCAACACTGGTTCGTCTCCTGACTTAATCTTCAAAGCTGTGACTGACATTTCTTGGGTCAGGATCCTCGGGTGGAGCCTCCGGCTCAAACCGGCGCCGCAAGCGTAACAACTCGCCTGAGGGCACCCCGACCAGACCCAGCAAGAAGGCCACTGGCAATGAAGTCAACATGGGTTCAGCCCGCAACTTGAAAGAGAATAATGCCCCGATTTTGTCCATGATCGAGTTGGTGAAGAGCCAATGTGCCGCGTGGTTAGTCGCAAACTGGCTCTCAATCCCGTCGGGAGACAAGGCAAAGTCCACAGCCATGATGCCTGCGTTGTTGAGTAGAACATCTATAGCGGGAACATTGGCCTAGGAGTTGACTTCGGCAGCCGCCTCCCGCACCGCAGCGAGTGAGCCGAGATCGAGTTTGAGGGTGCGCACATTGGCCCCTGTTTCTTGCTTGGAGATACCATCGACCGTGCCCTTGAGCTTTTCGGGGTTGCGGCTGGCGAGAATAAGCAGTGCTGGCTGCGCTCTGGCGATAGTTTCTGCGAAAACGCCGCCGATGCTGCCTAGCGAGGCACCGGTGATCAGAATTGTCTTGCCCCTGATTTCGTCGGCGAGGTCGCCAACAAGCTCAGAAGCACTGGTCTGCGAGCCGTACCCCATTTTCACGTTCAATGTTGACAGTGGCGTTGTATGTTTGAGGCGAGACGGGTGAGTAGTTTGGTAGGTAGTGTGTGTTGAGAAGGTATCAGAACGTCGGGTCCGGACGAAGTGGGAAGAACTTTATACAAAGGGTGATATGCAGTTGAGTTGCTAAGGTACACATCATGTCCAGTGCCCCCGTCGATTCTGTGTTGAATCTTGGTGTCTTGTTGTGCATTCCTTGCTTTTTGAAAAGTGGTCTAACCGGGTTCTACGATCGTTTGATTCGTCGTGATTGCTATTCCGCGGAATGCATTGTTGATCCGATGACGAATGCCCCCTACACTATCTCCTACAGCGAGATTGTGGAGGCCACGGCGTTACACTAACGCCGATCCTATCAAGTTTGCGGTAAATCTGTTAGCGCGAGCCAAAATCCACTAACAGTCTGTCCTACAACCTTGCTGTATGCACGTCAGACTTCAGTGTTTTTTGCCTCCACGGTCTTGCCGCGTGGGGGATTATGGGGATGCATCAGTGGCGGTGTTAGGTGATAAGGTCGGAGTTTGCCGTTGTTGATTGGAAATCCTCCCATCTCGGAGTCGAAGGTTTGCTTGCCACATCATCGAGCATTGGCCGAAAGGGGGCTAAACAACACAATTCATCCACATTACCAGTATTTGAGATTGTGATCCGCTTGAAGAAGATGAGTAGGCAGCGCGGAACTGCCCTCTCCCCTCTCAAGCACCCATTTGGCCTCGCTCCCGTGATCGCTGACAGATCAAGTAGCGCAGTACAAGTATGTATATGCAAAAGAGAACCGCGTTCACATTTCATTGCTTTCAAACCTGAGCTGATATATCTGCCTATCTAGTTTTGGGATTGTGAGCGCGTCGTTGCCTAGTACGGTATCGTGCATGGTGACAACCGACTGACAGCACATCCCTAGCCACATTCTTGATGCCGGCTAGATAGGCACCGGCCACCCGCTGGAGAAGTCCAACTTATTCCACCCAAACCTCTTCTGCCCGTCAGCATATCCGACCCTTGTATCGACATAGTGGTAACCCAAAATCGGACCGTTGACCGGATCGTCATATACACACTGGCCCCCTGGACCATACACCCAATCATGCGACTCGAGAATCACACTACCACCCCCGTTGGTGCACGAGATCCCAGACTTGTCAACATAGTCGCCTGTCGGGGATTTCGAACGGCATGCCAGGATCTTGTACTCTTTCCCAGGCGCCGGAAGCTTCTTCAGGTCGTAGCCGCAGCAAGTTCCCTTGGAGAACAGGAGGTAATAGTACTGGCCGTTCCGGACCACGGTTGGGCCCTCCTGCGCCTTGTCGGCCTTGTTGTAAGACAGCTGGTATGGCTGCGAGCCTGGCCTTACCGATGTCGGTGTTGCCTGCATTGGTACTTGGTACAGCCCATTCCAGAAGCTCCCGAACGTCAATAGCTTCGTCCCGTTCACGTCAATCAAGTTTGCATCGATGGCGTTGAAGGGCTTGCTTGGGTCAGAGTTGACAATGGAGCCGAGATCAGTCCAGTTGTCCAAGTTGTTTGACTGCGCCAGACCAATGGCCGAGGTCTGGGAGCCGAAGGTGCTGACCGAGTAGTAGCAGAAGTAGGAGCCGTCGACATAGCTGACATCGGGGGCCTGGATGCCCTGTAAGCTCTTCATCATGACGAACCCATGGGAGTTCCAACCCAATCCCAGATGACCTACCCAGAGATCCTGATTTCCACGAAGGCTGATGCTGGATCCTTTTGGAAGAAGGGGCCCCTTATAAGTCCAAGGCCCCGCGATGTTCGGCGCGGTGTGGATGGCAATTCTCCCTCCTGTAGAAAAGCGATAGTAGACTCCATTACGGGATATGATGGATGGATCATGGGTGTTCGTGCAGATACCGCTGCAAGGCCCGGGAAGGGCGTAGGCACGAACACCGCCTGCTGAAACCAGTAAAGCGCAGAGGAGGGTATTCCTTTGGACCATCGTGATGGTAATATTCCTGGCTCATGGACGGGTACATCGGAGCCAGCATCTTTTGATATTCGAGTCACAAAAGTCTTGTGGTCAACTCCAGGTTTTGTACTGGAACCGCCGGGAAAACGGAAAAACGTCCTCCACCGCCACAGCGCTAACACCGAAGGGGCACATGGGTACCGGGAGTTGGGTACATTCAGCCGAACTTCCACCACTTGCAGGAGATGTCCCCGTTGCAGACAAACGCGGGGAAATGAAACAGGCATTTCACCACCCCAAAATCGACACCACGAATTTCCCTTTCCTTCTTCGGAACTGAGCAGTTACCGCCTTGGCCTGAGCCAAACTGAGCGAGGGGGTTATAGTTTTGGGCTGCCTCGGCTACAGTTGCTACGGGTCTAAAATGGCGGTGGAGTTACGAAGACCCAGTTTTGGGACCTTTACCACTACCTAGCCGCGCTTTCCTTTACTGTAAGAAGAATAAACCTGCAATTTTAACTCGTCGATAAATGTCAGAAAGAAGGGGTCCCCGGCCATCTAGTCAGTAGCTGAGTGGATGCTTAGCACTATCAGAACGCCAGTGAGCCTCAGCCACTAGAGTGACGGTTCCTGAATCCTGCAAAATAATCTATAAAGAAGGCTCTGGCTTCCAGCCAGAGCCAGGAGAACACAATAGAAGAAGCAATACAATCACGTAGCTGTAACCTCTTTGAATCCACCGAATCTAGTGTGTAGTGCTTCTGACAATTAAGAGTCTCATTCTATTGAGCCATCACGTTGCGGTGGAAAGGCACAGAAAAACTGGTCATGAATTGTGGTGGTGAAGGAGAGAGATTCTCCTCCGCGGAGCTAGCTATCCTTAGTATCCTACGGACGACCGTTGGCCTGGAAATGCCAAGCCTTGTGGGCCTTGGCGCCCCACAACACATTCGCTCAACGCGCCAATCGTTCATCTCACCGCTTGCGCACCGATTAGTCAGCAAACCCCACTAAGAATAACAAGAAGTATAACGTTACTTCAACCTACACGTTTAGATTCCAGACTAACTGGTTTAATCCATCCACAAAATCTAACAAAATGAACACTAACAACAAGACCGTCTCTCTGGCCAGTTCCGAAGACTTGTTGGAAGCGCGGCACTCTGGATTCTGTGGAATTGTAGGGGTTGCAACTGCGTGATTGTCTTTGCTTGTGTTCCCTCTCCTCCTCTGGCTCTGGCTGGAAGCCAGAGGCTTCTTTATAGACAATTCTGCAGGATTCAGGCTTCGTCACTCTGGTGGCTGAGGCTCACTGGCGTACTGGCAGTGCCAGGTATCCAGTCAGCTCCGCTGACTAGATGCCCAGGGCCTCTGAACCCCCTTCTTTCTGACAAGACTGGGAGTCGTGGAACCTACAGTTCCAGGCTCAGGCCGTAGCCGGAAGCCTATAGAGCCAAATTCAGGGGGTGACTCCTTTCCTCTACGAACCCACGGCTCCGGAGCCTGCAAACGATAAGTATAAGACCCCTAGCAAGGTAACTATTACAGCCTGGAGCAGTACGGAATTAATAGTAGGCAACGATGAGCCTGGCTAAGCTAACAATCTATTAATCACCACTGCAGATCGGATAGCCAATGGATTCCGAACTTACTAGATGGATTGGCAAATTTACTAAATTAACAATAAGAAATGCACTTAATAAATTGAAAGGGTTGAATGGCTTAAGTAATGGATTCTGAAAACTATTAGCCTACACCTTTAACTTACTTCCTGTAATTTAATTAAGCCCGTTACGTATTAGTATAAAGCTCTGAAACTGTAAGCCGGAATTAGTGATGATGAGGCTCTTTATAATGCTTAGAAAGCTTACCGAGTGGCTATAAAGCCACTGCTTCGAGCTCTTAGAGGCCTAATTAAATGGTCGGATTCTTGGGAGTATGCCATAGATACGGTATAGAGAAAAGGAATTCTTAAAGCTTTAACTAAAAAATGTGATTTTACGACTTTTTAGATGTATTAAAGTTAATCCTTAGCCACTGGGTTTATTTTATAAGTTTGTTAAGCTTCAGGGTACCACAGGGCTGTAGTACAGCGCTGTGGCCACAGAAGAAGAAGTGCTGTACTGGTCCAAGCCGGCTATAGTGCTACTGTAAATAAGAGTGTCACAGTGAATATTAACGCTTGAAACAAGAGGATCCGGAAGGCAGTGCCTTGTGCAATGACTAGAAAAGAATGAAGTTGCTTGCTTGACTAGAACTAGATACAAGAGAGGAGAGGGACTGTTATAGGCTGTAAGAGGCTCTGGAAGATTCCAGAGCTTTCTGTGAAGTGAAACTAGCTAATACAATAATAGAATAGTACTGTTCTGAACCGTTCCGCGTGGTTCTGTTAACATAGTGGCTAGCGTAGCCACCACAGTGTTCTAGTTAGTTCTGTAGGGCAGTAGCCCCACAGGATTTAGGGGGGCAAGCGGTTGATAAAAAAAGAGAGCCACTAAAACTGGCCTGTGCAGTACTTAGCTAACAGCAACCCTAACAGTTCCACTATCTTCCATCAGACCACCTACTTTCTTCCACTTTCCACATCATCATAACTATTACTATAGCTTACGGTTACCATCTAACACCGATTAAATCTAAGTTGATCGGTACGGTTAATTATCTGCAAGTTTATAAAATTCCTTTTTTTAAAAGCGATGTTTTCCGTAATTTTAAGGTCAGTTCTGTATAGGGTAAAGCCATCCTGGAACGGTAACAAGATCACAGGCACCTGGAAATCGAGATTAAAGGCCGGAAAAAACTGATCAATCTAGAGCAAATACTGGCTATGGAACAGATCCTTTAGACCTATAGATTCCAGGCTTAATAACTGACTTAGTAAGGCCTAGCTTTATAAGCTGGAATTTCCAGTATTTCTATTCGCACGATCGAGAGAGTAATAAGTAGGTTATAGCTTCTTACCTTCCTTACTAGATTCCTGGCTCCCTGTATTACGACCTGCACCCAACACAGGCCTCGAGAGGACTGGCGCGGGTTAAGACAGAACGTATAGCAGGACGCCAACAGGTAGGGGGCGTTCCGAAGACGGCTTGTTGAGCTAGCACTCCTAGACGGGGGGTTTAATGTCACTGTAGGTTGCTGTCACTATAATGCACAGAGGTGAGTCTGAACAGTAGGACATAAATGAATAATTGAATATTAGTGTGAGGAACTAAAGTTCCTCACGGTGGTTGTGGGCACAACCATGACTATCTATATTAACTAACTAGGAGGTACTTTGTACCTTGCTTACAGTGCTGTAAATGCTCGTTACATAAGTACTTTGCACTATATGAGCGTTCTGCTTATAAGGTTTCTCCTACTTATAGTGTAAGCATTTAGTATGTTATAAGTAATACCTTATTAGTTATAGGGGCTTTAAGTCTTTACACCCCTGGCCTAATATACTTAAATAGTATACACTATCCCTTTATACTGTTCCTTCTATGGGGGATTTATTAGGCCGCCCTGGCCTTAGTGACGGCCTGTAGGGTTATTACATAATTCCCCCTCTTTAACGTTCTTTTCTTATAAAGAATTTAAAAGGTAAGTTTCTCCTTTCACCACTTTACTATATAACAAGTGTCTAGCTCCTGGGTTTTAAAACGGGAACAGGGTAAAAGCACTAACTGCCGTTTAAACCTTACAGCCTATATACACGTGTTTAATAGCGAAATGTTCCCTTATTTTTTCTATAAGTCCACTAACCCTTTACTTATCTGCCGGGTTTCAGACCAATCTGATAGTTACGATTACTGTTTAGAGAGGCACTAACCTTCTTAATGTAACGTTTTTAATGTTAGTGAGGTGAAGTTAAAGGCTCTTTTTATTAAAAAGCAGGACCTTGACTTGTAAGTCGAGTCTGTTACTTAACAGCTTTATAAGGCCACTGCTAAGCTTTAAGAGGCGTTAACGTGCCTAGCACGCCTTTATAAGCAGCAGTCCTACCTTAAGGACCGGGTTATGAAAGCGTTTAGTTATAAAGTGGAGCTGTTAGAGTTCTAGGAAAGTAAGGAGGTTAGGCTAAACGCTCCTCCTAACGACGTAGAGTCTTTTAACTAGGGGAACTTCCTAGCAGGGTCTTTATAACGAGTAGCTGCTTTATAACTTAATTTATAACTACCTTTTTTTAATAAGAGATTATAGGTTTTAACTTCTTTCCCTAATAACACTTGTTCTTCATGTGGAGCTTTTTAGGGGCTCTGGAGGCCTGGCCTCCTTATTAGGTCTGAGGTCCTTATAACCCTAGTTAAGGGTTTTAATAAATGTCCTTCTGTACTTATTAAGGAGTTTCCTGCTGTTTCTCAGGCTTTAAGTCCCATAATGGTCTTGCTTTTTAATATAGTAATTTAGATGTTAGATCTTATCTTATTTCTGGTTTTTATTATTAGTTTTAATTAGTCTGGATTCTTTTAGTGGAACTCTGTAATTAAGTCTGGGCACTTAAGGTTCTTAACTGGTTCCTATAAGTTGCTTTTAAAGCTGTAATCTAGTTATTTAATAAGATATTTAAACGTGTTCTTTCCCCTTTATAAATCTATAACTTCCTTAACGTCGTACTTACCCTTATTAACATCGATCTTAATCTTCTTTTCTAAAGGAACTCCCTTTAGGGTGGGTTTTAGAAGTAAGATGTGAAAAACCTTAGTCTGCACCTTTATGCTGGCAGGTAGGTTTAATTTGTAATTAAAGGTAGTGACCTTCTTTTTAACTTAGAATAATCTGTACCTTTTAAAGTTAAGTTTTTTACTAGGTTGTTTCGAATGTAGGTTTTGTGAAAGAAGGTAAATATGGTCCCCCTTTTAAAGAGTTAGTCCCTTAACTTGTTTGTTATTGTAATAGAGTCCTTCCTTAAGTACTGGTTATTTAGTTTAGTGTTTATTAGTAAATTTCTTTATTTATTTACGTGTGAACTTAAGTTTAGTTTACAGGTAGTTATATAGCTCCTGTATCTGGTTTATGTGGACTGTGGCTTAGGGGGTGCCTGTAGGTGGGCCTTAATAAAGCTTAGGCTCCTTACTGTAATTAGTGAAGAATAGTGATATACCTGTTAACTTAACTGGTGTTATGTTATAGGTTATCTGTGCTGTTAGTAATAGCTTAAGCTAATTATCTTATTTAAAGTTAACGTAGGTTTAAAGATACGTTATAAGTATCTGGTTAACTTACTCTATTTAATTATCTATTTATAGGTGGAATACTATTAACAGCTTACTTTTTATACCTATTTTTTACATCAGTCTTTATTAAAATTTTAATATAATTAGCTTATCTTAATCTGTAACGATATTATCTGGCTAAAGGTGTTATGAAATTACCTTTTTTTTGAAGATATAAGTGAGTTACTCTGCTGTTATATCCTTTAAGGTTGGTAGAAAGTAGGCCTATTTTGTTAACCTGTTAACTATTATAAGGATTTAGTTATAAGTAACTCCTGTAATAAGGTCCTTAGATTTTAAAATTCCGGTAATGAAGTTAAGTAAGATTGAACTTTATGGCGTCTGTGGTATAGGGAGTGGTTTAAAAAGTCTATAGGGTTTATAACACCGATTCTGCTTTTAATAACAGACGTTATAGTTATTAATTACTTCCTCGACTAGCTTCTTTATCCCCAGGAAGGTGTACGCCTGTTAGGCTTGTGTAAGGGTTTTAGCTTAGCCTATATGTCCTCTAAGTCGAGACTTATAGACTTACTAGATATACTCCTTTTACTTATTTAAGTTGTGAATGTATAGTTTCTCTTAATATTAAAGCCTTACTCTTGGTTTAAATGCGCCGTTTACACCTTTTAATAACTATTCCAGTTAATAACCCGTTTTATTATAATTTGGGTGTATTAGGTATTTTTTACCACAGTCTTACATATACCTTAAGAAGTCTTTTAAAGGGCACTTATACTTATAAGTTCCTTCCGCTAACCTTTTTACCTGGAAATCCTGTTATTATTAATGGATGTTATACTTTATTTATAAGTTTATACAGATATTAATGGTTTATTCCGGTGTCTAGTCGTCTAACACTTATAGTGTATGCTCTAATGTGCCGTTCCTGGTTTTATTAAATATAGTGACAGGGATTAGGATTAGATTAATATCCTTATAATCCTGTCTTTAATTAAAAGCATTAGCTTACTTATTATCTTTTCCTTTAACGTGGTGAATCTAAAAGTGGAATAGGGCTATCAGCTTTACCCATTATATTTATTATAAGTTAAGTTCCTTTATTAGAAAGTATTAGAGGTTATTATAGTCTGAAAAAACCTAAATTAGTTCTTTTATATTATTTAGATACAGTACTTATTTAGTAAAGTATTAAATAATTACTATTAGTTCCTTATTATAGACTGGGTATTATAAGGCTGGGTTATAAATCCCTTTTAATAAGAAGGTAATTAGGTGGTGTTTCCCATTATCTTAGACTTAACTAAGTTCTTTACTGATTATAAACTCTAAGGAGTCTGTTTTAACTTAGAAGGGTTTTAAGAAATTAGGGAGCGTTAGGACTAGCGCTATAATAAAGGTGTGCTTAAGGTCTTTAAACGCCTTTTACTATTTACCAGTCTACTTAAATAGTTTTCCTTCGCCTGTAAGTTTATAGAGTGGTCTTACAATTTTCGTAAAGTACCTAATAAAACAGCGATAGAAGTTTATAAAACTGATAAAGGCTTATAACTCTTTTTAATTCTTTAGAGTAGGCTAGTCCCTAATTACCTTTATCTTCTTTAATTACATTTTAAGCTTTCTAGGGGTTATTTTAAATCCTAGATAGTTTAGTTCCTAAACGTGGAAGTGGCTTTTCTCTGGGTTTACTGTCAGTTTTACCTTTTTAAAAGCTGTTAAAACCTGTTATATGTGTTTTTAGTGTTCTTTTAAAGTTTCGGAATAGATTAGAATGTCGTTTAAATATATAAAGATAAACTTATTAAGGAAAGGGTGGAGAATACTGTTAATAAGGTTTTAAAAAGTTATAGGGGTGTTTATTAATCCTATTAGTATGACACGGTACTGGTAATGCCTGTTATGAGTCTGAAAAGCCGTTTTATACTTATCCTCCTCCTTTACTCTAATGTAGTTAAATCCTATGGGGAAATTAAGGCTGGAGAACTAATTTACCTTAATAATCCGTTCTTACATTTCTGTAATAAGTGGTAATAGGTAACGATTCTTAATTATATCCTTATTTAACGTTTAGTAGTTAATAACTATATGTAACTTACTGTCTCCCTTTCTTAGGATAAATAGTACTAGATACCTTACTGGGGATTGGGACTTTATAATAAACCTACTTTTTAAGTTCTTATTAATATACTCCTGCAGGGCCTTAGCCTGTTAGGGGTTTAAGTAGTAAGGCTGGAAGCTGTGGAGCTTTATTCCTGGTTTTAACTTAATTTTGTGGTCTTATAGTTTATGGTCTAGTAGTTACGGTATCTTTTTTTAAAATAGGGTGAACTTCCTGTATTTTATAGGTATTTTAGATAAGTTAACTTTTTTACTTATCTGTAGGTTAGCTTCTTACTTCTTTCCACCTTTTAAATCGTTATTTAGGTAATATGGTAGACCTTCTAGTCCTTTAACCGTCTTAGTAAACCTAACCTAAACTGTGCTTAGTTTTAAGGGTTTAATGTGCTTTTAAATACTCTATGTATCTTTAAAACAGTTTAATACCTTCTTAGCTTTCTTTAAACAGTAATTACAGCTGGGGGACTTACTAAAGGTAAGGTAGCTACTCCTTTAGTTAATTACAGGGTTATACTTTTCCAGTTAGGGTAGACTTAGGATTATATTATATCTTATAACTAGTGTAACGTTAAAGTCTACTTATTATTTATCCCTGTCCACTTTAATTAAAAGTGGTAAGTGGTGGGTGACCTTACTGTTATTATACTAATATAGGCCTCCTTCTCTGTTTTAAATGGGAATAGCCTTTTTATACTTTTCGTTAGGGAGTTTCCTTTAGTTAACTAGTAAGGGGTGTATTAAGTTAAAAGCACTCCCGTTATTAATTACTACTTTTACCTTAAATAGCCTCCCTTTTCCGTCTATTATATTAATACTGATAGAATAATGCTTATACTTCTTAAACATTTAAGTTATAATAATTATCTGTCCTTAAGGTCTTATCTGGCTTAACCTTTAAGTACCTCTCCTTCTTCTTAAGGTTTTTACTAACTAGTAAACTATTAGTTTCTGGCCCTTTTAAAAGGCCTGTAACCTTTTCCTAATTCCTTTTAGAAAAACAGGTAGCTTTAATAGACCTAGTGATTAACCTTTCCTAGGTTTTTACGCTTTAATATCTAGTTAACTTTAAATGGTATAATATTTCTGAAGTCTTTAATAAGTTAGTAATACACTTTACAGGCTTGGATTATAACGATATCTTTCTGCTTTTAGATCTGTTAGTAATCTTCCCACTTTTACTATTCCTTAGCTTTTCCTTTAAGATATAGTAAACACGTTATAATTAGGTAGTTATTAAGTACCCCTCTTTACTAATACGTAGTAAGGGCCTGGTTAACTATAGTGACCTTCCACTTACTATTAAATTCCCTGGCCAGGGAGTAAGAGACCTAATAATAAGCCAGTTCTAACTTTACCCTTACGACTGTGTAATTTTATCTTTATGTGTTAGGGAAGTGGTTATAAAGGGCCTTAGGTCTATAATGCTAGTTAATAATGTAATTGTTATATATATAATTAATTTACAGTATGTCTCTGTAATTAGGGTGGTTAATATTAACTGTAGGAGTTATAGTTATGGAGTATGGAACGGGGGAAGTGGCGCTTTGTTTTTTCTCTTCTTCCACTTACCTTTATATGCGTTATTTCTCCTAAACCTTTTCCTAAAACTTAGGTAGTAATAACTTAACTTATTCTTCCATAAAGTGGTTTTCCTTGACGAGTTAGTGTTTAAGCTAATTAGTAAAGCGAACTTTATTATAGAGTTTTAACCTGATTTCTATTACTTTATCCTTAGACGTTACGGTAAGGCTTTTAACTTATAAGTCTTTTATTTTATTTACTAACTCTTAATATTTCTCCTTTAACTCCTAGACCCTTTATTAGTGTGCTTGTTTTATGCCTTTTTAAGGGACCTTTAAGGTACTGGTTTAAGTATTACAACCTGCACCCGATATAGGCCTTAAAAGGACTGGTGCAGGTTAAGACAGAACGTATAGCAGGACGCCAACAGGTAAGGGGCGTTCCGAAGACAGCTTATTAAGCTAGCACTTCTAGACGGGGGTTTAATGTCACTGTAAGTCGTTATCACTATAATACACAGAGGTGAGTCTGAACAGTAGGATATAAATGAACAATTAAATACTAACGTGAGGAACCAGAGTCCCTCACGGTAATTATAAGCATAACCATACCTATCTATATTAACTAACTAAGAGGTACTTTATACCTTAATTACTATACTCTCGTTAAGAGGTAGTAAGTAGAGTGATTACCTTTTAGGGTTACTTACCTTAATTACTAAGTCTTAGCGAGATCAAAGTAAGTAAATAACGATTAGTCGTAAGGGCTTCAGGTCTTTACACCCCTAGCCCAGTGTACAGTACCGTGCGTACTGCCTTTCTACACTGTTCCTTTTATAAGGGATTTATCAAGCCACCCCAGCCTAAATAACGGCTTATAAAGTCGTCACATAATTCCCCCTCTTTAATATTCTTTTTCTATAAAGAATTCCGGTAGGCTCCTTCTTTCCGCAACGCGACAATACCTACTAACAAAGTAAAGAAAAACAGGAAAAGCACTACCCCTTTATCCACCATTTACCGTACTGCTTTTACAGAATTTATTTTAACTTTTAACATTATAATACCTATAAAATACAGTCGTTATTAACACTTAGAACTAACTAACTATAAAGTAGCTAGTAAAAGTAAGTTATATAGCCACTACGTAGCGGCTAGTAAGACTGTATACTTATCTTATAACGTTCACAGAAACAACCTATCCGTTCTCTACCGGGTTTTAAACGAAAAGAAGCGTCTTAACTCTAAGGAACGCAATATCTTTATAAAGCTCCTTCATATTAAAGACCAGCAGAAGTCCTTAGCCACTTATACCGATAAGCTCTTCAGCTATAAGTTGGAGATTATTACCAAAGAGGAGCACTTAACGCGGAAAGCAACCACACCAGTTCCTAAGTTTAACTAAGGAAACTTCCTAACAAAGTCGGTACATAATTCTCTTTCTAAAAGGTTACTACAGCCAGTAACTTCTTCTTAACTTAATTTGTTACTCTTTTCTTTTAATAAACGAAAACAATCTTTCCTAACGTAATGGTAACGCACCTATTTATTCTCTTTTTACTAACTTTTTTTTTTTAACAGTATTTATTTTCATACGGAACGCACTAAGAACTCTAGAAGAGGCCCAGCCTCCTTATTAAGTCTAAGGTCTTTATAACCTTAATTAAGGCTTCTAATAAATGTCCTTCTATACTTATTAAGGAGTTTCCTACCGCTTCTTAAGCTTTAAGTCCTATAATAGTCTTACTCTTTAATATAATAGTTTAAATATCAGATTTTATTTTATTCCTAATTCTTATTATTAGTTTTAATTTATTAAGATTCTTTTAATGAAACTCCGTAATTAGGTCTAAGCACTTAAGGTTTTTAACCGGTTCCTATAAGTTACTTTTAAGGCTGTAATCTAACCACTTAATAAAATACTTAAACGTGTTCTTTCCCCTTTATAAATCTATAATTTCCTTAACGTTATACTTATCTTTATTAGTATTAACCTCAATCTTCTTTTCCAGAAGAACTCCCTTTAAGGCAGGTTTTAGAAATAAGATGTGAAAAACCTTAATCCACACCTTCATACTAGTAGGTAAGTCTAATTTATAATTAAAGGTAATGACCTTTTTCTTAATCTAAAACAGTCTATACCTTTTAAAGTCAAGCTTCTTACTAAGTCGTTTTAAATACAGGTTTTATAAAAAAAAGTAAATATAGTCCCCCTCTTAAAAAGTCAGTCCCTTAACTTATTCGCTATTATAATAAAGTCCTTTCTTAAACACTAATTACTTAATTTAGTATTTATTAGTAAACTTCTTTATTTATTTACATGTAAACTTAAGTTCAGCTTATAGGTAGTTATACAGTTCTTACATCTAGTTTATACAGATTACAGCTTAAAGGGCGCTAGTAGGTGGGCTTTAATGGAGCTTAAGCTCCTTACTGTAATTTATAAAGAACAGTAACACACTTATTAACTTAACTAACATTATATTATAAGCTATTTATATTATTAGTAACAGTTTAAGCTAATTATCTTATTTAAAGTTAACGTAAGCCTAAAGATATGTTATAAGTATTTAATTAACTTACTCCGTTTAGCTATCTATCTATAAGTAAAATACTGTTAAAAGCTTACTCTTCACACTTATTCTTTACATTAGTCCTTATTAAAACTTTAACATAATTAACTTATCTTAATCTGTAACGATATTATCTAACTAAAGGTGTCGTAAAACTATCTTTTTCTTAAAGATATAAGTAAGTTACTCCACTGTTATATCCTTTAAGGTTAGTAAGAAGTAAACTTATTTCGTTAATCTATTAACCACTATAAGGATCTAGTTATAGGTAACTCTTATAATAAGGTCCCTAAACTTTAAGATCTTAATGATAAAATTAAGTAAGATTAAACTTTATAATGCTTGTAATATAGGGAGTGGTTTAAAAAACCTATAAAGCTTATAGCGTTAATTTTACTTCTAGTAGCAAATGTCGCAGTTATTAACCACTTCCTTAACTAGCTTCTTCATTCCCAGGAAGGCGTACGTTTACTAAGCTTATATAAAAGTCTTAACTTAGCTTATATATCTTCTAAGTTAAGACTTATAGACCTGTTAAACGTACTTTTTCCGCTTTCCCAGGTTGTAAATATACAGTTTCTCTTAATACTAGAGTTTTACTCCTAGTTCAGATATACTATTTACACCTTTTAACAGCTGTTCTAACTAATAACTAGTTTTATCGTAATTTAAATACGTTAAGTACTCCTTCCCACAGTCTTACACGTACCCTAAAAGGTCTCCTAAAGGGCGTTTATACTTACAGGTGCCTTCTATTAGCCTTCTTACTTAAAAGTCCTATTATTATTAATAGATATTATACTTTATTTATAAGTTTATACAGACTTTAATAGTTTATTCCGGTATCTAATTATCTAACACTTATAACGTATGCTCCAGTATGCTGTTCCTAGCTTTATTAAACATAGTAATAAGGACTAAGACTGGATTAGCGTCCTTATAGTCCTGTCTCCAGCTAAGAGCATTAGCTTACCTATTATCTTTTCCTTTAATATAATAGATTTAAAAGTGGAATAGGGTTATTAATTCTGCTTATCGTGCTTACTGTAAGCTAAGTTCCTTCGTTAGGAAGTATTAGAGGTTATTATAGTTTAAAAAGACCTGGACCAGCTCTTCTATACCGCTTAAATACAGTGCCTACTTAGCAAAACACTAAATAATCGCTATTAGTTCCTTATTATAAATTAGGTATTGTAAGGTTAAACTGTAGATTTCTTTTAATAAAAAGGTAACTAAGTAACGTTTCCCATTATCCTAGATTTAGTTAAGTTCTCTGCCGATTATAAACTCTAAGGAGTCGGTCTTAACTTAGAAAGGTTTTAAGAAATCAGGGAGGGCTAAAACTAATATTGTAATAAAGGTGTATTTAAGGTCCTTAAACGCCTTTTACTATCTATCAGTCCACTTAAATAGCTTTCCTTTACTTATAAGTTTGTAAAGTAATCTTATGATTTTTATAAAATACTTAATAAAATAGCAATAAAAGTTTATAAAGCCGATAAAAGCTTATAACTCTTTTTAATTCTTTAAAGTAGGTTAGTCCTTAACTACCTTTATCTTCTCCAGTTACATTTTAAGCTTTCTAAGGGTTACCCTAAACCCTAAATAATTTAGTTCTTAAACGTGGAAGTGGCTCTTCTCTAGGTTTACTGTTAGTTTCACCTTCTTAAGAGCTGTCAGAACTTACTATATATATTTTTAGTATTCTTTTAAAGTTTTAAAATAAACTAGAATGTCGTTTAAATATATAAAGATAAACTTATTAAGGAAGGGGTGGAGAATACTATTAATAAGGCTTTAGAAAGTTACAGGGGCATTTGTTAATCCTATCGGTATAATACAGTATTAGTAATACCTGTTATAAGTTTAAAAAGCTGTTTTATACTTGTTTTCTTCCTTTACTTTAACGTGGTTAAATCCTATAGGGAAGTTAAGGCTAGAGAACTAATTTACTTTAATAATCTGTTCTCACATCTTTATAATAAGTAGCAATAAGTAGCGATTCTTAATTATATCCTTATTTAACGTTCAGTAATTAATAACTATATATAACTTACCATCTCCCTTTTATAAGACGAACAGCACTAGGTACCTTACTGGGGACTAGGACTCTACAATAAACCCATTCTTTAGGTTCTTATCGATATACTCCCGCAGGGCCTTAGCCTATTAAGGGTTTAAATGGTAAGGTTAGAAGCTGTAAAGCTTCGCTTCTAGCTTTAGCTTAATTTTATAGTCTTACAGTCTGTAGTCTAGTAATTACAATATCTTTTTTCGAAACAGGGTAAACTTCCTGTACTTAACAGGTACTTTAAATAAGTTAACTTCTTTACTTATCTATAGATTAGCTTCTTACTTCTTTCTACCTTTTAAATCGTTATTTAGGCAATGTAATAGACTTTCTAGTCTTTTAATTATCTTAGTAAACTTAACCTAAACTATACTTAGTTTTAAGGGTTTAGCATACTTCTAAGTGCTTCGTGCATCTTTAAAATAGTTTAATACCTTCTTAACTTTCTCTAAACAGTAATTACAGTTAGGAGACTTACTAAAGGTAAGGTAGCTACTCCTTTAGTTAATTATAAGGTTATACTTTTCTAATTAAGGTAAACTTAAGATTATATTATAACCTACAACTAGTGTAACGTTAAAGTCTACTTATTATTCGTCCCCATCCACTTTAATTAAGAGTGGTGAGTAATAGGTAACTTTATTATTATTATATTAGTATAAGCCTCCTTTACTATTTTAAATAGGGATAGCCTTTTTATATTCTTCGTTAGGGAGTTTCCTTTAGTTAACTAATAAAGGGTGCATTAAGTTAAAAGCACTCCTATTATCAATCACTACTCTTACTTTAAACAGCCTCCCTCTTTTATTTATTATATTAATACTGACAGAATAATACTTATACTCCTTTAACATTTAAGTTATAATAATTATTTATCTTTAAGGTCTTATCTAGCCTAACCTCTAAGTGCCTCTCCTTCTTCTTAGGGTTTTTACTAACTAGCGAACTATTAGTTTCCAGCCCTTCTAGAGGGCCTGTAGCCTTTTCCCAGTTCCTTTTAGAAAAATAGGTAACTTTAATAAACTTAGTAATTAACCTTTCTTAGGTTTTCACACTTTAATGTCTAGTTAACTTCGAACGGTACGATATTCTTAAAGTCTTTAATAAATTAATAATACACTTTATAAGACTAAATTACAGTAATATCCTTTTACTCTTAAATCTACTAGTAATCTTCTTACTTTTACTACTTTTAAGCTTTTCCATTAAGGTGTAATAAGCACGTTACAGCTGGGTAATTATTAAGCACTCCTCCTTACCAATATATAATAAGGGATTAGTTAATTATAGTAACCTTCTACTTATTACCAGATTCTCTTATTAGGAAGTAAGAGACTTAGTAATAAGCCGGTTCTAACTCTACCCTTATAATAACGTAGTCTTATCTCTATATGCTTAAGAAGTAGTTATAAAGGGCCTTAAGTCTATAATACCGGTTAAAAGTATAGTTATCATACACACAGTCAATCCACAATATATCCCTATAACTAGGGTAGTTAATATTAACTACAGGTATTATAATTATAAAGTACAAAATAAGGGAAATAGTACCTTATTTCTTCTCTTCTTCCACTTATCTTTAGGTACGTTATTTCTCCCAAACCTCTTCCTAAAACTTAAGTAGCAATAATCTAGCTTATTTTTCTATAAAACAGTCCTCCTTAATAAGGTAATATTTAAGCTAATTAATAAAGCGAACTCTATTATAAAGTTACAACCTGATTTCTACCACTCTGTCCCTTAACGTTACAGTAAGCCCTTTAACCCGTAAGTCCTTTATTTCATCTACTAACTCTTAATATTTCTCCTCCAGCTCCCAGATCTTCTACTAATATACTTACTTTATACCTTCCCAGGGGACTTTTAAGGTACCAATCCAAGGCACACTAACTTTAATACAGGGCAGCTACCTAAGCTGTCCTTCTTTTAAGGAGGTAAGGGTGTTAATCTATTTAGCGTGTTTAAAGTGTTTAAAAGTCTTAAGAGGTACTATTAAGAAGAACTTCCGTTTCTCCAGTTTAATTCTTTTAATTTATTCTCTTTCACTTTCTAAAGCTTACTTTACCATTTAAGTAACTTAAAGAGTTAGTTCTTTAACTCCTTTTACTATTTTAGTAATTTCTAAGTTAGGGTTTTTCTTAGACTTCCTTAGTTCTTAAACTTATAAAGTAAGGTTTTTAAAGCCTATAATAGCTAACTAAAACATCTTTTCTTAAAGTTAGTCTTCTACAACCTACACCTCTAATAGTTCTAAATTTCCACCTTAAAGTTAGTCTTCTACAACCTGTACCTCTATAGCTAACTCTTCTAAGACACCCTTAAAGATTAGATACACTACATCTTAAGGTTCTTTATCTTCTTCCTTATCTCCTAAGTTACACTTATCTATCTAAGTGTAATCTTCTTCGTTACTTACCATCCTAATATAAACGTCTCCAGAGTTAAACCTAACGTGCTTTCCCCCTTTTAAAACAGGTTTCTAACTAACTTACTTTAATAACAGGCATTACCATACTATATATCCTTTCTTATTACAGTTAAAGTACTAGACCTGTAACAGGTCCTTTAACTACTTTTACTACTGCTATTATTAAAGCTTATCGTAATTAGGTTAGTTCTAACGGTTTACTATACTAATGTCCATTAATCTAGGGTAGTAACCTGTTATAGTTAATTAGTTCCCCTTCTTAAGTTTACTTAGCTAGTAAGGGGTCTATTCTTTTTAAAAGTTCTTCTAATAATAATGATTATAATACTAATTATTAGCCTTAATAGCTATCTTAACTAGTTCTTATAAGCAATCTGGTTAGTCTTCTTAGTAAAGATCTTTAATAATGTGTTCCTTTAGGCCGCTTTAGAACAGTATTACTAAGGCTTCTTAACCAAGTTTAGTCTTTACTACTTCCAGTTTAAAGCGTGTAGAGAACTTAAAGATTAAAGATGTCTACCTTAAGGCTATAAACCGCTATTTAGCCCGCCTAGGGGCATCCAGTTCTCTAAACTTAATCTGGAGTTGGTTAATAAAGATATTAAAGTCGTTAAAAAGAGCTTAAGTCTCAGGGGCTTCCTTTTATACTCTATTTATAAAGAGGTTATTAATTATCTTTACATAGGGTTTATATTAATAAGTAGCTACTCCGTTTAGTAAAGCTCTGGTAAACCTAACCTTTCCTTCTTCTTTAAAGAACTGCTTATTGTAATAAATAATATAGCTTTAGAGCTAGGCTATTTAGGACTTTAACTGTACAAAGTCTCCCTTAAAGCGTAAAGGTAGAGGGAGCTTTACTTATTTCTTCTATAAGCCCTTAAGGTCGTTATTCTCTAATTTAACAGCGTTAAGTTAAGCCTGGAGTTTCTTAATAAGACCGATACAACTTTTAATGTCTCTAGGGAAAGCTTTATTAAGTTCTTTAACCAGTCCTTACTGGTTAAGGTTTAAGTCTTTAAGACGTGCAGCTAACTTATTAATAGTAAAGAGCTAAGGCTGGGCTTATACCTCCTCGATCTTCTTACCTTTTCTAGAGGTTAATATATTAGTAGAAGGGAGGTAATGTCTGGGAATTTAATAAATAGCGTTTAGGACTAGACGTTAATATTATATTATAACCTGCACCTAACACAGGCCTTAAAAGGACTGGTGTAGGTTAAGACAGAACGTATAGCAGGACGCTAACAGGTAAGGGGCGTTCTAAAGATAGCTTATTAAACTAGCACTCCTAGACGGGGGTTTAATATCACTATAAGTCGTTATCATTATAATGTATAGAGGTAAGTCTGAATAGTAGGATATAAATGAATAATTAAATACTAGCGTAAGGAACTAAAGTCCCTTACAGTGGTTATGGGCATAACTATACCTATTTATACTAACTAATTAAGAGGTACCTTGTACCTTAATCACTGTGCTCTTGTTAAGAGGCAGTAAGCAGAGTAATCACCTTTTAAGGTTGCTCACCTTAATCACTGGGTCTTGGCGAGATCAGAGTAAGCAAACAACGATTAGTCGTAGGGGCTTCAGGTCTTTACACCCCTGGCCCAGTGCGCAGTACCGTGCGTACTGCCTTTCTGCACTGTTCCTTCTACGGGGGATTTGTCGGGCCGCCCCGGCCTAAGTGACGGCCTGCAGGGTCGTCACATTAAGATACATTAGTTTTAGTGTAGGGTAGCTATCTAAGCTGTCCTTTTTCTAGGGAGGTGAGGGTGCTGATCTATTTAATGTGTTTAAAGTGTTTAAGAGTCTTAAGGGGTATTATAGAGAAGAACTTCCATTTCTCCAGTTTAATTCTCTTAGCTTATTCTCTTTCACCTTTTAAGGCTTACTTTACTGCTTATGTGACTTAAAGGGTTAGTTTTTTAACTCCCTTAACCATTTTAGTAAGGTTTAAGTTAGGGTCTTTCTTAGACTTCCTTAATTTCTAGGCTTATAAGGTAAGGTTTTTAAGGCTTGTAATAGTTAACTAAAACATTTCTTCTTAGAGTTAGTCTTTTATAACCTGCACTTTTAATAGTTTTAAGTTTCTACCTTAGAGTTAGTTTTCTGTAACCTACACCTCCGTAGCTAACTCTTCTAAGACACTTTTAAGGACTGGATATATTATATCCTGGGGTTTTTCTTTTTCCTTTTCCTTATCTCCTATATTACACTTATTTATTTAAGTGTAGTTTTTTTTATTACTTACTATTTAAACGTGGACGTCTTTTAAGTTAAACTTAATATATTTTCCTCCTTTTAAAACTGGTTTTTAACCAATTTACTTTAATAACAGGTACTACTATACTATATGGCCTTTTTTATTATAGTTAAAACACTAGACCTGTGACAGGTCTTTAAACTGTTTTTACTATTGCTGTTATTAAGGCTTGTCGTAGTTAGGTCGGTTCTAACGGTTTACTATACTAATGTCCATTAGTCCAGGGTGGTAACCTGTTACAGTTAACTGGTTCCCCTTCTTCAGTTTACTTAGCTGGTAAGGGGTCCGTTCCTTCTAGAAGTTCTTTTTATAATGGTGATTATAATACTAATTGTCGGCTTTAATGGCTATTTTGACCAGTTCTTATAAGCGGTCTGGTCGGTCTTTTCAGTAAAGGTCTCCAGTAACGTGTTCCTTTAAGTTACTTTAAAACAGTATTATTAAGGCCTTTTAGTTAAGTTTAGTTTTTACTATTTCTAGTTTAAAGTATGTGGAGAACTTAAAGATTAAGGACGTCTGCCTTAAAGTTATAAGGTGTTACTTAGCCCGCCTTAGGGCGTTTAGTTCTTTAAACTTAGTCTGGAGTTAGTTAATAAATATGTTAAAGTTGTTAAAAAGGGCTTAAGTTTTAAGGGCTTCCTTTTATGCTCTGTTTATAAAAAGGTCGTTAATTATTTTCACGTAAGGTTTATATTAGTAAGTGGTTACTTTATCTAGTAAGGCTCTGGCAAACCTAACCTTTCCTTCTTTTTTAAAGAATTACTTATCGTAATAGGTGATATAACTTTAAAGCTGGGTTATTTAGGACTTTAGCTGCGTAGAGTCTCCCTTAAAGCGTGATGGTGGAGGGAGCTTTACTTATTTCTTTTATAAGCCTTTAAGGTTATTATTCTTTAACTTAACAGTGTTAAGTTAGGCCTGGAGTTTTTTAATAAGATTAATACGGCTTTTAATGTCTCTGGGGAAGGCTTTGTTAAGTTCTTTAACCAGTCTTTACTGGTTAAGGTTTAAGTTTTTAAGGCGTGCAGCTAACTTATTAATAGTAGGGAGTTAAGGCTAAGTTTACACCTTTTTGATTTCCTTACCTTTTCTGGAGGTTAATATGTTAGTGGGAGGGAGGTGGTATCTGGGAGTTTAATAAATAGCGTTTAAAACTGGGACGTTAGTATTATATTACAACCTATACCTAATATAGGCTTTAAGAGGACTGGTGTGGGTTAAGATAGAATGTATAGTAGGACGTTAACAGGTAAAGGGTGTTTTAAAGACGGCTTATTAAGCTAGCACTCCTAGACGGGGGGTTTAATGTTACTGTAGGTTACTGTCACTATAATGTATAAAGGTGAGTCTGAATAGTAAGATATAAATGAATAATTGAATATTAGCGTGAGGAATTAGAGTTCCTCACGGTGGTTGTGGGCACGACTATGACTATTTATACTAACTAACTAAAAGGTACTTTGTACCTTGCTTGCAGTGCCGTAAGTGCTTGTTACGCGAGCACTTTGCACTGCGTGAGCGTTCTGCTTGTGAGGTTTCTCCTGCTCGCGGTGCGAGCACTCGGTATGCCGCGAGCAGTACCTCATTGGTCGTAGGGGCTTCAGGTCTTTACACCCCTGGCCCAGTGTACTTGGACAGTACGCACTGTCCCTCTGCACTGTTCCTTCTGCGGGGGATTCGTCGGGCCGCCCCGGCCCCAGTGACGGCCTGCAGGGTCGTCACACCCTGGCTCCCTAGCTCCTTAACTCCTTAGCTCCTTAACTCCCTAATTCTCTAACTCCCTAATTCCTTTATTTCTAACTCTTAGATAAGCACCTTAAGCTATAGGAAGTGTATCGCTTATAAGAAAGGCTAGGTCTCACTTAATTACGCAGACTAATAAGTTAAAACAGTAAAACTTACTCTTTTCTATCAACTTATAAAGGAGAACTAGTAAGATATCCGCTAGACTGATAAAGCCCACTGTATAATCGGATCTAAAGGTTATATATAGATTATATGTAAGCTTAGGGAAAGGTACTGCCTTAATTACATTTATCACTCACGCTCTTTAAAATAAAACGATATATTAGGAGAAGAATAAAAGCGTTTTCACATTTAGGGTGCTGTCAGGTACGATTTTAAGTTAAATTTAACCTTTTATAACGTTCTTATAAATATAAACGGAAAGATAAGCTAATAAGTATATTTTAATTATATTTTTAACGGGCCTATATATAAGTGGATTAAGTGAGGTAATGAATTCGTCATAGAAGAAGATAGTGACTTAGGTCACGGTAGTGGGAATTACATGAAGAATAACCCTGTGAGAGTATAGAAAGAACAGCACAAGCTCAAACACTTCTTCAACACGCTTAGGTCCCTGGATTTAAGCCCTATTAAGAATTGTTAACGTGCTGTTAAGCAGTATATACGTGCAAATTATCGCCTTAGGTCGGATCTGAAGGTATTAATAATTAAGGGGTGGAAAAATATCCGTCAGACTATAATCAACAAGTGGGTGGATTCCATGGTAGTGCGGATGGAGCAGGTGTTAGCAGGGAAAGGTCAGATGACCGGCTGGTAGTACTAATAGATACCTGTGATTGCCAGCAATTTTCTATAGGTGTAGAAGTACCAGGTAGGTAATGTGGCTCTCTTTTTTTGTCAACCGCTTGGGGGGTTCCACCCTCCTGGATTCTAGTAGGTTCAGAGCACTCCAGGGGCCCCAGGGGGCCCTGGAGTGGGTTAGAATCCTCTAGAACCCTCTGGGGTTTTAGAAGATTCGACTGGTGGTTACGGGGTACGAAACCACGCAACAGCCATAGGCTGTTGCTTGCTGGAGGCCCCTGTGATACAGGGAGCCTACACTTTGTTAATTTTTAGCCACTGAGTGCCCTATAGGCCCCCTCAGACGCACTAATACGTCTTAAACTAGCCTTTACGCTTTATATATCAACGTCGCTTTAAGTTTAATAAGGCAGTAAACGTTAAGCAAACCTCAGCCAAGGAGCCTTGCTGTTCTGGCAGATTTGCCACAGTTTGCTGGGCTCAGCTAGTTAGTGTGTCTCATTGCCACGACTCTCAGCAAATAGGCTTCGCCCCGAGTCACACGGCCAGGCCGGGATGAACACAGGTATTGGATTTCTAAAACATGTACTTGGTACAGTTCCTACCTACCGCAGGCGGCAAGCAAGAGACATCGCTGGGCCGACTGCATCACTCTCGCACCCGCTGAACCGGGAGATGGGCTTCTGTTCCATGCCGATGCAATGCCATGTGCAGTCTCATTATGTAATTGTACAAATCCCCTGGTTTGCCCTCTTTTGTAAGAGTTTTCCCGCAGCTGTCCTCTTGATCTCCTTCACTCCATCATGGACAACCTCGCGCTCGAATCTCAGCCACCGGATGTTGTTCCCTGCGAATTGTGCGAAGTGGTCAAGCACCCTGTCGTAAGCGACGGGATCACTGTCCTTGAGGTCAAAGACGATGCCGCCATTTCGGCTGTTGGTGATGTTGAAATACTCAGCCCTCAACTCTTTGCTGAAGCCATCGAACTGTTCCAGTCTCTCGGGGCCGACGTCACCCCACAAGGTTGTGACACAGGCGATGCGAGAGTAGAACGTCTCGCCGCACATTGCTTTGAAGAGATCGAAGTTGAATCGAACTGGCCCCGCGAATCGCTTGCACGTGATTGCGTGGAAATAAATAGCCCCTGCCACCCACGGTCTATCCGGCGCTTTCCACTTCAGCAGTTTTGCAATATTCGCGAGAACCGGTATGTTTCCCCCAGCAACATCTCTTAAACCAGGCGTATCAATAAGGGCGAAATTGGTGCCACGGTGCACAAAACGGTACGTTTTGCATCCAGCGGTAGCTTCAGTCCCGGTCAGCAGGCCGCACGCATGCTCCTGAATAGGTAACTTACCCGGGTGTAGGCTCTCCCGCTGTATTTTCATGTCTTTGTCAGAGAGTCCGGCGACTCTCTTGATAAAAGACGTTTTCCCGCTTCCAGTCGGACCAATGAGGAGAATGACCACCTCCGGCGGCGCCATGTCATGCCGCTCAAAAGTTGATCGTCGCGTAGGGTTTCTCCGCCTCCTGCGGATTTTGAAGAAGGTGGAAACCCCGAAAGTCATTCAGGATGTCGCTCGCGGAGAAAATAATTCGGGGTATCCTGCAAAGGCGGCAGCACTTGGCGGTCGATGCGGGGATCGGTCGGGCGAAGACTCATAAACCTAGAAGGAAAACCGGGGCTGCAGTCGGGCCGTGACGCTCGTTGGGAGTCACTGCCTCTGCGTTGGGCTTCGGCCGAGATCAAGACGTGGCATGGATAAGGTAACCTGCAGCTGACCCCGAACCATTGGCAGCTCTGGTCGCTGATGTGCCAAGTCTGAGGTTGTCGGGTTTAGCCCAATCACTCCCGACTAGGACGGACCAAGAAGCCCGAATTTGGTGCCTAATAAACAGCATGCATGATTGCTGCCCTTTTAGCACGTGCGCATGTTTGACTCTCAAGTGTCACAACCCAGGCCAAACGCAGCCCAAAAGTTGGGAGCGAAACCATTTCGCCCCGAGCACCTTCACAGCAAGCGGCAAAGCTGCTACTTGGGCTTTAGTTCCCCTACAGCTCGCATTTCGTGGAGGCAGCCCACTGTGCCGTGTTTTTTCGCGGTCGTGGCATATAACTTCAGATGGCGACCGAGAAGGAGATTCTGATCGGACTGATCGGCGTGACTGGTGCCGGAAAGTCGACATTTGCCGCGACGGCATCGGGCCGCACCGATCTCAAGATCGGTAGGACGCTGAAATCATGTGAGACCCCTCGAGCGAGAATCTCTTTTTATGCCAGGAGCTCACGGATAAACAGGTACCCAGGAGCCGCAGAGTATCAGGTTCAGGGTTGATAATCATCCCATCCATTTGGTGGACACGCCGGGATTTGACGATGACGACAGAACAGATGTCGAGATCTTGCAAGCCATTGTGGAATGGCTCTCAAAGAACAGGGCCAAAAGACGCCGTCCACATCTTGACGGTCTCATCCTCCTCCACCCCATCACATCCAACAGGATTGGTGGCACCGAGCGGAAGAGAACACGTCTCCTTCAGGCTATCCTCGGAGAGGACGCGTACAAGAGGATCATCATTGCAACGACAATGTGGGACGATCTGAAGGACGACCACAAATTTGAGTACCGCCTCACGGGTCGTCTGGAGGAAGGGGAAGTGTGGTACGATATGTGCTCAAAAGGTGCCGAAGTCTTGCGTCACCACAACACCAAGGATTCCGCCCACAACATCATCAGGAAAATAATCGCAATGTCACAGGCAGGGAATGGAGGAGTCTCGGTGAAGTTCGAGTCCGACCTGGTCCAAGCTCGAGGGAGAGTGCGCGAGACTGATGCCGGCAAACTTACTGAGAGAGAGATTAAGAAGGCAATCGAGCGGTGCAAAAAAGAACTGGTTGAGATTGATTCGAGAGCACCTCCTGCGACAGATCCCACCCGACGAGCCTGGGACAAGGAGAGGAAGGAGACAGTCAAGGTGCTCAACAAGCTTGAGTCTCAACAGCAAAAGTTGGACAGCTTAGTGGTGGGTAACAGTTTCATACCCCTCTAGTTTCTCACAGACCACCCGAAACGGCACAGTTGGGGTTGTGGGGCATCACAAAGTTAAGGGGTGTTGAACCAAGTGATTGTTGTTTCTGTTTGCCATTTTCTTGTCATTTGCATGGGCTTACATCTGTACCGAAGTACATAGGGATACTTCGGGAATCGCATTCATTCTTTTATCTTGATCCTGGGAATTGCGGAAAGGGCTAACCTTAATTTACTCACAAAGGTTCGAGGGGTGAAGAAGTGGTGGACTAAGATTTTCAGGTAGCGTCAATGGGTTGTGTTTTCTCAAGACAAGAAAATGTCCTGTAATTGTTTCATCTGGCCACCAATATTGGCAAACCCCGGCCCCCAGATCCGAGACCATCAGAGCCAGAGTAACATTTGATGTGAAAGACCCTATGCTAGATTGGTATTGATAGAAATCGTGTCTACCCCGCTAAATATGCCCGGTCTCTTGCATGGCCATATCGGTAAGTATCGCAACCAAGATCCCAGGTCAAGCATGTTAGACGTATGAAAGCCGGGTTCTTTCCCCTGACAAAATATCATTTTACAGCTACACGGATAATTTCCCTGCAGTGAATGCTTGTGAATGCTGAATTCCGTAAGTTGTCACTCTGTTGAAAGTGTCCTATCTCTCTGTAAGTAAACAGGAAGCACAAGTTATTTCTACCCTCTACGAAGATATACCTAAAAGCGGCAGAGTAAAAATAACAGCGACAGTGAGCACGGTCTTAAATCCGCTGTCGATCTCACTTCTGCCGACCCAAAGCGCCAGGATCGACGCCAGACAGACGGAAAAGACTCCACACATAGAAAAGAAATAAACGAAAATGCCCCTCAACAAGAAGCTGAAATAAACCCCAGCGGGTACTGCCTGGCATTCCTGGACCTGGCCATATTTCCTTGCAGCCCGCTCCGTTTTCCGGCTTACTTTCTTGAAAGCCCTGCCATTGAAAAGAAGACGAAACATGTATGTCCAGAATACGGCTATAAATGCGGCAACGAGAAACGACTTTACAGGAGGTGCTAATTGAAGTTCTTGGACCTGCATACTGAAGGCGCTTGTGACGAAAGTCAGAGGGACAAAGAAGAAAGCCAACTCTGTGAGCCTGGAGATGTTTGACGACTCCAAGAGTTGTTTCCGAGACTCCAGGATGGATAACTCGTCTCTCAACGCCGCGTCAAGCTCTTCGGCTTTTGCGGCAACTGCTGCGATTCTTTGCCGAACCCGGGAGGCAAGTGTCCTAGAGCCTGGTGAGGGTTTGGCAAACTGAGGTCTCGATCGTCTCCTGCGGGTCAAATCGGCTATCGTGGCCCGCAAGATCGGAAGCCGTAGTTGTGCCTGCATCAGCGTCCACCGCAGTGCCCCAATTGAGGTTTCGAGTTGGAAACCGCCTTGGGATGCGAGTCTTATTTCGTGCAGCCTGTTGTCGATGATACTGGACAAAGTCATGGTGTCTAGAAATACGATTCTAAACAATGCTTCCAGGGGATCTGCCATCGTTAAGCGGCACCGCCTTCGAGAAAGGACTTTGCTGTCTTCCAGACATTGGTCCGTCATCCAGCTCATCATATCCAGATGGGCACTTCTGGGTCCCGCTGTGGACTTTCGAGACACAAGGTCTCGCTCCCACTTGTCGGTTTGGTATGTCCACCTCGGGGCCACATGCTTGTAAGGCAGGACCGGTCCTGTACTTCTGGGTGGCTTTAACGCAGGGACAGGGTCGGTGAGAATGATGACTGCCAATAACAACTCGAGTCAGCAAAGACAAACGAAATCGGTGTCCGGGCAACTGACCAAACTCGATTCCATTCCTGGTCTCCCGGTATACAGTAGCCTTCTCCTCCCACGCGGCCAGCACGCTACCGTGGTCCTCATGGTCTGTGCTGTCAATTTCCCCTATTTGCCACGCGTCTCGGAAAATATTAGTATCAATAATGTTATTCCCCTCGCGTCCCAAGGGCCTCTCCAACTTGCGCATGCGCAGCCCCGGCGTTTCACTGTCCGAGTCTTCGTCCGAGCAACCAGATTGAGAGAATGAGAAGGTTCTCTTCGAGCGATGGCGAGGGTCCCTTGGTATTCGCTTTACAGGTCGGTACCACTGTGTTGCGATGACAGGATTCCGCAGGAATGCCTCAATGCAGTCGTTTGCTGTGAGGCGGTCGAATGATTCCTTGCTAATCCCCGACCCCTTCAGATGCTGGATAAAGAGGAGGGGGTCTAGACCCATCGAATTGCCGAGCAGCTCGATGAGCGGAGTGCAAATATCTTCCACTATGACCAAGCGCGAATGGGAAGTTGGACCTTTGGCTTCCCAGAAGTTTCGAAGTGAACGGGCATCGACGCGCTGTTGACATGGATCGGGCGATGATGAGATGTGATGATGTAACTGAATCCAAGATCCATCGCGCTCTGTACCACTGGATATCTCGTAGCAGTAGACCTCGCCGCGGTTGTCGAACCTATGGTCAAATGAAAGGCGATGCAACCAAGGTGATGTAGCGATGTACTGATTGCCGGATGTGACATCGGCGTCGTCGTCCATGCTCGCCGTCCCGGACGGGCCCCCGTCACCATTAGCCACGGTTGGACCAGTTGGAAGGTGATCAGACATTGTTTATGGACTGCTGTTGGTAACCGAGGTTCAGTCTAGGTAAGAACTTGCTGATTTCAAGAAGAGAGAGTGGCCATTGATGAGGTGAGACAGGATTTGCGGAGCCGCAAGATGCAGCAAGAGCGCTGGCACACGTGCAGGGGCGCAGCAGGGCGCAGCGGGGCGGACATCAGCCCGACCATGCATGTCGCTGCCCAACCCAGGCATCAACTCCTCCTCGCAGTCTGTTACAAGGCCGCTCCAAGACTCTCCGTCATGCTGAGATAAGGAACCGCAGTAGAGTTGCTCAAAATTCTACGTCAAAATGTTGTATATCACCAAAACCCGGGAGTGGGTGCGTCGCAGTACGTGACTGAGGTCGAGTACGCGCTTTGTGTCGATCATACTGACCCGGATTGTGCTATTCAGATTCTGGAACCAGAATTGGACATGAACTGAGTCACGTCTTGATGGCCTTGACCATCACTTCGACTGTTATTCTGTGTACGTTAGTTGGCATCCCAAATCCAGTGTTCAAGGACTGACGACGTGGTTTGACCTCAGCCATCATCCTTGCCAGCTGCTCCTCTCGAAGCCTAAGCTCTATCTATGTGCTCACGTTGTGCTATGAAAGGAGTCATGAAGCAACCTCCCCTGAATCGCTTTCTAACATCATTTCGGACTCGATTTTGAATGCGATAAAAGGCTCAACGGGTGTCGAAGTTCGGGTGGGATATTTCAACCTCTGTGTGAACCCAGGAACTGGTCAATGGGAATGTGGCAGCAACACTCAGGACTTGCAAACTCGGTTTTTGGACCTGGACCCACTGAATCTCATTACCATGGGGAGCGGTTTTCGAAACAAGGCCATTTTCCCGTTTTTCCTGTTGGTAACTACTTCCCATCTTCATGGAACGTTTGCTGACATCACGCTTGCAAAGAATAGCACAGATTCTCCTTCACTCTATTTTATTTGTGGCACTGGCCGCTTTTCCAACCTGGCATGACGAAGAAGTTAAAAAGTCTCATTTCTTCAGCCAATCATTTGCCGTTGCCGCCCAAGTCGGAGGAGGAGCTGCTGCTTTGTTTGGGTTTATGTCTGCAATTTGGCAGCACGCAGCGGCAGTGACAGTCAAAACTTTCATAAGCCCCATGACGTACGGTATGGTCACTTCGCATGTCGGAGCAGCAGCTATGGCTTTAGGTTGGCTTTCTTACTTTCTACCTATGGGCGTCTTTGCAACAATCGTGTTCGTTAGGACATCCTTTGAACCGTCGAGGGACAACATGGATTAGCAAGTTGACCTGGAAGATTCAGGTAGATTCATGTATATTATTTAGCATTGATTAACGGCCGAGATATTGCTTAGACATTACATTTCCGTACCAAATCCACTATCGACAGTGGCAGCAGACTGTCTTATAAAGCCGTGAGCCGAAACTCTCTCGAAATGAGCAGAACCAAGTTGAAGCTATGAGGCTTTTTCAGTTTACAAGTGTTATTAAATCAGCCAAACTTTAGACAGCAAGGGTCGGGGGCGTAGCGAAGAAAATAGCTTCCGGGGACTTTATTTTGATTTTTGATCCATAGATACTTTGATGCAAAGAAACTGAGATACGCCTCTATCCAACCGCATCACTCATCCCCTTACAGAATCGAGATGTACTTCAAGTACTTCTCGGTCGTGCCACCAGGATGCTCATCCCAATCCGTGCTAAAGCTCACATCCTTCCTTCCACCCCTCGACCAAACCAGCAACCTCCCCAACCTTCTGCTTGACACTCTGATAAGCATCACTCCCCAGCACAACCCTAACAGCCCACGGCGTCTTCTCCGCCCGACCCTCCCTCTTCACAACATCCACAATCACAGGTCCGACCTTTGTCAAATCACCCGGCATATACGCCATCATCCGAAGCAAACATGCCACCGAGTGCCGCGAAACCAGGGACATAATCCTCAATCGAAGTCATCTGCGTGCCAACCCCGGACTCGCACTCCTGTCTCGGTTGACTAAGATGCGTCGGGAACCCACCGCACTCGAAAGCGACACACTCGATGCCCAAAGGCTGCATCCCCTTCCTCAGACACTCGACATAGGCGCTCAGCGCCGCCTTGGACGAAACATACGTCGGCCAAAACGGAAGAGGCGACCACGCCGACGAAGAACTGGTAAAGGCCAAAAATACCGCTCTTTTGCGCGCGGAAATACGGCAACATGGCCTGCGTGACGTGCATCGGACTAAACAGGTTGACCGTGTACATGTTGTTGATGTAAGCGTCTGTCGCCTCCTCGGCGCTGCACATGGCCGACATGCCCGCGTTGATGAGGAGCACGTTGATGTGGCTAAAGATGGACCAGGCTGTCTTGATTTGGGCCGCGATGGTTTCGGGCTGGCTGAGATGTCGAGCTCGAGGAGAGCGAGGTTGTCGGATTTGACCGAGGCGAGGCGTTGCTCGACTTTGCGCCCGGTTGCTCGACTTCGTCGCCGTGGGCGACGATTTCTTGGACGAGGGCTTTGCCGATGCCGGAGGTGGTGCCAGTGACGAGTCAGACGAGGGGGGCCATTTTGTTGGTTGGGGGTTGATGGGCTGGAAGGGGTGGTCTTTTGGTCTTCTCAAAAGTTGAGAAGTTGTGTTGTAGTGAAGTGGAGTTAGAAGGGTGTTGTAACAGGGGCTGGACCTGTCAGAAAGAAGGGGGCTCTGGCCAGAGGCCAGAACTGTCAGAAAAAAGAGACTGGAAACCACTAGAACTATAGATTTGTAACCATTGCCACACGGCTTGCCAACATTCACAACTATAAGGAAGGCTCTCTGGCAAAGCCAGAGAGCCGAAAAAGGAATACAACCCCGCGGTTGCAACCCCTTTAATTCCAGAGAATCCAGAATGCAGTGCTTCTAACAATTACGGGCGCGAATGTCCTAATTCTACGCCTTTTACTTACACGGGACCATTTTTGGGCCCTTCGGCTAAAACGGCACCTTCTCGGAAGGCTGTGCTGTTCAATGGGCAGATATTAGCCAAAGCTGAGCCGGGGCTGATCTGGATTGATCAAACGTGATGAAGAGTCACGTGACTATAAGCATGGGTGATTGTCGATTTTTGGGTAGTGAAACACCCAAATCATATAAATAAGGGTTCTTGGGTGCCCGTCTTGGGGAAAACGACCCGAGGTACAGTCTTGACAATCCGCTTGGACCAAAACTTGAACCTCGGCCTCTTGTTCCTGCCCTCTGCACTTCACCCCTGCGACACGCCTGCGACGAAGACAAGCTCCAAATAACGGGCGAATTTGCCTCTCGTACACTATGTGATACTACACAGACTTCTCTAGCATCCTTTACATACACTATATCCAGTGTTGTCGCTCTGCGCGGGCCCTTCCGCTCTGCCATTTACGCGATACCATCTGGCTTTTGGAATGGTGTTGATAGCCATGTCGCGATCTGGCCAAATCTTACTGCTGGCGCGTCGGTGGTTATTTGAGATACAGTGGCTGAAAACGGCTAAAGTGTGAAAGAAACTTGATGGGACGGGCCGGGGGAGAAGAACGGCGCGCATGTCTTTGTTCGGCGGATGTAAGAGCTGTGCACTCGAAAGGGTCTCGTGGATGAAAGAAAATTTGTCTCCCTGGAGAACAAAGAGATGGGAGACTAGTATTCTAGAGGTAGCAGCGAGCATTTGACAGACGAAATTCCCACATCGAGAGTTTGAAAACTGTTGAAGTGCCCTCACATCATCCGCCCGCGACAGAAAACGCTATGACTGAGTTCGAAGTATTTTCCAAGTATCTTTTTGCCTTCACCTCTCAGTTGATTATTGAAATAATATTCTTCTGGCTCGTGCCTGACTGGTCGTTATCCGATCCCTGGTCTGTCGCGGGGTGGTGATAGTGTCACACGAATCCTGTCTCTGAATAGCCTCCATACCAGCGATCGGACCGATCGCTGGAATTCTATTGAATTACCGCGTGGTCCATTCCAGGCCACAACATCGGAGGAATGGAACTACCCTATTGTACGCAGTATTTAGCGGTTGGAAGCCCTCGGCTTCCAACCGATTGAAGCAATCAACACACTCGTTTTTCCCCACTTTTTGACAGAGCCTTCGATCCACAGCGTGCAACAGATAGCCAAGGCACACTCCGCCATTTGACTAAGGGAACGGTCCCAATGCATGCCATTGAACGCATGTCGGATTCCTCAACTTATTCCGAGTGGTGATCGAAGTGAGTAATGGAGAACCCCCAATGCAATGAGCAATCACGTCAATTCTGAGAGCTAGATATTGATGTAGGCGCCTGGGAAGTGGATCAACGGGGGTTTGGCAGGAATACGAAGATGAGTACATGGTACTGCTTCTTCAGGGGATATCGTGGAGGAGTAGGTGTGATCCCGAAGAATGTCCCCAACGCTATAAAACAGTGCGGGAGAACTTTTCGCGCAGCATTGGGTGACATCAACAGGAATGCATGCAGGTTCCTGAGTCATTGAGGAAAAGGGGTCAGGTACACCGTCAGCATGCAAACACGGAGCGTGAACTATGTCATTGAAAGACCTCTCCGCCAATTGTTCAACTGGCGATACCTGGCACTTCAAAACCAATGGAGAGGTTGTGATATGCGGCAAGTAGACCCAGACCATTGGCCAATTTTGGGAAGAGATAAGAGGGTAGCAGTCGCACAAGATTGGTGATCAAACAGTGAGTCCGGAATGCCAAACAGATCCCTCCCCTGCCAAGAGCTGACCTGCTTATGCCCACTTCGGCGTCTCAATTCTCAATTCGATGCCAAACCGGGAAGGCACTTCAGCCGGGAAAATGCATCCCTGTGGACGATACTGGCGCAGCTTACAGGGCAGCGCCGGCATAAACGAGCTCGCGTTGGATTGATGTACGTAATAGTCGACGCAATCTCACTCCTCTGCTCCCTACAACCACAATTTCTTATCGAGAGAGATTCCGATGCATAGGAAGTCGCGTGTCCATTTCTGAAAGGGCGCCAATATGATCACTTTCTGGCGTCTCCTGCTCTCCAGCGCATGCGTGCGCACCGTGTCAGCTCAGCTTCGAGTTCCCAGCCTAATTGACGCGACGATTGACGACCTCAGAGAAGGTCTGGAAGCGGGTGCTTTCAGCAGCGTTGACCTGGTAACTGTAAGATTCCATCTTCAAAACCTTTGCTGTACTCTTTGAACTGTGCAAGCTGACCTTTGGAGACCTACCTCGGCCGAATTTCCGATGTCAGCAGCCTCAACTCCGTGACCGAGTTGAACCCAGACGCCATCAAGATCGCAACAGCGCTTGACGTGGAACGCGCTCAGGGGAGGATTCGTGGGTAGGTTCCCCCACTCGCGGAGCACATTGTGCGCGGTGGCTCGAGTAGCACGTACTGTGCAACATGAACTAACATTGGCCTTAACGGTAGACCGCTGCATGGAGTTCCAATTTTGATCAAGAATAATATCGCCAGTGTCGAGAACAATAACACGGCCGGGTCGCTGGCGCTCCTCGGCGCACGAGCTCCTCGTGATTCGTTCGTTGCATCCCGGCTTCGCGCAGCGGGTGCCGTGTTGCTTGGGAAAACCGGCCTCAGTCAATGGGCTAATTTCCGCTCCTCAAACTCTAGCAATGGGTGGTCAGCCCATGGCGGACAGGTGCGGGGGGTGTACATCGAGGACCAGGACCCCAGCGGTAGCTCAAGCGGCAGTGGTGTGGCGGCCTCGCTTGGTCTTGCTGCGGCCTGTCTAGGCACCGAAACAGACGGATCGATTCTCTCGCCGGCGCAGCGCAGCGGCGTGGTGGGAATCAAGCCAACGGTAGGCCTCACATCGCGAGACATGGTGATCCCCATCTCGGAGCACCAAGACACGGTTGGTCCGATGGCGTCGTCCGTCAAGAGCGCCGCATACGTCTTGCAGGCCATCGCGGGCCAAGACGCCAACGATAACTACACGAGCGCCATTCCCAGTTCGATCCCTACGTTGCCCGACTACGTCGCTGCCTGCAAGCCGGGGGCTCTTGGTGGCGCTCGTCTTGGAGTCCCCAGCAACGTCCTCGAGCTCTTTCTCTCGTTTGATAACTCATCAATTCCCGAGGTGGATGCCTTCCAATCCGCCCTCGACATAATACGAGGTGCTGGCAGTACGGTGGTTCTCGGCACAAACTTCACGAATCTCACAGAATGGGCCGCAAGTGACTCTGAGGGCATCGTTCTCCGCGCAGACTTCATATCCCCTACCGGCTTGGCCGCGTATCTCTCGAAGCTCACCGTCAACCCCAACAACATCACGTCTCTCGCCGATGTGGCCCGATTCACCAAGACGGTGGCGCCTGGGCCCGAGGAGTTTCCTTCGCGCAACACGGCCACCTGGGACCAGGCGCTCGACCCGGCGACCGGCTTCGACAACACAGACCCCCGGTTCTTTCCTGTTCTGCAAGAGAATCTCTTCCTCGGGGGTGAAGGGGGTCTGCTGGGGGCTCTGGAAAGACACAATCTGGATGCCATCATCCTGCCCACATCCTTTGCTCCGGGGTTTGCTGCGATTGTTGGCGCGCCAGTAATCACTGTACCGCTGGGGTTCTACCCGGCCGATGCACCGAAGATCATGGATCGCCGAGGCGAGCTTGTGGATACTGGGCCGAACGTTCCGTTTGGAATCTCATTTCTGGGACGAAGGTTCGACGAGGCAAACCTGATCGGGCTTGCGTATGCGTTTGAGCAAGCGACAAAGGTTCGGGGCAAGGTGAAACCGTATCTAGTCCCCGGGACGGAGCTGCCACGCAAAGGGAGGTGATGTATTATGTCGGGCCCTCTGGAATGTTGAGAGAATACTGTATATCGTGTTGCTTTTTCGGGCGTTCGAAGGGGGAAATGACATTTCGATCTCGTTTTCGGTTGCATGTGCCTCGGCTGTGTTGTGAAGTCATTTCCGTTACCGTTGAACGAATTTGGACCTAGAACGGCCCTCGGGGATGGTCAGACCGTGCTGGTACTCGCCAATGGCTCTGCGGGGTGGTCTCCGTACGAGGCTTCAAATTATCCCACGAATCCCGGATGAGATTTTAGCCAAGATGTCCGGCCGGGAGCTTTCCTTCCGCGTGCAGATACTTCAATGTCCGAACCATCGGGCCCAAGTCCCAGTAGCGCAATTCCAGCAGTCCCCATTGCTACCTCACCTGCTCCACTGGCGCATTGAGTGTACCAAGGGCGTCGAAAATGAGCAGGAACCCATCAATTCCGGGCTGGACTTAACTGGTGACAACCGTCCATACAAATTGTTGCTCGAGTGATTGATGACTCGCTGCGCACATAGTTAGGATTGTATGTGAAATCTCCCAATTGCACTGAAAATGGCTCGCTTCCTCGCAGCTATCCTCTGTGGCGGAGTGACCTTGGTTGCTACAACGAGTGCGAGGACTCTGTGCCAGCGGGGTGAGACAAGGACATTCGAGGCAGAAGATGCCATCTTGAGTAAAGGAGTGGTGGTGGATACGGCTCAGTCTGGGTTTTCGGGTATGTACCTTGACTTGCGATTTTGGCATCCTGCCTCCCCACGTTTCGATCGACTTGGCCGACTAAACGTCGTCATAGGAACGGGATATGTGACGGGGTTTGACGAGGGCAGTGACAAGGTCACCTTCAACATCAGCAGCGACAGCACCAGGCTGTACGACCTCACCATCCGTGTCGGTGCCATCTATGGGGAGAAGAGAACATCCGTGATTCTGAACGGCGGCGCAAGCAGCGAGGTGTACTTCCCCGCGAGTCAGACATTCGCCAATGTTGCTGGCGGGCAGCTTCTGCTGGAAGCCGGGGCCAACACCTTGGACATTGTCAGCAACTGGGGTTGGTATCTCCTCGATTCCATCACTCTCACGCCGTCGGCGCCGCGTGCAGCACATAACATCGACACGACGCTTCGCAACGCCGCGGCAGACGACAATGCCAAGGCACTCTACGCCTATCTCCGTTCGATATACGGAAAGAAGATCCTCTCGGGTCAGCAGGAGCTCTCGTACGCTGACTGGATCTCGCGACTGACAGGAAAGACGCCCGCCCTGGTGTCGGTGGACCTGATCGACTACTCACCGTCCCGAGTAGAGCGCGGCACCGTCGGGACTGCCGTCGAGGAGGCGCTCGTCCACCACAACCGTGGCGGCATAGTCTCGGTGCTGTGGCACTGGAACGCGCCGGCCGGGTTGTACGATACAGACGAGAACAAGTGGTGGAGCGGGTTTTATACCAGGGCGACGGACTTCGATCTTGAGGCTGCGCTCAGCACCACCACTAATTCCAATTACACGCTCATCCTCTGAGACATTGACGCTATCGCCGTGCAACTCAAGCGGCTGCAGGATGCCGGCGTTCCCATTCTCTTCCGTCCCCTCCACGAGGCCGAGGGAGCTTGGTTTTGGTGGGGGGCCAAGGGGCCCGAGGCAACCAAGGAGCTGTGGCTGCTGCTGCACGACCGTCTGACCAACCACCACAAGCTCAACAACCTGATCTGGGTTTGGAATTCGCTTCTCCCCGCGTGGTATGTGGGCGATGATACAGTCGATATTCTGAGCGCAGATGTTTACGCACAAGGAAACGGCGTGAGTAGCTCTCCAAGACCAAGAGTTGCAAAACTGGACTGACGCTCCCCCTGGCAGCCCATCTCAACGCAGTACAACCAACTTATCGAGCTCGGCAAGGATACCAAGATGATCGCCGCTGCTGAGGTTGGGGCCGCTCCGCTCCCGAAACTGCTGCAGGCATACGGTACCCATTGGTTGTGGTTTGCTGTATGGGGTGATACCTTCATCAACAACGCGGAATGGAACTCGCCTGAGACGCTGAAGGAGGTACGAACTCACATTTTATCCCGCATCGTTTTGTCCTCTGACTGACTGTCAAAAGATCTACAACAGCGACTATGTCCTCACGCTAGAGGATATCCAGGGATGGCGGGGCTAGGGTCGGTCGGTCGAACTGGAATGAGCTGGCGCATGTTTTTATTGATGGGCATCGGAGTCGCCGTCGAGGTAGGAAGAACGTTGCTGCCGATGCTGGTAGACACGGCCAAAACAATGGAATGCGATCGTTCACATCACGTCCCGCGTCTGACCTACCGCACATGACATGCAAAATTCCCGTCGTCTCATTGGGGCGGGCCGGGGCTGCTGGAGCTGTTTGCTCGGTGGAAGCGACGACTCAAATGTGCAGAACACGTTGCCCAATCGCCCTTGTCAGACGAAAAGTGCTGGCGCAGTTCTCCACAATTGTTGGGACGATCTTCGTGCTTTCCTCGCCATGCTTCTCGGTACGTCCCGAGCGGCAACTGGTGGCCTTCCAGCGACGGGAGGTGGGGTAATGCCGAGCACGAACCAAGACACAGAACGTCAAACGCCGTCGACGCTGCAGCTGCTTGTGACTCACGCCGAGCGCAAAAACCTGCCACTAGCAGTGTGGTTCTGTCAAGTCGGGTCATCCTGGAATATTTGCGTATTCAGAGGTATAAAGCTAGGTCGCTCATCGGCTTCAAAACCGCACTGAAAGCAGCAACTCACTCCCCAGCGCACACTTGTTACCATTCTATCACGATGCCCCGCCTCCCTGAAAACATCGACGAAATATGCGCGCGGGTCAGAGATGAGCTCAGCGGAACTGATTTCGATTGCAGCGACCTGACCCCATTGAGCGGCGGGAATGCGAACTATGTTTTTCGCTGTCGGCTTGCAAAGCCCCTCGAAGATGGCACATCTGAGGTGCTGGTGAAGCACGGCGAGGGCTACGCCTCTGGGAACCTGACGTTCACCCTTCCCACTTCGCGATGCGTACGTATCCAGCAATAGCCTTCTCAGTCTGCAAGCAGGTTCCAATCTAACATCCCAAAAGGTGGTCGAATCGAAAGCTCTAGCCGCTCTTGGGGGATTGGCTCCGTCCGATCCTAACAACGGCTGGTGCGCCGTCCGGACCCCTAAGCTCTACCATTTTGACCCTCAGACCAACACCCAGGTCCAGGAATATCTCGCCAACGGCATCGACCTCAAGAACTATGCCCTTAAACACTATGAGCCACACACCTCGCCCGTTAAGAAGGCACAGTGTTTGGGATTCGGACGCGGTCTTGGGCAGTGGCTGAAGCACTTTCATCAGTGGGCGGAGCAATCACAAGACCTTCGGAACAACGCTGCTGAGAACACGTCAATTCAGAGGCTCAAGCACAGCACATACTACGACTATCTCATCCAGATGATCGAGATGTTTCCGACGATTCTCTCACAGGCAAAGGAGGTGTTTGAAAGTGTCAAATCCATGTCCGAGAGGGAGCTCGAAGATGACTCCACTCTCCAGGCGGTGCATGGCGACTTTTGGACTGGGAAGTGAGCATTTCTGCCTTGATTACAAGTCTCGCGAGCATGCGCTAATACCATTCGATCTAGTGTCCTGCTACCCGATGAAGAGATTGGTGACCCTGTCCAGTCGCCCATATTCGTCGTGGACTGGGAGGTTACATCGCTAGGGGTCAGAGTTCGCGATGTGGGCCAGATGATAGCCGAGCTCTACATGTTGCACTTGTTCAAGGAGATCGATGCTGGAGAGTGGTTGGTCGAGGGATACCTGGCAGGATACGGGAAACTCAGTACGGAGGAGGCCTTCCGAACCGCCATCCACATTGGCTGCCATCTAGTCGTGATCGGTGGCACTGTACCCGACTGGGGGTCGTCTGAGGATGTGGCCAGGGTGGTAGCTCTTGGAAGAGACATGATCGTCAATGGGTGGACGAAGAACAAGGCTTGGTTTGATGGGGGAGTGTTGGGGGCAATGTTTGTCTAAAGGTTCCTAAGAACTTCTGAATCTAGCGCGGGCCCTAGGGCTTCCACCGAAAGCTTGGATGTCGCCAGTCCAAGTCCTCCACCTTCCCTTCTGTCGAGCTGGACTCGCTCGCTTCTTCCGCCTTGCTGTCCCTCGCTCTGTTGTCCGCCTTCATCCACAACAGCGTCAAGGTGCTCAAGACTAGGATCATGGCCGATGTGGCGAGGTTAATGGAGTTGCCTATGCGATAGTTTGGCGCATCCCACTCGACAAACGACCACGAGCCGATCAGGCCTCCACAATGCGCGAATATGCAGTTGATTGCAATCGATGCACTCCTCGCAGTATCAGAGAGAACGTTGGCGGCCACTTGTGCGTTGGTCAGGGGGCCCAGAGTGAAGCAGCTCGCCACCAGAAACGTCGCGCCATACCGTACTCGCTGGTTATCCGAAGCCAGAAACATGATGTATCCGATCAGGACCAGGATGGTCGACGGCTTGAAGAATATCTGACGCCGGTCTTTCCACCAACTCAGACCCGACATAGATACCATCACGAAGGCGCCGATGAGGTAAGGGGGCACCGTGTAGAGTTGTTGCTGAACTGTGCTGCTCTTCGGGTAGATTGTTCGCACAATGGTCGGCAGGAAGAAAGCAAACGCCTGGACAGTGACGGCATCGAGGAGGAAGATGAAGCCGACAGCGAGAGTGACAGGGCTGTAGACTCCATGAAGAAACTTCCGCGCGTTCATCTTGTCGACGATATCGACGTCTTCATCAGCAGTGGTCCTCCGTTCGGACCTCACCCGCTCCAACACGAGCGCTTTTTCTTCCGGCCTGAGCCAGCTCGCCGTCTCCGGACGATCAGTCAGGACGATTAGCGCAATAGCCGCTAGTCCGATGGTGAGAATCCCTTCGAGGGCGAAAATCATCCTCCACGACGTCAGCCCGCCGATGCGAGGGAGCTTGAGGATCCCGCCCGCGAGTAGTCCACCAAAAGCGCCCGCCAAGGGGGCCGTCACGAGATAGAGCGAAAGCCGGAATGTGAGCTCCGATCTTTTGTACCATCGCGACAGATAGTAGGATATGCCCGGCATCATGCCCGCCTCGAAAACACCGAGGAGAAATCGAACCGCACACGCTTGCGGCACCGTGTTAACGAAGGCGGTAGCGACAGAGCACACACCGAACATTATCGAAGTGATTGGTAAAAACCATCCTGGGCCCATCCACTTGCATGTAATGACCGCCGGGACCTCGAGAAGGATATAGCTGACGTAAAACACCGAGAGGATGATGTTGTAGTCGGAACCTGAACACCAAGTCAGTCGTCTACCGCGGGGAAGCAAGGGAGAATAAATCAGGGACTCCAAACCTGCCATTTTGAGGTCCTCCGCCATTCCGCTAATCTTTGCATTTCCTGTATTCTCAAATGTCAACCGGACCGTGGTGGATGTGGCGGAGCGACGACATACCGAGGTTTGCTCGATCGATAAAGCAAAGGAGATATAGAATCGAAACGACAGGGATGAGATGGAGGTCGACTTTTGAGCGAACAGTCGAGGCATCGCATTTGGAGATTAGGGTGGGTGTCTGGGCCTCAATAGGGCTGGAGTCACCCATCGTTTTGTTCATGGCCGACATTGCAGATTCAGTAAGCAGAAACTTTAGGCTGCGGAAGAGGCTCGAGGTTGGGTCCACGGCAATCCTGAAATGGAGGTCTGATGTTCGTTATGTACGCCGTTGTTTTCCTGACGGTGCACACCAGTTGACCGACTCTTTGTGAAACATAACGGTCCAGAATGCAATAGGCCGAGACACGCAGCTATTTCCGAGACAGATTATCGCGATAAATCAATAGCAGCCCAGCCTGGGGATATCCGTCCCACCCATGTCTGCCGATCGCCCTTCCGACTGGGCTTTACCCGACGTCCGGGGAGGGTGGTCAAGCCACGGAGATCCACAAGTGACAGCACAAGTCTTGGCTTCACCAGTCAGATTCTAGTATGACACAATGTGCAACTTGGCAGAGATAAGTCACGGAACACACCGACGGGCTCCATCCACAACTTGAACACGCTGATGCTGAATGCAAAGACCGAGGCATCACGCAAAATCCACACCACGATACTGTTTTGAAATCACGACATCGAAAAGTACGGCATTCATATCGCAAACTGGAAGTGAAAAGAAGTCATAATTATGAGATGTGTGCATTTGCAATCAGTTGCATCGCTATGCTGTCCTACGCATCACAGTGCAGTTCAAGGAGTAGCCGCCGCAACCTTGTCTGCCAACTCGACGATATCGTCGTTCGTGATCACATCTGTGGGCCGCTTGAACCCTTCCTTGTATGGGAGGCGCTCTTCGCCTGTAGAGTCAACGGAGTTAGCAAAATCTTCAAGAAGCTCGAGGATGAAAACGTACGGAACATAACATCGACCCATTTAGTTTTGGCGTTGCCCTCGGTCCCTTTGCCAAAGACGGCGAGATATAAAGCCGTTTCAAACCGGCTGAACTGGTCTTCGCGGGATGTGAAGTTGAATGCAGGGTTGGCCACCCGAGCGGCGGCGATGCGAGCACTCCGCGCCTTCGCCGCCGTTGCGATGGAGATGACATCTTTGGTGAAGAACTTGGCCACGGTTTTGTAGATGGCCGGGTTGAAACTGTGGTTGTCGCCAAAGAAGATGTCGTTGCGGCTCAAGCTGCCATCATGTTCAATAACTGGAATTTGGTGTTAGAGATCTCCAAAAAAAA